>Ga0129301_1000425_pt1 | contig 23269 bp, 20 predicted proteins | sample ConPoolayeHmetaG_FD_94489 | JGI IMG/M metagenome (GOLD analysis project Ga0129301, IMG submission 94489) | Hot spring microbial mat communities from California, USA to study Microbial Dark Matter (Phase II) - Cone Pool mat layer H metaG ...
AAAGAGTTGTTCAATCTGGTTAAAGACAAGATGGTTCTGGTGAACAAGGTGACAGTGTCGGATTCGATTAAAGAATTCATAGAAGAAACCTTAAGTGAGAGAGATGGCGATTGCGAAGTTAATATCTATGGGCTAGACGGCGCTCATTAAGCTTATGGTTGATGGTTCTAATGTGGGCATATATTTTCGGGAATTATATACCTCAGGTGGAAGAGGCTGTAAGAATCTACACCGCTATAGTTCGTTAACAGAAATGCATCAAAATCAAGTTTCCTGTGGGCTTCTATCGCCGCATCTAAACTCCTTAAAGCAGCATGCCAGGTGTCATCCCCCCATATAGTAGGGGACTGCTGACCTCCTCCACTCACTCTTACTCCCCGTAATCTTTTCCACTAGCGACCCATCTATGTCAAGGTCGGTTATTGGCACCATGTCAGGTATTCTATGCTCAAGTACTGTGAGAAATCGTTCTTTATGTGGCGAAGTCAACTTTATCGCTCCTCAAGCTCATTTAAGCCTCTTTACCTGAAATGTATCTACAGTAGCTGAAGTCGATTGGGCCCTGCTTGGTGGTCTCACAGGGAAACTCCGGGCATTCAAAGCAGACACTTACACCTTTATTGAGAGCACATGTTGAGATCTTACAGAATCTGTTTTCCTTTGGTAGGCATCCGCTTCTTCCATTCGGACATGTGTCTGCAACCATTCTCGGGCATTTTTCACAGGCTATCCCACATACACCTATTTTAATTCACATCTATGGTTCTAGCACACAGTTGATGATACTTAAACTTGGAGGCAAATCAGACCTGTTAGAAGAGACTTGAGCGGGCTGTTCTGATCTCTTTCCGATGTGATATCTCTCTGGCCTTCTACACGCTATGTGAGAGGTAGTCGAACCTTCCCCCGTCCGCGACTATCACCTGGCCTGTGACAAAACTCGATTCGTCTGAAGCAAGAAACAGAGCCACATTTGCGATCTCGAAAGGATCGCCGACTCTCCTTAAGCTCGTAAACGTAGCATAGTCTTTGATGATCTCCTCTATTTCCTGTTCGCTCTTTCCTGCAAAGGGCATGTCAGTCTTTATGAGGCCAGGCGCTATGGCATTGACATGGATGTTGTAGGAGCCCAGTTTGAAGGCCAGCCTCTTTGTCAGATTATAGATTCCAGCTTTAGATGGCCCGTAGGCAACTTGCTCGGTGTGGGCAGTTGACATGCCAGCTATAGACGAGATGTTGATTATCTTGCCATATTTCTGCTTGATCATATATGGTGCGACAGCCTTTATGCAGTTGTAGGTGCCTATCAGATTGACACCAAGTACTCTGTCCCACTCTTCCTTTGTGCCTTCTAGGATTGAACCAGATTTCCATCCGACTCCTGCGCTATTGACGAGAATGTCGATCTTTCCAAATTGCTCTATCGACTGTTTAACCATCTCATCCACTGCCTTTTCGTCTGCGACATCTGCTTGTATAGCCTTAGCCTCCCTTCCGAGACGCCTAATCTCGCTGACAACTTCATCTGCCTTATCCTTTCTTGCCGCATAGTTGACGATGACATCTGATCCCTCCCTGGCGAAGGTTAAGGCGGTAGCCCTCCCTATGCCTCTTGAGGAGCCAGTGATAAGAGAAACTTTATCCTTCAATCTCATATCTTTTGGTTGCTTGAAGCAAAGATATAAACCTGACGTTCAAAAGCAGCTATCACCTAACCTAATTTGCTACTTCCAAGTCTGATCGGATCCCAGAATCCGATTGGACGAGGCTGTCAACCTCCTCCGACTAAAGATATCTTAAACGTATACGATGAACATGCGCCTTCACAGCTGTATCTAAGGTAGACCTTTGCCAAATCATTCGAAGACATCATACAAGAACGGAGACAACAATCATGGAAAACATTAATCAAATCAAAGCCGCCATCAGACTGTTTCAGTTATCTGAAATGACCTGCCAAGTTGAATTCAGAGACCTCTCTACAACAGCATTATCTCAACTCGCCCAACCACATAACATGGTTTTGTCAAATTTGTTTCCTCACACCTCGTAAGAGAAAAAGCTAAAAACTAGAACTTAGAACTCATCGATAAAGGGGTCGCATTTGAGAATCACCGATATCAAGACGATTCCTCTCACCTGTCCTCTGAAAGAGCCTATAGGTGACGCTACCGCACAGTGGGACGCTTGGAATGCACTACTAGTTCAGGTCTTCACGGACGAAGGAATAGTGGGCTTAGGAGAAGTCAGCCCGCTCCATGGAAGAGAAATGGCTGTTTTTGAGGCAATCATTCAGAAAAGACTGAGACAACTCGTTGTCGGAGAAGACCCTTTTGACCGAGAAAGACTCTGGGATAAGATGCTGGGAAAAGGCTCAGGCTCTTTCACACTAGGGTCGGAGGGCGCAGTAGTCAGTGCAATCGCCGGCGTTGACATCGCCTTATGGGACATAGCCGGAAAGGCCTTGAACAGCCCAATTTGCAGACTGCTAGGGGGATGTTACCGAAGAAAGATTAGAGTCTACGCAAGTGGCCTCTTCAATAGGGCTGCTGATCCACCGCTGACGCCCAAAGAACTTGCTGAGGAAGCAAAAGGATACGTCAAGGAAGGCTTCACAGCCATAAAGATGAAAATTGGCTTTGACATGAAAAGAGACCTGGAAAAAGTCGCGGCGGTCAGGGAAGCAATAGGCCCAGACGTCAACTTAATGGTTGACGCCAATCAAGGCTACTCATTTCCTGTCGCTCTGAAGATGGCCCGCGAACTGGAAAAGTATGAAGTCTCTTGGTTCGAGGAGCCTATTCCCAGTCACGACCTAGATTCGTTAGCGGCGCTTGCCGCGGCTGTGGACATACCGATCGCTTTAGGAGAAAACGAATACAGCCGATACAGATTTAGGGATATCCTCGTCAAAAGGGCAGCAGATATTGTCCAACCTGACATAGTCCACGCTGGTGGAATAACAGAGTGTAAACGAATCATCTCTATGGCCAGCGCCTGGGAAGTGCCTTATGTGCCTCACATCTACTCAACGATCGGGTTGGTAGGGACTCTCCATCTCATTGCCTCCACCTCCAATGCGTTCATAGCTGAATACATAAAGGGAGTGGGTGAGTGGGCTCTTAGAAACGAGCTGTTCACTGAACCTCTGAAAGTCGAGGGAGGATACATAAAGGTTCCAGATGGCCCAGGGTTAGGGATCAAGATCAAGGAGGATGCTATAGACAGATACTCCTATAGAGGATAAAAGGATTGGAAACCACTTTGATCAACTGTTTGCTTATCAGATTCAAAGGATTATCCATTAAAGAGAAATGGTTATCGCGCATTTGGTCCAGGAAACCGTAAGAATAGGCGATTATACGAGAACACGGCCTACCTGAAAGTTGGTGCTGCTAGCGTTTCACAGCACCTCTTAGCAGTCCGCTTATGATATACTTTTGAGCTACTATGAAGAAGATTATGGCAGGAATGCTTGTGAAGACTGCTACCGCACTTAATGAATTCCATTCTATAACTTCATCGCCTACGAACTGGAAGATGCCTACTGTAACAGGCTGCACGTCCGGAGTGCTCAAGAATATCATTGCATAGATGAATTCGTTCCATGTCCATAAGAAGGTTATTATCGCTGCTGCAGCTAATGCAACCGCTGAGACAGGCAGTACAACTCTTAGAAAGGCGTTCGTCCTAGAGCAGCCATCAACCAAGGCGGAGTCTATCAAGTCCTGTGGAAAGTCGTCGAAGAAGCCCTTCAGCGTCCATACCATTAATGGGTAGTTCATATAGGTTTCAAGTAGTATGATACAGAGGAATGTGTCGGTTATCCCTAGCCAACCCATCAAGATGTAGAATGGAACTATTAAGGAAAGTGGTGGAATGATACGTGTTGTTAGGATCGCAAATGAGAGCTGCCTACTCCCTCTAAACTTGTATTTACTTATGCCATAGGCAGTAAAGATGCTAAACGCCAAGACTACAACCATCGTCCCGACTGAGATGATGATAGAATTCCTAAGTGTTAATGGAACATAACTGTTAACGACATCATAGTATGCTTCTAGAGAGAACTCTTTCGGAACTATGGTAGGCGGCCAACCGAATGTTTCTGAGGTGTTCTTGAATGAATTGAAAGTTATCAATATTATGGGCGATAAAAGAATTGATACAAAGATTACTAACACTATGTATGGTGAGATATCGGTTTTCATTCATCCATCACTTCTCTTTTTAATCCCATCTTAGCTCACTCCTTGGTAACATAGTACATGAGAGGCAAGGCATAGATCATGATCAACAGCAACATTATGATAGCGACTGCTGATGCCAAACCGATGTTCTGATAGTCTATCAAGTATTCAAGTAGATTAAATCCCATGACATAAGTGGCTCTTGCGGGTCCACCTCTGGTCATGCTCCATATGGTATCGATCGTCCTAAATGAGAACATGCTTGTTATAAGTACGCCTACAAGTATACTTTTCCTTGCCAGTGGCAAAGTTATATGCCTAAAAGAATGTATCAGGCGCGCTCCATCAACCTTGGCTGCCTCATATAATTCCCTAGGAATAGCTTCGATGCCTGCAAGTACAAGAATAAACATGAATGGATACGCCGTCCAGACATAGCCCCATATTGTTGATATCATAGCTAAACTTGGGTCTCCAAAAATGTTGATTGGTTCCCGTAGAAGTCCAACCTGCATGAGTGTGTAATTGATAAGACCTACTCCTGGATCCAACATCCATCTGAACACTAGTCCAGAAACGACAGCGGGGACAGCCCATGGCAGGATCAATAATGTTCTGAAGAGTCCAGAGAGCGTCCTAATTCTTGAATTGGCCAAAGCTAGGATCAAGCCTATAGCGAGGGTCAGTACTGTAACGCCGATTGTGTAGGCTATTGTGTTTTGGAGAGCTAACCAAAAAAGTCTTGATGATACTGCATCATAGAAATTCTGAAGCCCGATGAACTCTATTGGGTGGAGGAAATCATATCTTAGAACGCTCGTGACAACCAACATTCCTAAAGGGACAATCACTATCAAGAATAGAAAGATTATGCCTGGAAGTGAGATTAGCAATCCAAATTTAGAGTCGGAAAGCTTCATTTTTGTGTCACGCTTCATCTAAGAGTTCGGTGGAAATAAAAAAAGGGGGGTTTATTGTAATTCATCAATGCTCTTTTGAGCTGACGACAACGCCTCATCGACACTGATTTCGCCTAAACATGCTTTGTGATAATACTCCAGAAGGTATTTCAGCATTGTATCAGCATTAGGTGGAAGTATTTCAGATCCCATGACTTTAAGGGTTTCCGCCCTCACGTCGGGGTAGTTTAAGTACGCTCTATTCTCTGGAATTTGGTAAAGGCTGGAAACATAACACTCGTTCCCCTCGAAGAAGGCTTCGTTCCATTGGGCTTCGTAACTTCTATAGTAATCCATCCATAATAGTGCAGCCGCTTTTTGGTTGTCTGGAATGAACGGGTTTACAGAAAAGTTGGCCGCAGAGTTGTAAGAAGCTCGGGGTAAGCCTTTATCAAAAGGCCAAGGTGGCATAGGTGCCCAATCTCCCTGTATCGGCCCGTACCTCGCCGGATCCTCGTAGAATGTAACGTCCGAACTTCCGACCATGGCCATAGCAGCCTTTCCTTTACCGAACATCTCCGGCGAATCGGTCCACGACCATCCGAGGGCATCTTTTGTCATACCTCCTGTAAGCACATAGTCCACGAAGACCTTGAACATCTTACGCCATTCTGAGGTCGTCACATCCACTTTTCCTGTACTTGGGTTCACCATCGAACCTCCCAGTGAACGTAGCGCACTGAACCAGTAGCACCACATATATCTGTGGTCTTTCCCTGCAAGCGACATGCCTGTATATCCTGCGCCTAGATTACTGTTGGCCCATTCAGCACATTTTTTGGCAACTTCCACCGATTCTAGCCACGTCTTAGGCGGCTCCGATGAACCTGTGGCACTCTTTAGCCATGACGGCCTGTAGACGATCATGTAAGGCTTCATACACATGCTCGTGCCATAGGCTGTGCCCTTATAGAAATGGAGGTCTTTCACTATAGGATCGTAGAGGTGGAGGATTTCTTTAGGCCACAAAAAGTCGCATGGCATCAAGAAGTTGGAGCCAACAAGTTGCGCCATAAGCTCGTTAGGGCTGTAATCGACTATGTCGATGGCCGCAGAGTGTGCTGTAAGTATTGACAGTGTCTTCATCCATAGAGACAGTTCTTCCATGGGGATGGCGTCAACACGTATCCCAAATAGGTCCTCGAATCTGCACATCGCTATCTCGATCGCCGGGTCGCCTGGTAAGCCCCCATAGTTCAAGAAGGTTATCTTTTCGACGCCTTTAACTGCCTCTTTCCATCCCTCAGGTGGAACGTATCCGTCTATCGCACACATTCCCTTCTTTGTTGGAAAGTTCTTTATCAGCTCCGGGAAGCGCTGTGTCCAGTGGTCAGGCATCTTTCCAACCTTATATTTGGTCAGCCTTGTCTCCCAATCTGGTTTGTCCCATTTGATCAATTCATACGCCTTCGGAGTAGTTGTTGTCGTTGCACTGGTAGTCGTTGTTGTAGTAGTTGTAGCTGTGGTTGTAGTTATAGTTGTTGTAGGAACCGTTGTTGTTGCAGTTGTTGTTGCTGTTGTGGTCGTTGGAACCGTGGTGGTTACCGTTGTCACCTCAGGCGGTTTTGTAGCGAAGTATGCTGCTGCACCTATTGCGACAAGCGCTATAACGCCAACGCCAGCATAAATGAAATTCCTCCTATCCATCTTCTTAGGTTCTTGACCCATATCTGTCGATGTCATGTTGACAATGGCCTTATATAAAGCTATAGGTCACGATTGCACGGAGCAACCATCCTCTTGAACATGCTGGCCTTTGTAACAAGATGATTCTTAGTTCAGGGCATAACCAAGAGAATGGGGCAGTTGTCTGCTGTGAGCGTGTAGGTGTGGCCAGACGGCACTCCAGTAAGAGTGAAGACAATCATCCCATTCGAAGCAGCCAGCTAGAATGATCCGCCAAATCTATAACGTTCACGAACACCCTCGCAGCGGACACAGGCTCAAACCTCAAATCAACCACCTTAACGTCTGCTCGCCTTCTCCTCTAACTTATTCAGCGACGCATCCTCTTTGCTACGAGACTACCATTCTTACAAGGTATAAATTTGGTTAACCCCTATTTTAGGCCAGGCGCTCGACCTAGAACAGGTCATCGTCAGGCTAATTTTTAGATTTGGGGATAAACCAGATAACATTTAAATAGAAACTTGCGCTTTCTGTTGAGAAATATGTCAGCCGCTAGAGAAATTCACGAGCGTATTGATGAAAAATTCGAGGAACATTTGAGGCGCATTCAGACCTATCTTAGGCAGCCTAGTATTTCATCCACGGGCCAAGGGATGAGGGAGACGGCTGAAATGACTTGTGGATACATAAGAGAGATGCTCGGAGGAGAGGCGACACTCGTCCCGACGAGTGGTTACCCTGTTGTGTTTGGAAAACTTAAGTCTAACACAAGCAAAAGGACCATCTTCGTCTACGGCATGTATGACACTCAACCTGTTGAGCCGCTGGATAAGTGGGTTTCTCCACCCTTTGAAGCTAGAATTGTAGGAGACCGTATTATTGCAAGAGGCGCTATAAACACTAAAGGTCCTCTCATGGGCTTTCTTAATGCTTTAGAGTCGATCTTGGAAGTTACAGGAGATTTGCCTTTTAACTTCGTCATCGGTGTTGAAGGAGAAGAGGAGCAGGGAAGTATACATCTGCAGGAATTTGTTAACAAATGCGCTGACGACCTTAAGATGTGTGAAACTCTCTACATGCCTGTGCCGAATCAGCCTTCTGAAAGCGCTCCGCCTGTCTTGAACCTAGGCTTCAAAGGTATCGTCTACTTGGAGCTTGAATGCGTCACAAACCCATTAGATGTGCACTCGAGCCAGGCAGCAATACTTCCTAATCCAGCATGGAGGATGATCTGGGCTTTGAATAGTATGAGGGGAGAGGATGGGGTGCTTGTAGAGGGATTCTATGAAAACGTTGAGCCACCATCGCCAGAGGACCTCCATTATGTTGACTCACAGGCGGATACAGTTGTCAAGATGATGACCACCCCTTACGATGTGAAGAGGTTCAGGGGTAAGAACGTGAAAGCTATGGCGAGGGAGCTTGTGTTTGCCCCAAGCCCGATAAACATTGACGGCTTCAGCAGTGGCTGGACAGGGCCTGCCACAAAGACGATTGTCCCATCGAGGGCTCTCGCGAAGATCGATGTCAGATTAGTTCCCAACATGACCGGGGAAGAGATAATCGAAAAGATTAAGGCTCATCTGACGAAGCATGGTTTCGACGATATTGAGATAAGGGTCCTCAGCAACTATGGTTGGGTTAAGACTTCTGTTAGAGAAAAGGCTGTGCAAGCTGCCATAAAGACATTCAGAGAATTCGGCTACGAGCCTGTAATTCACCCGATGAGGCCTGGGTCTGCTCCGATGTATCTGTTCTGCAGAGAACCTTTCAACATGAAGATGTTGTTCGGTGGTCTAGGGCATGGCGGCCTGGCTCACGCTCCAAACGAGTACATAATGGTCAACGGCTTGAGAGACTTCGAGAAGTCCATAGTGTCATTCCTCTACAACTACTCACAAATGTAATTGCATTTGTCAGTGGTCATTGTGATCATTTGACAGAAATAGAATGACTGGCTTAAGGTTTAAACAAAAAATGGTTAAATAGCGGAGATTTCATTTTAATAGTATGAATAAGAATATCCAACTTCTAGCCTTCATGATAGTTTGGATCGTGGTGACAGTTGTTGCCCTCACATGGGGAGCCTATGTTATTTGGCCAGACAACGTACACACAGACTACGGTTTTCCATTCGATTGGGGCATACATACCACAAACACGATTGCGGGACCGGTAGACAAATGGAGCGTCGACATCACAGCTCTAGTCTTCGACCTCGTCTTCTGGCTCGGGATAATGACGATCATAACTGCTCTAATTTTGTATACGTCAAAGAGTTGACTTGAAAACATTCGGATAAGAAATGGATACTTCGGCACCTTCTAAAATCTAGGCTCAACTGAAATATCCGAGCCTTCACGTATTATCTTTCTACTTATTATTATATCAAGAGGAATGTTATTTTTAATGCTTTGAGTTGCATGGGCAACAGATTCAGAAGACACATTTTTTCTAATTCATGCGAGAAAGTGCCAAAATAAAAGGCATGTTTGACTGTATGAAAAGTCGACATCAATGGGATGTAGATGAGACTATCTGGATCTAACATGCCATTTTTCTCCTATCTGTAGGCCATGGAACTGGCTTGTCTGAATACTCTATGGAAAAATTTAATTATGAAATAGCATTTTGGTACGTCAATGCCTGATCCAATGGTCTTGAATTTGATAAGAAACAGAGGAAGCATAAGAAGCTACAAGGATAAGCCGATACCTAGGCAAGAGCTGTTAAATATCGTTGAGTCTGCAAGGCTCGCCCAGTCCGCAGCCAACCGGCAACCTTGGGAGTTCATCTTGGTGACAGATACTTCAACGAAGAAGGGGCTTGTTTCCGCAGCACGGAACCAGGCTTTTGTAGGGGAAGCCGCAGCGGTTATAGTATGTCTAGCCGATCCAAAAAGGAGCGCCAAGGTTGGTGTCTTCGATGCTTTCCTGATCGACTTGGCTATAGCAATTGAGAATATGGCTCTTACAGCATGGGAACTAGGGATAGGCAGTTGCTGGATAGGCGCCTTTGATGAGGAAAAAGTGAAGAAAATGTTCAACATACCAGCCAACCTTAGAGTAGTTTCACTGCTGACCCTTGGGTATCCTAATGAGCAGCCTAGAGGAAAGAACAGAAGACCTCTTGACGAGATACTGCATTACGAAAAGTATGGAAACAGAGAATCTTAAGGACAACTTGGAAGAGCAGCCCATGCTCTCGGTTTTACTAGTCCATGTAGCTGGTGATCATATGCTGGAAGGTCGATGATCTAGATGACGGAAGAGGATTTTGTCACGTCAGACTACATGGCCCACCTTGGATGTTCAAGAGCTGTCGAAGATCATTGTCGAACTTGACAGAAAAATACATATAATGCGATTTGCGTTTATATTAGATTTAGTATATTGGGTTACGAGCTGGCTTAAGCCATGATCATAGTGGAGTATGTCCAATTTCAGACGATCTCTGCTGGCTCAGCTTTCGCAAAGCTTTTAGCCATGGATCTGGAATAGAGGATAGAATGCCTGCCAAGGGCTCATTTGCTTCTATTCTGCGTCCTTCCATTGTGATTTCGCTGGTTATGTTCGTGATAGAGTGGATGGTGATCGCATATCTAGGGAATCCGTCTTTGGTCGATGGCATTGCTTTATACAACATTCCAGTGGCCATCGGGTTATTCTTCTTTGGTAGATGGCTGAAGGAGATTGGCACAAGCAAGAGGCTTGTTCGACTAATATTCATTCTGACGGTTGTGTGGGTTGCCTTCACAGAAAGAGATTTGGTGATCATCATCTCCACGTCGATTCTCCTCACATTTATGGCCTCTGGTTACTTTATGACCAAGTGAGCCAATTCGGTTAACGCACCGCTAGGCCTCCATTTAGTGGAGCCCAGGCAGTAAGATAAATACAACGCTTTTATAGAAGAAAAAAAGACAATTTTGACAGATGCCTAAATGCAATTTCTGTCAGGAGGAAGTGGAACTGCCCTTCCACTGCAACTATTGTGGACTATACTTCTGCTCAGACCATAGGCTACCTCCTTCGCACAGTTGTGCTGGCGTCGCTCATTGGAAATCCCGAGAGCCTCCTTCAAAAGCAAGCCACCTTTACAGATCCAAGCCCGAAAGAAGTTACCTTGGAAAGATCATGAGATCGAGTTGGTTCACGCCCACCATCATTGTTATATCGATTGTTCTATTCATGCTCGCGATCGCCTTCCTATTGTAAAAACATGCACGTCATCGGTTGTTCTTAGGATGTTGTGGCCCTCAATGATGGCCCCTTTTAGCCATCGTGTTATGAGCACATTCTGCTCATAAATGTAATGTATAAACTCCAACATAAAATTTTCCCATGAAGGAGCTACTATTGCTGGCTGCTTTTCTTTAACCTAGTCCGCCAAATAAAGGCAGGCCGTAAATTAAAGCAATAATAAGGTGTAATCTTATTTTCTGCCGTCGACATGTGATGCTAAACCTTACAAGGCGACGGTTGATTTATGCTTCGATTGCCTCTCTATTGGGTGTCGGTCTTGGAATGGGGTTTATTGAAACAAGAAGAGTGGAAGTAACTAGAGTTGACATGGGAATAGGAGCCAAGGTCGCCTTCTTGACTGATCTACATATAAACATGTTAGGCGGCATTCTAGAAGAGATTATCAAGTTTCTCGATAAAGAGGATCCTGACGTGATCATGTTGGGAGGGGATACAGTGGACGAGCTCACATTAGACTTTGAAACAGTTTCAAGATACATTGGGGCTTTGAATGCGAGGGAGAAGTTCGCTGTAATGGGCAATCACGAGTACTGGAGCGGTAAAGCGGAAGAGTTGGCCAGAATTCTAAAAGCCAAGGGATTCATCACACTCTACGATTCAAGTCATGCAAGCATGGTTGGGGAAGTATTTGGGATTGATTGGAGGGAAGACCGGAATTACCCAGACATTCGATCCGATGGAGTTGTGCTTGTTCATGATCCAAATGCGGCTTTGGCTGTATCGGGCAGGTGTCTGATTCTTTCTGGTCACACTCACGGCGGGATAGTTATAGCTGGAATGGAATTGTCTAATTCACTCTTTACTCGTGGCCTGTACATGCAGAACGGACATAGAACACTTTACGTGTCAAGGGGACTTGGGCAGATGTATCCATGGAGGCTGACCGCTCCTCTGGAACTGGTTATAGTAGAATAGAATCTTAAATCGGCGAAATCCTCCCTTTTCCGGCTGAACGGGCATGTTCACATAGGCTTGACATCATATATGTCTTGCTATTCAGCTGATGGAATTATATGATGCCTTAAGTCACAAATGTTTCTTTCGTCGGATCTCGTTCATCCGGGGAATGGGCAGGTTTGAGTTGGACAGCCGCCTGAATACTCTGATTGTACAGAAAGAAATCTTCCTTCTTTGGCCCTGATCTCTCCCACATATAAGACTTGCTCAGGCTTGCTTCCATATCTGAAGACAGTGATTCCCTTACATTTGAGCTTCCACGCTAGGTCATATACTTTTCTCACATCTTCGACGGTTGAGTCTGTTGGCAGGTTGACTGTTTTGGAAACCGCGTTATCTGTATGCTTCTGGAAGACTGCCTGCATCTTGACATGCCATTCTGGTCGAATGTCTAGGGCGGTGACAAAGAGCTTTCTGATGTCTTCTGGTATCTCTTCTATTCCTTGAACTGAGCCAGTCTTCGCTATCTCCTCAAGTAGTCTGGCGCTGTAGAAACCTCTCTCTTTAGCTGCCATTTCGAACAGAGGGTTGGTTTCAAAGAGCCTTGTTCCACCGAGCACATTCCTTATGAACGATATTGCGAAAATTGGCTCGATCCCTGACGAGCATCCTGCTATTATGCTTATGCTTCCTGTAGGTGCTATGGTCGTGACAGTAGCGTTTCTTATGGCATGATATCTGTCCTTCCAGATACTTCTATCAAAGTTTGGAAAGGAGCCTCTTGCTTCAGCAAGCTCCACTGACGCCCTACGGCCTTCTTCCTCGATGAACTTCATGACGTCTTCTCCGACTCTTAAGGCTTCTTCGGTATCGTATGGGATTCCAAGCTTTATCAGCATGTCCGCAAATCCCATGACGCCTAAACCTATCTTCCTGTTAGCTAAGGTCATCAACTCTATCTCTTTGATGGGGTAACTGTTTACGTCGATTACATTGTCTAGGAAGTGAACCGCGTTCCTCACCGTCTCCCTAAGTTTTTCAAAATCGAGTTGACCCCCTTCCACCATCCTCGAGAGATTTATTGAACCAAGATTGCAAGACTCGTAAGGAAGTAGGGGGACTTCGCCGCAGGGGTTTGTAGACTCTATTCTGCCAACCAGAGGTGTCGGATTATGCCTGTTGATTTCATCTATGAAGATCACGCCAGGGTCTCCAGTCTCCCACGCGGACTTCATTATTGTATCCCAGACTTCCCTCGCCTTGAGTTTTCTCACCTTTTCCTTATTTCTTGGGTTAACCAACCAATATTCTCCATCCTCCTCTAATGTCTCCATGAAGTGATCAGTTGCTGCAACTGAAATGTTGAAGTTGGAGAGAAATCCTGGGTTTCGCTTGCATGTTATGAATTTGACTACATCAGGATGGTCGACTCTGAGAATGGCCATCATCGCCCCCCTTCGTCTGCCACCTGCCTTTATGACTTCAGTTGTCGTGTCGAAGACTCGCATGAAACTTATCGGGCCAGATGCAACCCCTTTTGTTGATCTGACGATGTCGCCTTTTGGCCTCAGCTTTGAAAAGTCGAAGCCTACTCCCCCTCCTGTCTGCTCGATCAGCGCTGTATTCTTGACCGCGGAAAAGATGCTTTCCAGCGAGTCTTCGATTGGAAGCACAAAGCATGCGGAAAGTTGGCCGAGCTCTGTTCCAGCATTGAATAAGGTTGGTGAATTTGGAATGAATTCAAGCCTTGCCATCATGCCATAGAAGATGTTTTCGCTGTCTTCAGGGTTTCCTCCATATTTCTCGTCAGCTTTCGAAATAGCTCTTGCGACTCTTTTAAACATCTCGGCTGGTGTTTCCACAAACCTCCCATCGAGATCGCTCAGAAGATATCTCCTGCTTAAGACTTCTAGGGCGTTGACTGTCAGTTTTGGTTCAGCTATACCAAGCTCCTTCTTGAGCATTCTTAGCTCTTCTTTCTTCTTTCTATAATTTTGGTATTCTTCAGCTACGTTCCAATAGCCTTTTTGCCTCAAGACATACACAACAAGGTCTTGGACTTCTTCGACGGAGGGGATTTCTGTCGGATGTCTTCCCTCTAGAATTCTAACCACTTCTGCTGTTACATCCTCAGCCTTTTCTCCGTCACCGAGTTCGACGGCGATGAAAGCTTTGTGGACAGCATCCTTTATTCTATTCGAGTCAAAGTCTACAATTCTTCCATCTCTTTTTGCTATCTTGCCTATAGGCATGGTATGTGCTCCTAGAGTCATGTTATGATATATAAACGTAGACTTAAAGTTGCCTTTACGATCCGATGTTTCTGCCAGCTTTAACCGTGCAGCTGAATCACATGAGATAAGGATTAAATAGATAAAAGGGGGCATGCAAGTAATGTTCATGGTCGATTTGCCAGACTATCTCGTTGGCAAAGCAAAAGTTCGTATACTTCAAGGAGACCTAACTGATCAGGACACCGATGCTATTGTGAACGCTGCAAACTCTAGCCTTATGGGGGGTGGGGGCGTCGATGGCGCTATCCACCGGAGGGGTGGACCGAAAATACTGGAAGAATGCAAACGCATCCGGGCTAAAGAATGGCCTGCTGGCCTTCCCACGGGAAAGGCGGCCATCACTTCAGGAGGAAATCTGAAAGCAAAATATGTTATTCACACCGTTGGACCGATATGGCGTGGGGGAGGTGAAGGTGAGCCTGAACTCTTGGCCGACGCGTATCGTAACTCTCTGGAATTGGCTGTGTCAAAGGGATTGAGGACAATCTCATTTCCTTCGATAAGCACTGGGGCATTTGGGTACCCTATTGAGATGGCAAGCCAAATAGCCTTATCGACGACGAAGGATTTTCTGAAGAAGGTGGACGACATCGACATGGTGATATTTGTCCTGTTCAGTAAGACCGATTTTGAGGTCTATCAAAGGGTGGCTAGAGAGATTCTGAAAGAGGACTGATGAGATCTCTTTATTCACCCTAGCTAAAGAAGAACAGAGTTGAACGTATAAGAATTTTGTTCTGATGGATTATAATTGACAAGTGCCGATTGCATGACAATGCGTAGAAGTGAGTTGGAGGAAGTTAGGAGGCTAAAGAGGGCCAGACAGCTAGGTCTCACATTAGAGGAGATGCTGGAGGAACGACTGTACATGACAAGAGCCAGACTGCAAGAGCTTAAGCGGCAGAGAAGAAAGATGGAGAATAGAATAAGGAGACTTGAAACCAGGTCTGACCACTAGAAATGAAACCAATCTGCGGCACCTGCAACTGGAATCTAGTATGGCCTTTGGTCTTCTTAGATCAAATATGATTGAAACCTTTCTCGGTTTTGGCAGATACGACATGAACATATCTACAATCCCTAAAGCCTCTTAAAGATCAAGACTAGCAGACGACCTAACATCATTCAAAATGATAGCGGCTCACCATTAAAATATAGATTGCATAAAACCGACCCGTACCTTCCTCTTGCTGAACGCCATTATCCATTAAGGTTAGAAAATTGTATTTATATTCACGTCTATTTTACATTTGTGTATGGAAATTGGAGCGATCAGATGTTTTATCCCTATCGGTGGTCAAGCCAAAAGGCTCAGGCCATTGACTCAAGATATCTCTAAGGCTTGCGTTAGGTTTCTAAATAGGCCCCTTATCGAATTTTCAATGGCCACTCTGGCTGAACAGGGTATAAGACACTTCATATTTGGAGAGTATGGTTACACAAACTACTCGAACCTCTTTGATCATTACGGTGAAGGATTGGGGTTTTCGACCACTTATAGAATTGAGCCTCGAGTCCATATTAAGCATCAGCCTAATTTAGATGATCTTGGCAGCGCTGATTCTTATAGACTCAATGTTGAATATTATGACATAAAAGACCCTGTTCTAGTCGTCCAAGGTGATAGTTTATTTGATATCAACCTAAAAAGCCTTGTCGAGCATCACGAGAGAAAAAAAGCTGTAATGACAATTGCTCTCGCTAAAGTCGAGAACACAGAAGAATTTGGCATAGCGGATGTTGATGAAGAAGGTAGAATTAGACAATTTGTTGAAAAACCTCAAACTGGAAATGCTCCGAGTAACTTGGCCAACGCTGGGGTCTATCTGCTTTCTCCAGAAGTCAGACAAATAGCGTCAAATGAGGAAGTAAACCAGATTTTAACCGAGAGACATCGATTGGACTTTGGCTACGACCTGATTCCATATATCATCGAAAAGGGTTACCCTGTTTACTCGTATGAGCTAAAGGTTTGGTATGATATTGGAACTCCTGAAAGATACCTCAAAGCTATGCATGACGTTCTTTATGGCGTACTCAACATAAGAGTTACAGAAGAAAGGATAATTCCCGGGAAGAACATTTGGATTCAAGGATACAGTGAAGAATCTGTTAGAAGGAGACTGGAGACTGTGAAAAAGTATCGGGAAAAGAGGTTGTTTCTTGAAGGAGCTGCTTTGATTGGAAGACATACCAGAATAGGCGACTTTACAAGAATCTTGGACTCAAATGTCGACAACTTCTGTATAATAGGGGAAAATGTTGAGATAGTTAGATCTGCCGTCCTAGACGCAGTTAGGATAGGTGATCACGCCAAAATCTCTGATAGTATTATAGGAAGAAAGGTAGTCATCGAATCGAATCAGAAGAATCCGACTTCGATAGAGTCCTTGTCTGTAATAGGCAACGCTGTCCGCATCGGTGCAGGATGTAAGCTTTCCAACACAAAGGTGAACCCGTCTCTGGTGATTCCTCCTAACATGACATATGTTGGTAGATACCTACAGACCTATGAAGACATCGTACGTCTTGTCTCTTAGATGACCCGGTTACGTTCAATCTTATCGTTTGTTATTTTGGCAGAACAGCTTCTTACCTAATGCATTTGACTTTATTTTGCAATTGCAAGAAGATCGTGGAACAGAGGTTGGGGCTAGGAGATCTTCAAGTCATTTTCGACAAGATCTCGTTTCACTTGAACAACTTAAGGAATCTCTTGAAGACAACCACGTCTGTTGTCAGGAGTACATGCGCAAGATCCAGAAACTTTTCCGCTGTTGGAAGTTATTCATCTGGCTTGTCTTCAGATGGGCCACCTAGGTCCAGAAGACTTAAATTAGATGGGGTTTTTCTCTTGGACGGTCTGAAGCCTTTATGGCTGGTCTTCTTGATCCTCTGACAATCAAAGGGATTACTCTACGCAATCGTATTGTTATGCCTCCAATACTCACCAATCTGGCCGCCCCTGACGGCTCTGTTACAGATAGGCTTATTGAACATTACCTTAGGCGTTGCAGTATGTTAGGCCTTCTGATAGTGGAAGCCTCTTACGTGTCAACAGGAGGCAGCCTGAGCGAACGACAGCTGGGAATTTATAGCGACACCCTTATTCCTGGCTTGAAGAGACTCGCCCAAGCCATTCATGGGAAAGGTACACCGGTGGCTGTTCAGATCTTCCACGCCGGTGCGAAGGCTTATGTTGGCTCAGGAAGCTTTCAGCCAGTCGCCCCTTCGGCAACAGAGTCTGCACGCGAACTCACACTGAGCGAGATAGATCGGTTACTGGACGAGTTTGCACAAGCAGCTCAGAGAGCTTTGAATGCCGGCTTCGATGGGGTTGAAGTTCATGGCGCACATGGGTTCTTAGTTAATCAGTTTTTCTCGCCTTTGACCAACAGACGTGGAGACAGATACGGTGGTTCATTAGAGAACAGGATAAGATTTCCATTAGAGGTTGTTGAAAGGGTTAAGGCTAAGATTGGTGGACGGCTTCTCCTCTATCGTATTGGTGCTGACGACCTTACCCCAGGTGGGACAAAGATTGAGGATTCTATCCGACTGGCTATGGCACTAGAGGAAGCAGGTGTCGACATAATCGATGTATCCGGAGGTCTATGTGGCAGTCGTCCAATGGAGCTGCAAGATATTCCAGGCTATTTTATACCTCAGGCCAAGAAGATCAAAAGTGCAGTGAATATTCCGGTCATTGGAGTCGGAAACATCAAAGATTTCAAGTATGCAAATAGACTAATAGAAGACGGAGATGTTGATCTCGTAGCTGTAGGAAGGCAGCTTATGAGTGATCCAGACTGGGCTCTAAAAGCGATCAAGGAGTTAGAGACGATCTAGCATCTTATAACCATCTGGTACAGATATCGACTGACATGCTTATGATCGACACCGTTCGTGGCATTAGGTTCTAATACACCCTTTACATGTTTAAATGTTCGTCGCAAGCTATGATCCTCGCGTGATATTTGAATTGAAAATTATCAAAAATTCTTCATCCTCTCTCATCAACTACTAGCTTGAAGCCCCGTTTGCACCAACTTGCCCATTTTTCTATAGCGTCACAAACAACACCATAAACTTTGACTTTCAACATTTAGTCTCGAGAAGACATAATTTCTTTTGATTACAACCTACACCTCTTGCTGTAATACTTCAAAGGAGGCATGATCAAAAGCTTCCATTTTCTCGATGGTTTCATGGCTCTTATAGTCAGCCCGTTCTGTGGGCTAAAGCATTCCCTTAAGGGCCTGTGCTATGACTGGTGCGACACTAACGAAGCTTACTGGACTCGGGACTGTATCAGATCCTATTAGAGCTTCAGCACCCGCGTCCAGAATCCTAGCAAGCGAGTCTCCGACAAGAAGAGGATGTGAACATACTGCAATAATCTTGTTTGCACCATAATGTTTCAAGATCTTTACGGTTTCGACCATTGTGCCCCCTGTGCTTATTATGTCGTCTACAATGACGACATCCCGGTCTCGAACACTCAGTAGTCTTGTCTTGATTTCGACCTTGTCTGGTCCCAGCCTTATCTTTTCAAGCACGTCGTATTCTGAGCCTAAGATGTCTGACGCTATCTTCGCCCATTGTTCGGCTTCTTCATCTGGTGCTATGACAATTGGATGATCCAACTTGAAGTTCTGTTTAACGTAGCTGGTCAAAGGCGGAACTGCCGACAGGTTTTGGGCTGGAATCTTGAAGACCTCAGAGATGTCGTCAACTCTGTGGAGATGTGTGTCTATTGTGAGGAGCTCATCTGTTCCAACATTCTCGATCAGCCTAGTTACGGTCTGAAAACTTATTGCTTCACCAGGATTGAACCGTCTATCTTGTCGCGCGTACGCAAAATAGGGAATAACGCCGATGACTTTTCTTGCTCCCAAGTCTTTTAGGGCTTTGACGAGAAGGAAGTATTCGAATAAGTGTTCATCAGGGGTACGATACATAGACTGTATCACTACAACATCTTTTCCTTTAACATCATCTAATATTCTCACATATTTTTCTCCGTCTGGAAACTTCTTAGCCTGCAGTTTTGTAACCCCTATGCCAAGTTCTCGGGCTACCTTCAATGCAAGTACGTCTGATGCAGATCCTCCGATTAAGAGCAATTGAACCACAATCGTGGCTCTTCACTTCTATTAAAGTTTTAGCGTATCTTGCCAAAGTTCAACCACATTCGAGCTGTTTGCGGCTGTATGTTTCCATGCGAAATCTTACTTGAAATATCGGTTTTCACGATCAAAGAAGAATATTGGACCAATGACAGGCCTACTTTGAGACAACGACTGTTCCAGCGTACTTGTCGCTTAACTTCTGCCTGTAATCGGCTTGAATTGCGAGACCGAAGACGACATCTAAGAGGAGCAGAAGCCAATATATCTTGCTTACGTTACGGAGAAATGCCTGTCCAAGGTTCGGTCTTTCACCGTTTATTGTCGTCACCTTCAAACCCATAATGAACTTGCCAAGGGTTGCACCCCATGTTATTTCAGAGAGCGGATAGTACAATATCAATCCGATTCCCACGACAAATGGAAACGACCAGAATTGTACCAAGGCTGAAGGGGTATTGAAGAACCCGCCGGATATCACCTGAGATATGACATATGGTATGTATATGATTGCCGCGATTACACCTATGATTATAGAGACCACAATAGAGTCGATTACTAAGGCCACCACTCTTCTTATCCAATAATCTCTGGCCTGCTGGCTTTTTCTTATAGCATCGATACCACTCAAAGGTGTTCCAGAAGGAACTTCGGTTAAGGTCGAAGTTGCTTGGGCCTTTTCTTGCAATTGAGCGCCGCAACTTGGGCAGAAGGCGGCATCATCCGGTATAGGCTTCCCGCATCTTATGCAATATGGCATGACCTATCGCGCCTTTGTCTCCAGTTCTACCTGTTTATAATATGTTTTGTTGGAGCCATTATGTAGTGCATCCTCTGTTGGCCAGCCTCCTTGAACGCATATCTTCAAGTTCGTAAGATAACTTTGAAGCCGTCTTCTTTCTCAACAAGAGCGGCTCTCACATCATATGCCAGATTCTTGGCAAGCTTTCTTGTGAAGTTTTATCTTGATGCCATTTCCAATAGAATTCTTTCCGTCAATTTATGAATATGATCTTGAATATTTCCAATCCAAGTTCATGTGTGGTCATCGAAACCGACGTTGGCTGAGGCGCGTGCCAGCCACATTATCCTTTTTTCAAACTTATTGGCTGAAGGCAAGAGAGGCTTCTTTCAGTGCACTAGCACTGCATATTGTTGGCTCGTCAATTCAGGTCCGATGCAGGCTTTCCTTCCTTTCCCCAATTCTTTTTGTCAATGTCGTAGACTATTATCGTCACATCTCCTGGCTTGCAGCCTATGGACTCGCATATCGCCTTTGTCACTCCTGCCATCATCTTTCTTTTCTGCTCTTCTGTTCTTCCAGCCCACATACTTATTTGTACCACTGGCATTTTGATCTCCATAAGGGGTATCCATATCCCAACGTATAACCCTTATCTCCATGAAGCACTATCTTTGTCTTTCTTGACACATCCTAGAGCAAGGGCGTTTACCTACCGTTACAAATAGAGCGCTTCTTCAAGTTGCAACTTGAAGAAGTCGCCTTTTCCCATCACAGTCTCGTAAAGAAAGAAGATATGACATTGTGATAGGAGAAATCTATTAGGCTTCAGAGAGAAACTTTTTTCCTATGGTTGAAGGCCACATGCAGGAAGGTAGATATCCGATCAAAACATCACTCACTAGGCTTCTTATATCTTGTATTCTTCCACCATTTTGCTAATCTTCCTTACTCTTTCGATGTCTCCGTCCGGAGGCATCATATCTGATATCCCTAAGATGATGTTTGGTGAGAAGAGGTCAAGTATTTTCTGCACAAAGTTCGTCAACTCCTTTTCGCTGGTGTATGGCATGAAATGTGTTGCCGGGATTCCGTCTACCAGGATCATGTCTCCAAGTTCCATCTTGAGTTCTTCTAATGTGACATTGCCTTGTGGTTCTGGAGGAACACACTCTAGTCCGTCAAGGCCGGTGTCCCTTGCGAATCTTAAGGCAAGCTTGATCTTTCCATCCCAGTGGGAGGTACAGATTCTTCCTGCTTGATGGAGCTCATCTGTCCTCAGGCGATAGTATGGGAGCATGTACTTCTTGAATATCTGTGGTGGCACTAGGGCGTCGTCGATGTTATCTCCGAAATTGATTATCTTAAAGGGTGTCTTCTTGATTAGATCAAACTTCCTGTCGTCGTTTCTTTTGAAGGCGTCTAAGAGTTTCTCAACTCTTTCTCTGTGCTTCCATAGAGCTATCACCCCCCTTTCTAAACCCATGTATTCGATGAAGAACCTCTGTATGGAGCCATGGCTGACGTTTACCATCGGCTCGCATCTATCACCTAAAAGTTGGTCCATTATATTGTATGTTTCCTCGTCGAATTCGAAGCTCTGGCTTTCGAGGATGTACTCTAAGACGTCGAAGTCTTCGATGCTCTTTAGAAAATATTCGACACGAAACCTGTTCGTTCCCCAGAGATTCTTTTTTTCCACTTGGGTTAGACTTCCTCTTGGGGTAACATATTTTGTGAATACAAATCTATCATCTTCTGTTATTTTGACGTTTATTTTGTCGCCTTCGATCGTCCTTATTGTTCTGTCAAAGTAATGATATGATCTTGGTGACGCGTGAACGTCATCATATATCTGGATGAGGCTCCATGTCTCATATCTCTTGGGTAGTCGGCCTCTGGCCTTATTCACTTCATACCAGTGGTGAAGTCTAGGCTGCCACATTAGGCGATCAGCCTTCATGTGGCCAAAGGTCGCCATTGTTCTCTCCCTGTTATTCATGGAGTTCACCTCGCCAATCTAAGACGAAGATTATAACCATTGCCATCTAAATCCTGTGACGAACCAGGGCCCATGATCGGACCACATCCCATGAGCTCATTACTAAGGCAAGCTTAGTTGAGCTCATACGTTCTTGAGAGAAACTAGTATAAGCCAAATGGAAGCCATTATTGCCGTCGCCGATTCCTGTATGGCCACATTACTCCAAGGCCATTCTACGAACCACATGAATATACATAAGAGCCCGAAGAAAAGAGCTAATGCTCCTATGTGCGGAGAGTTAAGAGGCCACGAAAGATAACTGTAGACTAACATTAGTATAATTGTGGTCACAAAAAACATTACCGATGTGATTCCGTGAATTCTTCCCGCGTCTTCATTGAAGATACCTATGAGTGACAGGCTGACTGAGTTTATTAGAAGAAGGGATGTCCAAGCTAGGAACTTCCAAGAACGTTTCAGATTAGACAGAATCAAGGCGAACAGGGAAACCAGCACGCTTGAGATCACAAGTCCAGAATTGAAGACGTAAGCAACATATCCATTTCGCGATATGCTACCAAGGTCGCTCAAGGCATTATCGTAAATATCAAACCACGGTGAAAGTGCAATAGATGTCACGATGAACATGTATGGAACTATGGCGCCAGAAATACCACATATCTTGGCTAGTTTGATCATAGGACAAGTAAAGAGAAAATACCACTAATTAACTGTTCTACCAGATGCAACGTCAAATATTGTACAGAGAAGATTCACAGAATCTAGGTTTTCTTTACGATAATCTCCTGTACGCGTCGTAACCCTTCTTACAATTTCCAAGATAGAATCTGTGCCTGTTCCAGAACAGAGACCGTAAGCCAATCTGGACATTTTGCAGTTGAGTGTAGCGAGTGCTCCTTCGCACTTCTTAAACGAAGACTAATTAATTGATTTCGATTCGAAGATTAATGTCTGCTTCCTTATAAGGTTCTCGGCGGAGAATTGGCTGATTCGCATCAACCTTTAATTTGAGGCCTTGCTTCATCTTGTAGAATGCTAATCGTCACGTGCTTTACGGGCAAGCTCTTCAGCCCATTCTCTGATAGCGTTCATGTCTCGCATGTCATATATGCCGTCCTCTTGTTTGAATCCTAACGCGTCCAGCTTCTGCTTGAGCCCA
>Ga0129301_1000427_pt1 | contig 23224 bp, 27 predicted proteins | sample ConPoolayeHmetaG_FD_94489 | JGI IMG/M metagenome (GOLD analysis project Ga0129301, IMG submission 94489) | Hot spring microbial mat communities from California, USA to study Microbial Dark Matter (Phase II) - Cone Pool mat layer H metaG ...
GTCTATGTATAATAGTACTAATATTACTAGAAGTTTTTTTCAAGTAATAAAATACAAGTAATATAAAGCTACTAAACAATTTCCTGAACCACTATACTAGAACAATAGGCGATTTGTCAAGAGCCTGTTTCTGGTGGATTTAGAGCTAGTATATCCGGGATGAAAATTGATTTAGCAGCCAAAGTTGAGGGTCGGTATGAGGAGAGGTTTTACTAGCAGGCGCTGTCCGAAGTGTAATGGCAATCTCTTCATCGAAGAAAATATCTATCCTGAACTTGGGGGGGACTGCCATAGCTGGTATGAGTGGTGCCTACAGTGTGGTTACCAACATAACCTGCAGACTACCACGGCGTCAGTGGAAGAACTTGAGGCAGTACAAACAACGAAGGAAACTATAAACATACAGTGAGGAATAGGAAAGCCCTCCTTCTATGAGGGGAAGAGGAAAGCGGTTCGGGTCAGCATTTAAGGAGGCAAAAGGGTTTTATTCGAGGGCACAGGCACTAGCTATTACTGAGCTAGAGTGCACCACTGAGGGGTGTTCTGGTGCCGGTGGTTCTAACGTTCTCAAAAAGCAAATAGCCTAGAGACACCCCTATCTTGAACAAGGCATGAAAGGTCCTCAAAGTTTGGGGTTGCTATAAGCCTTTTAATATGTTATAATTTTACAATATAATTTTGGCTAAAATAAGAATTTAAGGAGGATAAATGACAAAAACGGTAACTCTGGTTAAAAGCCAAGTCTTCGAGGAAGCGGAGGAAGAACCCCCAGGTAAACGCGCCACATTAGATGGAACCGCTGAAGAAGAACCCCCTGGTAAGACGGTCGGTCTTGTTCGGAGAAGATTCTTCAGTCAGGTTACAGATGAGGATTGGAACGACTGGAAGTGGCAATTCCGCAACCGCATCACCAAAGTTGAAGAACTGGCAAGGTTTATTCCCCTCTCAACTCATGAGCAGATACAGCTCAAGTTTGTAACTACTCAATATCCCCTCTCCGTAACACCCTACTACCTGTCTTTGATAGACCCCTATGAACCGAATGACCCCATCAGAACGCAGTCCGTACCTTCTTTTGAAGAGATTGCCCTCGCTAACATGGGTGTAGCCGACCCCCTAGACGAAAAACGGGACTCTGTTGTCCCGGGACTGGTACACCGCTATCCTGACCGGGTCCTGATGGTATTGACCGACATCTGCCCGATGCTATGCCGTCACTGCACCCGCAAAAGGGAATGGCGGAACGGCGGCTGGGTGCGTACTCCGGCTGAAGTTGAAGCCATGCTGGAATATATACGACACCATAAAGCCGTCAGGGATGTCATTATCTCGGGGGGTGACCCCCTTTCCCTTTCTACCCGCCGTCTGGAGGAGGTCATTTCCAGGATAAGGGAGATAAAACACGTGGAGATTATCCGTATCGGCTCCAGGTTTCCGGTGGTATTGCCCCAGCGTATAGACCACGAACTGTGTGCCATGCTGGCTAAGTACGGACCTATATGGCTTAATACCCACTTCAATCACGTACGAGAGATAACCCCGGAAGCGGCTGAGGCGTGTGACCGTCTGGTGCGGAGTGGAGTCCCGGTAAATAATCAGTCGGTACTACTACGTGGTGTCAACGATACCGTTGAGGCGCAGATGGAACTATGCCACGGTCTTCTCAGGATAAAGGTACGTCCTTACTACCTCTTCCAGTGTGACGAGGTTCAGGGCACCGAGCACCTGCGCACCCCCGTGGAGGTGGGCATAAAGATAATTAAGGGAATGCGGGGATATACCTCGGGACTGGCGGTTCCCACCTTCGTTGTAGACCTGCCTCACGGTGGCGGGAAGGTCCCTCTTCAGCCAAACTATGTCCTGGCTCATGCTGAAGATGAGTTGCTCCTGAGGAACTACCAGGACCGCATCTACCGCTACCGCAACCCCGGGAAGCACATACAGGAAGAATTTCCTGTCGAGCTGTTGAGTCCCGCTGATAATGCCGTGGCAAGCTTGTCTGCCACGGGAGAATCTAGAGTAGGAGCTCGAAGTGCGGATAGGGTTGTCGTATGACCTTAAGGAAGCTGTCCAAGCAGAACAGACTGTCAGCGATGATGCTTTTGAAGAATATGACTCCTGGGAGACGATAGAGCTGATAGCCACCTCAATAGAGGCTGGTGGTCATACTGTAGTCAGGCTTGGTGGCGGTAGGGGGTTCCTGGTCAACATTCTTCGGGAAAAGGTGGACTTTGTCTTTAACATTGCCGAAGGGCGAGGTAATTATCGTAGCCGGGAAGCCCAGGTGCCTTCGGTGCTGGAGATGCTTGACATTCCCTATTCTGGTTCTGACCCGCAGTGTCTTGCCATATGTCTGGATAAGCCCTTAGCGAGCAGGCTAGTCGAATCAGCCGGAGTATGTACCCCGAAGCGGCAGGTAATAAGCGGCCATGAGCTTGGTGGGATGGTTGATTCTTTTTTCCCTTTCCCGGCGATAATAAAACCAGCGCATGAAGGTTCAAGCAAGGGGATTCGGCTCACTTCGGTGGTAGAAAACCCTGAACAGGCGGGCGAGGCTATAGAGAAGCTGTTGAAGCACTACCGGCAGCCAGTAATGCTCGAAGAGTTCATTGAGGGTGAGGAGGTCACGGTGGGAATTATCGGGAACTCTCCTGTCAAAGTGCTGGGTATGATGCGTATAGTTCCGAAGGTAAGGAGTGGTCATTTCGTCTACTCGCTTGAAGTAAAACGTAATTACAAAGAGCTGGTTGAGTATGAGTGCCCGGCCCGTCTCGAACCGAAGATTTTGCAGAATCTGGAGGTCTCGGCTCTTAATGCCTTCAAGGCTCTGGGGTGCCGTGACTTCGCCCGGCTGGACTTCAGGGTTAGCCCTGAAGGGGTGCCATATTTTCTTGAAATAAATCCCCTGCCCGGACTGGGTACCCACAGCGACCTGGTCATCATGGCGCAAAAGCTGGGGTGGACTCATGAGGAGCTTATCACTGGGGTGCTTAATGCTGCTCTTAAGAGGTACCCGCAGTGCATGCGCGTGTAGCCATTGTCTACAATGAGCCGTCTTTTTCACGCTACAATGTTGTTGGTGAAGAAAGGGCGGTGTTTAGCGTCCTTGAGGCAGTGAAGGCGGTACACCAGGCTTTGTCTGAGCTTGACTTTAGCATTGTTGAAGTTCCTCTGGTGATGCCGATGGAGCAGGCTAGAAGGAAACTGAAAGCCCTTCATGTAGATCTGGTCTTCAATCTCTTCGAGGGATTCCCCGGTTATCCCGAGACTGAAGTTATAGTACCAGAAATCCTGTCGGAAATAGGCATTCCTTTCACTGGCTGTACCGGTCCGGTGCTAAGGTTGTGTCTTGATAAGGCTGAGACAAAGCTGGTTCTGAAAGATGCTGGCATAAAGACGCCGGACTTTCAGCTCCTGAATCCTGAGACTCTAGACATGTTCCGGCTGGGTTATCCCTGCATCGTGAAACCTCGCTGTGAGGATGCCAGCAGTGGTCTATCGGCACAGAGCGTAGTCTATGATTTTCCGGCTCTGAAAAGACAGGTTGTCATGATAAGCGCCTCTTACGGTGGCGATGCCCTTGTTGAGAAGTTCATTGATGGTCGTGAGTTCAACGCCACCGTTCTGGGTAACTCCGAATTCACCGTCCTGCCCGTATCTGAAATCGTCTATTCCCTCCCTGCCGGAATGCCTAAAATCCTTACCTTTGCCGCTAAATGGGAGCCTGATAATCTTTACTTTTCAGGTACCACAGCCGTCTGTCCGGCTGACCTTGTGGCTGAAGAGCACAAACACATCACTGAGATGGTAAAAACAGTCTACCGGCTGCTTGGCTGCCGGGGTTACGCCAGAATAGATATGCGGATGGACCGGGAGGGACAGCTAAACGTCCTTGAGTTGAACCCTAATCCTGATGTCTCTCCTGACGCAGGCGCCGCACGTCAGGCGCGAGCCGCCGGGATGACCTATACCCAGTTTATCAAGAAGATTGTGGAACTGGCTCTGGAGAAGAAATAGCTGTGGGCATCCATATCCGTGTCATGACCAAAGAAGATAAACCCGCCATAATGCAAATACTGCGCAACACTCCGGAATTCAAGCCGTCCGAGGTCGTTATCGCCGAGGAGGTAATTGACAGTTACCTGAAAGACCCCTGCCGGTCAGGCTATCATATTCTGGTGGCTGAACTTGACTCAACTGTTACCGGTTACATTTGCTTTGGCCCCACTCCGTTGACGGAGGGAACCTGGGACATATACTGGATGGCGGTGGCACAGGACAGGCGAAAGCAGGGAATTGGCAGCGTTCTCCTTGACTCTGCTGAAAAAAACATCAGGGAAGCTGAGGGTAGGCTATCTATCATTGAGACGTCATCTCAACCGTCATATGCCAATACCAGGCACTTCTACAGTCGTCACGGTTACGAGGTAATAGCCCGTATCCCTGATTTTTATGCCCTCGGAGATGATAAAGTTATATTGCAGAAGCGGTTGAGGTAAAGCCGGAAGATGAAATACGCTCAACGAACCTCTCAGTGCTGACCATGTGTTTGTCCAGACCAAGAGAGCGGTAGTCTTTACCCTGCGCCAGCCCGACCAGTTGACTGATGTAAATAATTGGTATTCCGTATTCTTTCTTATTTCTCTGCCCGGCCATTTCCTGCCGCATATCAAGGTTGGCATGGCAGAGGGGGCAGGCTACAGCAATGGCGTCGGCATGGACTAGCTCCGCCGCTTCAAGGATGTTGCCCACCAGTCTCAGGACAATATCGGTTCTACTGAAAGTGAAGCTCGCACCGCAGCATTCAGTCTTGTGAGACCAGTCCAGTGGCTCAGCACCCAGGATGGTAACAATCTGGTCCATAGTCACTGGATTCTCGGCGTCATCAAAATCGACCACTTCAGGAGGACGTGCCAGCAGACAGCCGTAATAACAGGCAATCTTCATCCCCGTAAGTGGTCTAACTACACTTGATTTCAGGGGCTCTTTGTTATCAGTAAGCACCTCGGTGAGGTGTTTTACGCTCACCGTTCCCCGGTAATCCTGTCCGGCAAGTTCATTAATGCGTTTGAGCAGTTCCCTGTCCCTGGCAGTCTTTATGTTCGCCAGCTTTAACCGGCTATAGCAGGCGGCACAGGGAACAAGGAGAGGACTCAGGCTGTTTTGCTCTGCCAGACCCAGAACTCTGACTGATAAGGCAAGGTCCAGTTCCTCGCTCGTCTCGTGACCGGCGGTGGCACCGCAGCAGTTCCAATCGGGAACCTCTTTAAGCCCAATCCCCATACCCTTAAAGCATTCTTCTATTGAGAGGGCGAACTCTTTAGCGGTGCCGTGGAGCGAACAGCCGGGATAGTATCCGTAGTCCATCTAACTCTTCCCCCTGATGAACCGCTGACTTTTAGCAAATACGTCTTTTATACGGTTCCTGTCCATAATATTCTGACCGAAGAGGGCTATCTTGCCCTTTCGTAGCAGGTTGAGTGCCAGACCGATATTGTTAAATAGCTGGCGTGAAGCCAGACTGTATCTCACCGATAGCTCAAGCTCATTGAGGCGACCGTGTTTCTTGATAGAATCGAGGAAGAGCTTGTTGAAATTGGTAATCGCCGGCTGGGATGAAGAATAGCCTTCATTCACCGATATTTTCCTCAGAGTGTCCATTACCCTGGCAATATCTATATCCGCGGGACATCGGGTAGTGCAGGTCTCACAGGAAAGACAGAGCCAGATGGTAGAAGAGGCTAGAACCCTGTCCCGGTCGTTTATCTGCACCAGGCGCATTACCTGGTTGGGCGATACATCCATATCTATGGCTACAGGGCATCCGGCAGTACACTTGCCGCACTGATAGCACCGTGAGACATCCTCATTACCCAAGTCCTTTACCAGGTCCCGGAAGCTATGAATGCTCTCCCTATTCATTAGGTGAACCACTGGCGACCTCCTTGGCAGGCTTCTCGAAAGGTGCTGAAATCTGAGCGAATATCTGAGAGTTATTGAAGCCGTTGAGCGTTATAGCCTCGGCGGCGCAGGTAGCGGCACAGGTCCCGCACCCCTGGCACAGCGACGGAATAACCCGGGACACTGTCCTTGAGTCTACTTTGTCAGCGACAATCGCCTCAAAAGGACAGACATTGACGCAGGTAAGGCAGCCACTGCACCTTTCGGTGTTAACCTTGGCGATGCGTGCCTCCAGGGTGAGCTCATCATGCGATAGGATGCCGCATACCTTAGCGGCGGCGGCACTGCCCGTGGCTACTGCTTCGGGAATATCCATCGGGGACTGGCAGCACCCCGCCAGGAAGATGCCCCTGGTTACGCTTTCTACCGGTCTCAATTTCGGGTGGGCTTCGGTGAAGATGGCATACTGGTCATACGGGATGCTCAGCCGGCGACCCATCTCAGCCGCATCGGGCTGAGGCACCACTGCGGTAGCCAGTACCACCAGGTCAGCTTCAACTTCAATGGGAGTGCCCGCCAGCGTATCAGCTCCTTTGACAACGAGCTTGTCGCCCTTCTGGTATATCCGGGAAACCCTGCCCCTTATGTACATCGCCCCATAATCACGCTGGGCTTTCAGAATAAACTGCTCGTAGTTCTTTTTGGTTGCCCTGATATCGATATAGAAAACGAAGGCCTGGGAATCTGGGACATGCTCTCTGAGCAGTATGGCGTGCTTGGCGGTATACATACAGCAGATTCCGGAGCAATACGGGACTCCTTTGGCTTCATCCCGTGAGCCAACACATTGCACAAAGACAACAGTCTTGGGTTCTTTGCCATCGGAGGGTCTCACTATCTTCCCGCCGGTAGGTCCGGAGGCTTGAAGCATACGCTCAAAATGAAGCCCGGTAATAACATCTTTGTACCGCCCGGCACCATATTCTCCGTAATACTTTTCCCAGGGGATAAGGGAATAGCCGGTAGCTACCACAATAGCGCCAAATGTCTCACTGATTATCTCGTCCTTCTGGTCAAAGTCTATCGCCCCGGCGGCACAGAACTTCTCGCAGGCCCGGCATTTACCCCTGAGAAAGTAGGCACAGTGCTCCCGGTCAATAACTGGCACATTGGGCACTGCCTGAGGGAAGGGGGTATATATTGCTTTTCGGGTGCCGAGCCCTAAATCCCACTCACTGGGCACCTTGAAGGGACACTTCTCCATACAGGTACCGCAGCCGGTGCACTTGCTCATATCCACGGAGCGGGCTTTCTTTCGAATCTTCACCTCAAAATTCCCCACATAGCCCTTTACTTCTTCCACCTCGGAGTAGGTGAGGATTTGGATGTTTTTGTCCTTGGATGATTCCACCATCCTGGGGGTCAGTATTCAGGCACCGCAGTCTAATGTGGGGAAGGTCTTGTCCAGCTGAGCCATCTTTCCCCCGATGGTGGGGAGTCTCTCCACCAGGGTAACCTTGTAGCCGGCGGCGCTGATATCTAGGGCTGCCTGAATGCCAGCGATGCCGCCGCCAATAACCAGAGCTTTTCTATTTACTTTAACCTGACCGGACGTCAGCGGCTCAAGCCTCTTCGCTTTGGCTACTGCCATTTCAACTAGCTTGATTGCCTTTTGGGTGGCGGTTTCTTTATCATGGTGTACCCAGGAACACTGCTCCCTGATATTAGCCATCTCCAGCAGGTAAGGATTCAGTCCGGCGCTCTTGATGCATTCCTGAAAGGTAACTTCGTGCATACGGGGGGAACAGGAAGCCACCACTACTCGGTCGAGTTTTTGTTCCATAATGGCTCTTCTGATGTTTGCCTGCCCTGTTTCAGAACAGGTATAGGAGTTTTCCTCGGCGTAGACCACGCCGGAAAGTTTCCTCGCTGCCTCCACTACGGCGGGAACCTCTACGGTGGCAGCGATATTGGTGCCACAGCGACAAACGAAAACGCCTATTCTCTCCATATATTTATCCCCCCTTCAAATCTTCTCCACCTTAACCGCACAGACCTTGAGCTCCGGTATTTTGGCTACCGGGTCGAGCGCCGAGTTGGTCAGGACGTTGGCGGCACTCTCAGCAAAGTGAAATGGAATAAAGACAACCCCTTTATCTACCTTCGGAGTTATCTGAGCTTTTATTCTGATTTCACCCCGACGTGATGCCACCTTGACCGTTTCATCGTTAGCTATATTCAATCTCTCAGCATCAAGAGGATTTATCTCGATAAAGCCCTCACTGAGCTCGCTCTCCAATGTTGGCGAGTTTCTGGTGAGAGTCCCTGTATGGTACTGGAACATTCCTCTTCCTGTAGTTAATGTCAGGGGATACTGCTCGTCAGGCAACTCGGCTGGCTCCCTGAAATCAACCGGGGTGAAAGTCCCCAAGCCTTTGGTGAATTTATCCCTGTGCAGGAATTCAGTGCCCGGGTCGTCGTTTGAGCGACAGGGCCATTGTATTCCCTCTTTATCTAATCTGGAATAAGAGATGCCCTGATAGCTCGGGGTCAATCTGGTTATCTCTGCAAAGACCTCTTCAGGGGATTGGTAGTCGAAACCCTTACCTCCCGTCTCCTTAGCCAGTTGACATATAGTCTGCCAGTCCGGTTTTGATTCGCCGATAGGCTCAATGGCTTTCCTTATCCTCTGCACCCGGCGGTCAGTCCCGGTGAAGGTTCCATCTTTTTCTGCCCAGCTTGCTCCGGCTAATACAATATCAGCCAGTTGTGCCGTCTCGGTGAGGAATATATCCTGAACCGCCAGGAATTCCAGATTTTCTAAAGCTTCTTTTACATGGGCTATGTCGGGGTCGGAGAGGAGGGGGTTCTCACCAAGAATAAACATGGCTTTGAGCTTCCCCTCCGCTGCCCCATTCATCATCTCCATCAGGGTCAGCCCGACTTGTGCCGGCAGCTTCACACCCCAGGCTTCCTCAAACTTCTTTCGGGCGTTTTCATCGGTGACTGCCTGGTATGCGGTGAAAACATTGGGTAAACCGCCCATGTCACAGGCACCCTGCACATTATTCTGCCCCCGTAGAGGATTGACTCCACTGCCTCTCTTGCCGATGTTTCCCGTTAGCATTGCCAGATTGCAGAGAGAGAGGGCATTATCTGTCCCCGATGTGTGCTGGGTGATGCCCATAGCATATAGTATGGCTGATCTCTCCGATTTGGCATATATCTCGGCAGCACGGAACAAATCGTCCCTGGGGATGCCGGTTATCTGTTCCACCTTCTCCGGAGGATACTCCTTGACCTTCTCTCGAACCGCCTCGAAGCCCTCAGTCCGGTTCTTGATGAAATCATCGTCCTGCCAGCCTTGAGAAATAATAATGTTCATCATACCGTTTATCCAGGCGACATCTGTGCCCGGTCGCTGGCGGAGGTAGAGGTCAGCATAGTCAGCAAGCTGGATTCTCCGCGGCTCAATAACAATCAGCTTGGCGCCTCTCTCTTTAGCTTTGAAGACACGCGAGGCGATAAGCGGGTGAGTCTCGGTGGTATTTGAGCCAGTAATTAATATGCAGTCTGCCTCTTCTAAATCGGGAATAGAATTTGTCATTGCTCCACTACCGAATGCTCTGGCTAGACCAGCCACGGTGGGGGAATGTCAGAGGCGGGCACAGTGGTCAATGTTATTTGTCCCCAGGACAGCCCGGGTAAATTTCATCAGCAGGTAGTTTTCTTCGTTGGTGCATTTTGCTGAAGTCAGTACCCCAATAGAGTCGGGGCCATACTGGTCGCGGACCCGTTTCAGCTCTTTAGCCGTATATCCAATAGCTTCCTCCCAGCTAACTTCGGAAAAACCGCCGTTCTTTTTCATCAGGGGTTTTTTCAGCCTCTTGTCGCTAGAAATAAATTCATGGGCGTTCCATCCCTTGATGCATAGCGCTCCCTGATTGACGGGATGGCTCACGGTGGGAAGGACACCGATAACCTCCCCATCCAGCACCTCAAGATACATTCCGCACCCACATCCGCAGTAAGGACATATAGTTAAGACTGTTCTGTAATCCATAGCACCTTTAAGCTACCTTAGTCCTTTCTTCTAATGCACCCAGTGGTGACTTCTCTTCGACGGCTCTCCCTGGAACATAGTTAAAGAGTTTATTCATGACCTGTCCCATCTTTCGATATATAGTCCTTAGCGGTATGCCTGCGGGACAAGCCTGTTCACATAGCCCGCAGTCAATGCACCTTTCTATCATGTGACAGGCTTTTATCAGGTGAAACACCGGAGTATCGGGAGGTATTTTGCCTCCGGGGACAAGGAGCCTGTCTTCCAGGGCACACTCGGTACAGTAACAGACCGGGCATATATTACGACAACCATAGCACTTGATACACTTACCGAATTGGTTCAGCCAGTAGCGGAGCCGGTCATCGACTGCCATCTGCTCGATTTGGGATAGAAGCTCGTCAGTCGTTACACCCTTAACCTTCTCCCCGGCATCGATTTGTGTGGGATAGGGCGTGGGGCAGCGGCACTTTTCGGCTAATTGTTGCGTGCAGGCAACCCCAAACCTGACTATTCTTTTCTCATCAAGCTGGTTTGCCTTCAAAAGTTCAATTATTGCCTTTTCATCACAGCCCCTGACCATGACTCCGAGAGTTTTCTCAGGATGTTTTGCCGCAATCCTTCCCAGTATCTTGGCCAGAGGATAACGCTTGTCCTCCAGTGTCAGGAGTTCCAGCTCATCCAGGTTATCCCGAGTCACTAAATAAGGGGATACGTGTCCCCCCTCATTCTTCAGACCAAGGAACCCTGAGATGGTTCCGGTTTCAAGTGCTTGCTTTACTTTCTCTTTGAGTTCTTCCACCAGTTTTATCCTTTAATGGCGATGGTCCCAGGCTTCGAATCTGCTCGGTGAATTCAGCCACCACTGAGGCGAATTTATCGCCCTCTGAGGCAGAGACCCACTCTAGCCTTAGCCGTTCCGGTGATATGCCAATGAAACCTAAGAGCTCTCTAGTTACTGGTATCCTCTTTGCGGTCATGTAATTGCCTTTAAGGTAATGGCACTCGCCAATGTGACAGCCAGTCACCAGAACACCGTCGGCACCCATCTGGAAGGCTTTTAGAATATGAAGTGGAGAGACGGTGCCGCTACACATTACTCTTATGGGTAGAACGTTTGCTGGATACTGTTTTCGGCTACCTCCGGCCAGGTCTGCCCCGGCGTAGCTGCACCAGTTGCAAAGAAAGCCAATTATGTTTGGCTCAAATACATTATTACTTGATGACATTACTCTGAAGTAAGATAGCCTCACATTACGGCTATCATTTCATCCAGTTTTATGATAGCACAGCGTGTCAGGATAGACAAGTCTTTAGTCGATTGTTTACTGCCCGGCTCCCTCTCTCTTGTCCTTTCGTGTCTAGTTATAGAAACCCGCACTAAGATTCAGGCTAGTACCGGGCATACTCCTTGAGCGAGTCCAGCATGGCTATGATGTCTTCTTTTTCCCCTTTATCCGGTAGCCCGACATTCAGAATAAACCCTCCTCCCTTACCGCAAACATCAATCAGGTTTTTATGGTACTCTTCTATTTCGTGTAACGAACCAAGACTCAATGACTTGGGTGGTCTACCCAGGACGCAGTGGTGACCGCCCAGGATTTCCTTTGCCTTAGCCACATCCATGTGCTCGACGGAGGCAATCACCTTGCCCTTTGGCAGTTCCAAGAGGCATTCCAACCGATCGCCGAATTCCGCCTCAAAGAATGGTATGGGAACATACCCCAATTCGATATAGCCGAGCATTACCTTTTTCAATCCGGGCCAGTAGAATTTCTTGAACTGCTTATCGGACATGAAAGATTTATCTCCCCGCCAGAGAGGCATGCCGAGTCTCTTTGGGTTCCCCCTTTTCTTGGGGTCGGCGGGGGTTGCCCGTGCCAGCCAAATTTCGTACACTTTATCGCAAGCCTGGAGCAGTTTTTCCGGTTGCCGGTACATATCCAGCATCGCCCCCTGCATGCCCCTTAAAAAGCTTGAAATTGTGTCGTAGGGCGCTCCCCCAGCCAAGCCGTGGGTAAATGACGGAAAACCGAGTAGAGCAAACTCTTCATATATGTCACCTCTGGCCTGTCGGAACTTTTCCATCTCCCGCCCGGCTTTAGCCAAGGCTCGGGCAAGCTGTTTGAATTCAGGTGTGACAAATAGGCTGGTAACACCTTCAAAGCCAAAGAACGCCGTATTCAAAGGGGGCAGTTTAGCTAATGGCTGTAAAGCTCCATACACCCGCGGCAGGTAACGGCGTATCATGAAGTCGGAGGGGTCGGAAAGGAAATGGTCGTATTCGTCCGCTTTCATAAATTCTCCCTCAATAAACTGGTACTCATAATCTGCAGGGAGCGGACCACCCGGCCACAACCTGTTCTTCACGCCGAGGGCTTCCAGGGCAGGACCTGAATTAGGTAATCCGGCATTACACGCATCGGGTTCAAAATCAAGGGTGAGTTGTATTGTCGCCCTTTTCCAGGCGGTAGGGTCATAATAAGCGGCGGAGTGGGGGATACCGGTACGCTTGGCGGGGTCCAGATTCAGCAATATCGGTACTCTATCCGGCTCTTTCAGCTCGATGGCATCCCGGATTCTTTTCTCCCTTTCCTCGTAGAGCTGTTCCGGAGTTTTACCGTGTTTCCTTTCGATTTCATCCCTCAGTCTTTTTATTTCCTCAGTAAATTGCGTCTCATTATTTTGAGCCATCGGACACCTCATTATTCCATTGCTGTAGTTATTTTTCTGGCGGTTGTGTCATAAGATAGACCGGGCAACTTTTAGGAGTTCGTCTTTAGAGATGCTTTTGCTTGTTGAGAGCACTATCTCAAATTGACCGGGCTTTTTCGGTGTACTTCGTGGGGGCAGGAGCCACCAGAGTTCAAGGTGAGTTTCCCGGTCAACCAGAACCCCTTTACTTTTGCTGCTGATTGTTGCCGGCTCGCCAGGGATTTTCAACCCGCCCACCTGCCCCTCGGGATGCCATTTTATACCCACCTCTATCTTGCATTCAAACCAGTACTTCTGACGGGTGCCGGTAGCATCACCAAGCGTTACCAGTCTCTTCTCCAGTGCGGTATCAGAAATGAACAGTCTTACTGAACCATCTTGTTGGACGTAGATTTCCTGAACCTTATAGCCTTCGGGTAGATAGGCAGGCATGGGCATAGCTACTCCTAGGATGCGACTGGCTTCTTCCGGAGTTACCCTTTGAGCGGTCAGTTCAAGGCTGTTACTGAACCCGGCTTGTTGGCCTACTCTGGTGTATTGGGGAGCGAGTATGATGTTCACGAACATCATAGGTTTACCAACTCTCGTCCACCTAATCGGACAATGAACGAGACCCCTGGGGACATATACCACTGTGGTGGTGTTGATGATATGTTTGGTGCCTTCTTCGCCCAGATATAGTTCAGCTTCGCCATCGAAGACCCTCATGTCCTCCGGGGTGCCCATGAAGCAGAAGAACTGGTCAAAGTCGTGGGCATGGGGCTTTTCCATGTCAATGGGCTGGTTGATATAGGTATACCTGATGCCAAAATTCATTTCCGGAAAATAGTTTTTGCTGTCAAATAGCAGTCTCGGGGTATATGGCGGGAAGATATTAAAAGCTAGGGGCTCTTTGATGATGTATTTACTGTATTTTGTTTCGGTCATTTACGCCTCCCCCCATTTTTGAACATAAGGCAAATCTCCTATACCCTCTTATATTCTGGTGAGAAGAACAGGTCATGGAACAGGATAGGTTTCTTGGGGTCATTTATCTTCTTGAAATTGAGGGGGCCGTGGTATTCATCGAAAAATCTATATTCCCGAAGCCTCCACCGCTCTTCAGTCCCAGGCGTGGGGCGGTAACTTCGGGATGTGGTGTTGGTGAAGTTACTACTCCCTTCCTAATATATTTAGCAAACTTTGATGCCGCCATTTAGCTCCTCCTTCTTTTTCCCTTATTATATATTTTCCATTATAATATTGCATTTTCTTTGAGGTTTACTAACGGCTTCAAAAAGTGTATGATGCATTCAAGAAAGAAAGGAGAAGGAAATGGCTGAATCAAAATACGGGAAATATATATTAAGAGACACCGGCGGGAAAAAGGTACGCCGAGAAATACCAGGGGTAGCACCAGCGGTCTTAGAAGGTTTGAAGGACTGGGGTGGGATCCAGCATCGTATAAACTGGAAGTACATCTCACAGCCAGTTCTAATGGTAGAGAGCCCTCATACCCACGATTTTGATGAATTTTTGGTTTTTCTTGGAAGCGACGCAGCGAATGCATCGGATTTTGGAGCCGAAGTCGAGTTGTCGCTGGGCAAAGAAGGGGAGAAACATATCATCAACACCGCTACGGTCGCCTGTATCCCGAGGGGGTTGATTCATGGTCCCCTTAATTTCAGGAAAGTGGATAGGCCTGTCCTGTTCTGCAATGTATATCTTGCCCCTGAATATGTGAGAAAGCCGGTAGCTAAATAGCCTTTATCTATTAAGGGCTGGCATACTGATATCAACGCTGATAAAGGAGGACTCAGGGAAAATGGCTGAATCAAAGTACGGGAAATATATATTAAGGGAACCGCGAGGAATAGGAGGGCCTCCCCCCAGAAGAACCACACAGGCAATGGCGGTTAGTATAAATCCGGAGGTGTTGAGCGGAGTTGGCGAATTCAACTGCAATTTCAATTTTCTGGGCGTCTTAGAACCTCACCTCCTGGGGGACCCGCCCCATAAGCACGAATACGATGAATTTCTGTTTTTCATCGCCAGTGACCCCAAGAATGCGCCGGACCTTGGTGGAGAGGTGGAGATTGCGCTAGGCGAGGAATGGGAAAAACATGTAATCACCACTTCCTCCATCGTCTGTCTGCCAAAGGGGGTGCAGCATTGCCCGATATATGTTAAGAAAGTAGATAGGCCTTTCTATTTTGGGCATATTTTGCTTGCCCCCAGATACAGTTCCAGCGCCAGTCCCCCGGAGTAGATGTCCAGCCAGCCCCTATCTTTAGGGACTGGCGTTACAGAATTAATAGTAGGAGGAGGTTAGAGAATGGCTCTATCAGTTTTTTCATTGGAGGGCAGGGTGGCTATTGTGACCGGGGCTGGTAGCATAAGGGGGATTGGCCGGGCTACTGCTCTGGCTTTTGCTGAGGCGGGGGCTGATGTCGCCGTTTGTGACATAAATGTTAAAGGGGAGACTTTTGACTTGGAGGGCACCGCCGAGGAAGTCCGGAAGGTGGGCCGGCGTTCTCTGGCTGTCCAGACCGATGTCACTAGAGAGAGCGACGTGGCCAGTCTTGTCAAGAAGGTGGTGAAGGAATTTGGCACGGTTGACATTCTGGCAAACGTTGCCGGCATTTCTATTCACGTACCGTTTCGGGAGACAACTCGCGAACTTTGGGACAAGGCGATGGACGTCAATCTCAGGAGCCAGTTCATTTGCTGTCAGGAAGTAAGTAAAGTAATGATCGAGCAGAAGAGGGGCAGTATAATTAACTGGATATCACTATCAGCGTATAAAATCGGTGCTGCCTATGTTTATGGTATAGCCAAGATAGGTGCTATAGCCCTGACAGGGTGGGTGGCTCGGGAGCTAGCCCCATATAGTATTCGGGTCAACGGCATTGCTCCCGGTCTTGTCAGGACGGATTTAGGCCCGCATGGGATCCATACTGTCCCTCGTCCCACTCCGGTTAGCCGTGAGGAGTGGCAAAAGGAGATGGGGAAAAGGATACCGCTGGGGAGGATTGCTGAACCTGGTGACATTGCCGATGTTGCCGTGTTTCTGGCTTCAGACGCATCCCGTATGATTACGGGACAGATTATCATCGTCGATGGCGGTATCATGATATCCTGAGATAAACAAAATTACATGATGTTGAAAAGGAGAAATTTCAATATGGCTGGAGAAAAGAAGATTACCGTATTGAATCCGCTGGGGCAACCTCCCCCGATAAAGCTGGAACCAATGGCACCTCGGCTTGATAACCTGGATGGTAAGACAATATACGTTGTAGATGTAAAATTTCCCGCCAGCAAGCCGTTTGGGGAAGAACTGGTAAAGACGCTTAAAGAGCAATATCCCGGGACAACGTGGTTATACCGGGAGAAAATAGGCTCTTATTTTGATGATGACCCGGCGCTGTGGGCTGAGATCAAGGAAAAAGGACACGGGATGATACAATTTATCGGCCACTGAAGCACCTGTGCACCGGCAGTCGCCGGTCATTGTGTGACCGTGGAAAAGCTGGGGGTGCCTACGGTTCCTATTATCACCAATACCTTTGAATACGCCGTAAAGAATGCCGTTTCGGCGAAGGGAATGCCCAATCTACGGTTTGCTTTTATCCCCCATCCCGTTGCTTACACGCCAGCGGAGGAATGCCGGAAAAAATTGCTGGGTGATGACCCGATAACCGGCAGGAAGGTTTTATCGGAAATTATCGAAGGGTTGACCAAACCGCTGACTGAAGAGGAAAAGAAGGCAGGGCTCTTGGAAAGACCGCGGGAAAGGCTGATAGGACCTGACACCCCAGACAACCTGCAGGCTCTATTTCGTGACAATGGATGGACCTTGTACCTCCCGATAGTCCTTCCCACGGAGGAGAAAGTGGCTGAGATGCTTAAAGGCACGAGTCATCGACCTGATGAGAAGGTAGGTGAAATGCAGCCATCCTCTCCCCACGAGAAGTGGTCATACACCGTGGAGCAGGTCGCGGTTAATGCGGTGATGGCAGGCGCTAGACCGGAGTTTCTACCGGTAATCCTGGCCATAGCCTCAACAGGTGAGACTTCGCTCTTCACTTCCACCAACTCTTTCACGGCTATGGTGTGTGTTAACGGACCGATACGCCGTGAGATAAATATGAATTCGTCCATAGGTGCCTTCGGTCCCTTTAATCATGCGAACGCGGCTATTGGCTGTGCCTGGACATTGATATCCAAGAATCTGGGGAATGGTGGGGCTCCGGGGCGTAAGTATATGGGCAGTCAGGGGCAGGGTCATAATTATAATAACCTCTGCTTTGCCGAGAATGAGGAACGTTTGCCCCCGGGATGGAAGCCTTTCCACGTGCAAAAGGGGTTTAAGCCAGAAGAAAGCGTGGTGAGTATATTCAGTGGCTGGAGTTGGTCAAATATGGGGGGATTCGAAACCAATAAGTCCAATACAATAAAACGGTTTTTCACCTATCAGACGCAGTGTTGTGGCCAGACCATGGTGGTTGACCCGCTGGTAGCTGACCTGCTCTATAAGGAAGGATTCAAAACCAAGGAACAGCTCAACCAGTGGCTCAAGGAAAATGTCATGTTCCCCCAGGAGTACTGGGGACAGATGTCTGGCGTAGGCTTTGGCTTTGGGCATCCAAAAGAACTGGAACTAGCCAGAGCGGGGGTTGAGCCTTATGCCTCATGGTTAAAACTGCCGGAAGGTGCGGTAATACCCGTACCGAGGAATGTAGATGTTAACATAATGGTGGCGGGAGGGGAAACAAACCCCTACTGGCAGGGTGGGACTCTCAGGTACATAACGAGCGCCTCGGTAGATAGGTGGCGGTAAAATATAGATAGCTTACCAAGAGAGGGGGCGCAAGATGCCCCCTCTCTTTCTCCTTTTTTACTTTTTACAGGTTAATATTGGAATACTTGCGCCAGGGTCTGGCTTTAAACGCCTTGTGGTCTTTATCCTTATTTTCCAGGATGTCTAGCGCTCGATTTATGACCTTCCTGGTATCTCTGGGCATTATTATGTCGTCAATATAACCCCGCTCAGCTGCGCGATACGGGTTCTCATAGATGTCGCTGTATTCCTGTATCCTTTTGGCTTTTGTCTCCTCCGGGTTTTCCGATTCTCTTATCTCTCTGGCGAAGATAACGCTGGCTGCCGTCTCAGCACCAACAATGGTTATTCGGGCTGTTGGCCAGGCGAAGACAAGGTCAGCGCCTATGCTCTTATCCAGCATGCCATAGTGGGCACCGGCATAGGACTTCCTCAGTATAATTGATATCAATGGCACAGTAGCATCAGCCCAGGCGAAGAGCAATTTAGCGCCATGGCGCAGGATGCCTCTCCAGTCCTGCTCAGAACCTATCATGTAACCGGGGCAGTCTCCAAGAGCAACCACCGGGATGTTAAACAGGTCACAGAATCTGATAAACCTGGCTCCCTTATCTGCAGCATCAATATCAATAACTCCTGATGCCCACATTGGTTGATTGGCCCAGATACCCACCGGGCGCCCATTAAACCGGGCGAAGCCAGTTATTACCGACCTGGCATGGTCTTTTAGTATCTCAAAGAAATAGCCATTGTCGACTATGGCTCTAATCACCTGGTACATATCGTAGGGCTGGGTCGGTCGGTCGGGGATTACGGTGTCCAATTCCGGGATTATTCTCTCAGGGTCATCATTTGTCTCAATGCGGGGCGGCTTCTCGTTATTATTGGAAGGCAGTAATGATAAGAGCTCTTTAGCCTTGTCCAAGGCATCCTTATCGTCTTTGGCGACGATATGTGTCTGCCCCGATTTAACAGCGTGGGCTTTCCAGCCTGAGAGCTCTTCCAGAGTAATTTTCTCTCCAAGTTGTGTTTCGACAAAGGCAGGGCCAGCGATACCCATAAAGCCGGTATCTTTGCACTGGATAAGGAAGTCCTGCATTATGGGGTGGTAGGCTTGTCCACCGATGCAGGGTCCCATCAGCAGGGCTATCTGTGGAATTATACCCGATGCCTGAATCTGAGCCCGGAATAGCTGACCATACATTTCCAGCGTATCCATTCCTTCCTGAAGTCTAGCGCCACCTGAGTCATTCATACCGACAAAAGGCCACCCCATTTCCCTGGCAAAGTTAATGGCTCGGATTTCTTTCAAGCCGTGATATTCACCGAAAGTCCCAGCCATAGCCATATAGTCCTCAGCAAAGGCAACCACGGGTCTGCCATTTACCAGCCCCCAACCGGTGACCACTCCTTCTGCTGGTATCTCCCTCTTGTCCATACCAAAATGCGTGGTGCGGTGCTTGACGAAAATACCTATCTCATTGAAGGTGCCCGGGTCAAAGAAATAGTCTATTCTCTCCCTAGCGGTCCATTGCCCGGCTTTATGGCGCTTTTCAATAGCCTCAGCACCACCCATCGCCATTATTTTTTGTCTCTTCTGCTGGTATTCCTCGATTAGTTCTTTGGTCGTTTTCATCCTGAAGCGCCCTCCTGTTATTATAACCCCATCTCCTGAGCTATTATCTCTCGGTAAAAATCGCCATCACCAAAGGAAAGCGCCGCTGCCTTGCCCCGCCTGGTGTAGAACTGCAGGTCATGGTCAATAGTACAGCCAATGGCACCGTGTATCTGGTGTGCCAGGGTGATGACCCGCTCGAAAGCCTCGCTCGTCCACGCCTTAGCTATAGCCACCTCTTTGGTGCAGGGTAGCCCCTGGCTTAACCTCCAGGCTGCCTCATAGGTGCTGAACCTCGCGCCATCAACATCGGTCGCCATGTTGGCACAGTAGTGTTGTATGACCTGATAACTACCAATGGGACGGTCATATTGCTTCCTTTCCTTAGCATAACTAACCGTCATCTCCAAAGCCTGCTGCATTGCCCCAACCAGGGTACAGCATTTGGCTGCCGCTGCCTGTTCTATAATTCTTTGTGTTATTTCCCACCCATGGTCTGGCTGACCTAAAATGTTCTTTTTCGGCACCCTCACCCGGTCAAAAACAACCTCACATAGCTTATCGCCAGCCATAGTTTTCAGGACGGTATGGCTTATGCCCGGGCTTTTGGCATCTACGATGAAGACGGTGATCCCGTTCTCAGCTTCCGTCTGTTCATTGGTCCTGGCTACACAGAGCAGGTAGTCAGCGATATGAGCATCCGGGACGAAGAGCTTGGTGCCATTGATGATGTAGGAGTCACCGTCGGCGGTTGCTTTAACGGCGATTGAGGAAGCATGGTATCTGGCGCTGGCTTCAGTTAAAGCGAGGGTGAAGATTGCTTCCCCCTTAGCTATCTTGGGCAGGTATTCCAGTTTCTGTTCGTCACTTCCGGCATTCAGAATAGGCAAGCCGCCAAGAACCACCGTGGAGAAAAAGGGACCGGGCAAACAGGCTCGGCCTATTTCCTCCAGTAACACTGCCAGGTCAAGAAAGCTCATACCGCTACCTCCGTACTCTTCCGGGAATACCAGTCCCATCCACCCCAGGTCTACCATCTCTCGCCATAGCTCCGGTGAGTATCCCTTCTCATCTTTTTCCATTTCTCTGACCAGCGTTTTGGGGCACTTGTCAGTCAGGAAATCACGAGCCATTGTTTTTAGCATTTCCTGTTCTTCAGAGAGATTGAAATTCATTTTTCGTCTCCTTTAGTGGGAGAGGGAATCCGTTAACTACTGGGTAAACCCAGCCCTCTCGAAGCTACAACATTTCGCAGGATTTCTGAGGTGCCAGCCTGGAGGCTGTAACCAGTCGAAGCCAAGTACGAATGGGGTGCCATCCCCAAAATGGGTGCCCACTTGGACTCGGCTAACAGTTGCCCGTAAAGCCCCAGAATCTCCATGGCAATCTTAGCTAGGTGTTGCTCAAAGGCGGTGCTGTATGCCTTAGCCATAGCAGCCTCAACATTGGGGGCACGCCCTTCCTCCATAACCATGACCACCCGGTAGATAAGAAGACGCCCAATATCAAATTCAACCTGAAGCTGGGCGAGCTTCTGGCGAATCAGGGTCTCCTGAGCCAGGGGCTTGCCGTTCCGTTTTGTCTCCTTGACAAATTGAATGATGGCGTCGAAAAGTGGGTAGTTGCCCATGAGCCGCTCCAGCCCGGCCCTTTCATAATCAAGCTGGTTGAGCATCTGGTAATAGCCACGGTTCTTCTCTCCTATCAGGCATTTCTTAGGAATCCGCACTCCATCAAAGAAGACCTCAGCCCAGGCGGTACTTCCGGTGATGTCTATGGTGGGAGTAATGGTGATCCCGGGTAAGTTTGTCTCGAAAATAAATTCGCTGATACCCTTGTGTTTAGGTGCCTCAGGGTCTGTTCTGGCTACCAGGTAGATATAGTTCATGAACATACCACAGCTCGTCCACATCTTCTGCCCGTCGATTATGTAGTGGTCCCCTTCCTCAGTAGCTCTGGTCCTAAGGGAGGCAATGTCAGAGCCAGCTTCAGGCTCACTCATTCCCAGGCCGACATAGGCTTCCCCGGCGACAATCTTAGGCAGTATCTCCCGTTTCTGTTCTTCAGTGCCATAACGAAGGATACTGCCTCCTATCTGGCGGTCAGCAAACCAGTGGCAGGCGGCTGGTGCTCCGTAGCGCAGCATCTCTTCGGTAAGGATAAGCCGGTCGATATAACTTCGCCCTTGTCCGCCATACTCTTTAGGCCAGGTTAGACCAATCCAGCCTTTCTGGGCTACCTTTTTGGTGAACTCCGGTGAGTAACCCTGTATCCAGGCATCACAACTGGGCTTAAAAGTCCCTTTTCTCAGTTCCTCTTCTAGGAAGTCCCTGACTTCTTGCCGGAATTTCTGCTGTTCTTGGCTGAATCCAAAGTCCATGCCTGTTTCTCCTTTTCTTGCTTACCATGATAATATCATATCAAACTTTGTGTGAAAGATAAATGGGAGTCTACTGATGAGTGACCAGTCCAGTGCCGGTTCTCATCAGTCTGGTAAGTCTGGCTCTCTATTTTCAATGAAAGTATTTTGAGTCTGAGAAGGTGTAAAGGCGGGGCGGAATTTGGGGGACGATTAATCTCGTAGCTAACTGTAGATGTATAGAGGCTCGCTGTCAGTGATGAGCCTAGTAGGCTTGGATAGGTCAGTTTGCAGGTGCTTGGGCAGGGAAAACATCGCCTGATGAGTCAGGCCATCATAGCATTTTAGCTTCTTTAGTCCTCGGGCTGAAATCCTCTTGTCAATCTCGCTGGGTAACATAATCAGGTCGAGGTTCAGCGAGGCGAGGCAGAATCCCCACGGACCGCCGAAGGAAGGGATATCTATTTGATAGGGATAGACCTTCGGGAAAACGCTCTTCAGCGTATTATAGACTGACGAAAAACACGTTAGCTCGGTAAAAGCTGCTGACCCGGCTTGGACACTGATAATCCCGTTAGCGGTGAGTCTCTGCCGAACTAACCGATAAAACTCCTGAGTATAGAGCAGGTAAGCTGGTCCCTTTTCAATAGGCTCAGTCAGGTCAATAATGATTATATCGAAGGTTTCTTTACATTTGGCCAGATAACCTCTGGCATCAGTATGGTGGAGCTCAGTTCGTTCATCTTCAAAAGCGCCCTGACTGTATTCGGGTAGGAATCTCTTGCAGGTAGCTATCACCTCTTTGTCGATGTCAATCATCACCGCCCTTTTCACCGTGTTGTGAAATAATACCTCCCTCAGAGTAGCCCCTTCTCCGCCGCCAGCGATAAATACCGTCTCCGGGCAGGGATGACTTATGAGTGCCGGCTGGACCAGTGCCTCGTGATAGATGAACTCATCTACCTCGCTGGATTGAATCTTGCCATCGAGCACCAGACATTTACCGAAGCTACCGGTGCGAATAATCTCGATAGACTGGAACTCCGTTCGTCCGCTATACAGCACCTCCTCGATGCTGTGCAGCTGAATTAAGTCCCGGCTTATTCTATCGAAAAACCATTTATCAGGGTCTTTACTCATAATCTTTATTTCAGAATCATTCTACTTGGTATCTAGAATCCCTCGCTGTATCTCTAGAATGGAATGGTTTTTAGCCCCGAGCTTAGTTATCAGCATCTGCGCCGCTTTCCCTGGCTGTACAGAATTTCCACAGGTGAAAATATCGACGGCGGCATAGCCGCATTCTGGCCAGGTATGGATGAACAAATGAGATTCGGAGATGATTACCACTCCGCTTACTCCGCAGGGGTTGAACTGGTGAAAGGATTCCCCGAGGACAGTGGCGCCAGCTTCACCTGCCGCCGCCAGCAGAAGACCTTTGAGAAAGCTCAGGTCATTTAACACCTCCCTGTGGCAGTCCTTCAGTTCCAGCAGTAAATGTCTTCCTAGTGCATTCAATCACCCGCCCTCCTTAGAAGATTATTAAAGCCTTGGTCTCTAAGTCGAACCAAGGCACAAACAATTATTTTATAACAAAATGGCTATTTTATCAATATGGAGAGTCAAAGACTCTTACTAATTTTTCAAAATTAGACTGTTAACGCTTGAAAGTTAGACTGTTAATGGTTCAAAACTGGACTGGGATATTACATCCTTCTGAAAAAAAGGAGGATGTATGGACCAGATCCA
>Ga0129301_1000429_pt1 | contig 23205 bp, 20 predicted proteins | sample ConPoolayeHmetaG_FD_94489 | JGI IMG/M metagenome (GOLD analysis project Ga0129301, IMG submission 94489) | Hot spring microbial mat communities from California, USA to study Microbial Dark Matter (Phase II) - Cone Pool mat layer H metaG ...
CCATTCCTGGGCAAAAAGACTCCAAGCATTAAAAAGATAAAAAAATATTCCTTAGCATAATTTCCTCCTTAACTAAGATTATACAAAATTTTTCAATTCGTGTCAATTATACAAACAAACCAGGAAGTCGGATTTCCTACGGAAGTCTGTCTTCCGTTCCGCATTTACTCTTTTTCAAAAGGATACTGAATATAACCTTCGCTACCAATTGGGATAGAACCAATAATAGTATTCCGAATAGGACTCTTTATAGAAGAGAGAATAGCACTACCAATAGCATCCCGTATAGGACAGAGAATAGAACTCCCAATAGGATAGGGAATAGAACTCTCAGTAGGACAGAGAATAGGATTACCAATAGGTAAGAGAATAGAATACCGAATAGGTGAGAGTTTAGAACCGAGAATAGAACATAGAATAGGGCATTTAATACCATCCCGAATAGCACCCCCTGTAGCACTCCCCCTTCCAAAAAGAAAAATCCCCTCCGGTGCTAAATGGATTGGTCAAAATAAAAGCGGTTAGGTCTTTTTAATTAGTTATTCTATCCTCTCATTTTTACCTCCCGGTATAAATTGCCAAAAAATATAAGTCATTGATTTAACTATACTTAATAAAATTAGTCTTTCTCTCATATCTAAATATAGAGTAAAAATCGGCTCAAAGTGTTTCACTAAATTTTAATTTTTGGTATCGGACAGAGACCCCAATCATAGAAAACTGGGGTTTGACAGGATAAAAAAAATCCCTTAATATCTTCTTTATGAAAGACCTTTACGAACGGCTGAATGAAAGAAGACCAATCGTCGCCGATGGCGCTATGGGCACAATGCTCTATTCCCTCGGTGTCCCAAAGGGGCACTGCTACGATGAGTTGAATCTCTCTAATCCAGAGATTGTAATTCAAATTCATAGGGCTTACGCCCAAGCCGGAGCAGAGATTATTGAGACCAATACCTTTGGGGCGAACCGGTTTATATTAGAAAAATATTATGACTTAGGAAAAAAGACCTTTGATATAAATTATTTTGGGGCAAAGATTGCCCGAGATTCTTGCCCAGATTGTTTTATTGCCGGCGCGGTCGGTCCACTCACCCGACCCTTAGAATTAGCCGAACGGCTTTCGTCTTCGGAAATGGAGGAAATCTTTGCCTCCCAAATAAATGCCCTCTTAGAAGGCGGTGTTGATTTGATAATTCTTGAGACATTTGCCGATTTGGCTGAGGCAACAATTGCCTTTAAGACCGCAAAGAGATATTCGGATAAACCAGTTGTCATTTCCTTCTCTTTCACCAAAGATGGTCTCACAGTTTTGGGGCTTGACCCCGGTTCAATCGCCAAAAGTTTAATTGAAGCCGGCGCTAAAATCATCGGTGTCAATTGCTCAACCGGGCCGCAGGGGGTATTCAATATTATTAAAAAGATGGCGGCAATGAATCCCGAGTTTCTTGTGGCAATGCCTAATGCCGGTCAGGTTAATTTTCAACAGGGAAGATTCTTTTACCCCGATAATCCAGAATATTTTGCCTATTATGCCAAACGGTTCGCCCAGAACGGCGTTTCAATTATTGGCGGTTGTTGTGGCACAACACCCGAACACATTAAAGAAATGGCGCTTTGTCTGAAAGGAATTACAGTTAAACATATCCCGGCCTCAGTTAAGGTAAAAGAAGAGAAAAGAAAAACGGAAGAACCCCGAGTTTTTTCAACCGCCCTCTCTTCTAAGGCCGAGAAGAAATTTCTCACAATAATTGAAATGGAGACACCGAAGGGGACAAATCTTGATAAAGAATTGCTTACCGCCCAGAAGTTTCTTACCTTTGGGGTTGACGCGGTTTCAATCTCGGATAGTCCGATGGGTAGAGTAAAGATGAATCCCTTGCCCCTAGCCTACCGGATAAAAAAGGAGGTCGGTTTAGATGTGATTCTTCACATCACCTGTCGCGACCGGAATATCTTAGGCTTGCAAGCCGATTTATTAGCCGCCTATGCCTTAGGGATAGAAAATATCCTCGCCCTAACCGGTGACCCACCTTCGGCTGGTGATTATCCCTTTGCCGTCGCCGTATATGAGGTAACAGCAACGGGGTTAATTGAAATAGCACAGAAGATGAACCAGGGGCTGGACGGATTAAATAATCCCCTTTCCTCCCCAACTGGTTTTTGGATTGGTGCGGCTTGCAATGGCACACCGCCGGATATGGAACGAGAACTTAATCGGATAAAGAGCAAACTTAAAGCCGGGGCAAGGTTTTTAATAACCCAGCCGGTCTTTGACTTAAAACGATTTGAAGAATTCCTATCGCAAATTAAACCTTTTAATGTGCCAATCTTTGCCGGACTACTTCCTCTGAGCAGTGTTCAGCAGGCAGAATATCTGAAAAACGAGGTTCCGGGTATTACCATCCCGAAGGAATTGATAAATCGTCTAAAAAGAGCCGACAATGAAATGAGAGAAGGAATTACTATCGCCCAAGAACTCCGACAGGAAATGAAAAACTTAGTTAACGGCATCTGTCTTATGACACCATCTGTTAACTATGAGAAGGTCTTGGAGGTCTTAATTTGATGAAGACCTTACCTTGTCAGATAACCGGAATCTTCTCTCGTTCTCCGGGTTTAGTTCGGGCGACAAGGGACTTTGACCGGGGGCGTTGTTCAGGGGAAGAACTGGAGAAAATAAGAAGCGAGGATGTGAAAAAGTTAATTTCCCTTCAGGAAGGATTCCAGTATATCTCGGACGGAAACCTCCTCTGGCAAGATTTATTTAGACCGTTTACCAAGGTTTTGGGCATTGAGCCCGGTTCTTTAACCCGCTTCTTTGAAACCAATACCTTTTATCGGAAACCACTGATTACCTCTGAGATAAAATTCACCCCCAATCTAATTGACAACTTCTTCTATTTTGACCTCCTACCGGAAAATAGTAAGGTCATCCTTCCTGGTCCTTTCACCTTTGCTACTCTGAGCGAAAATCTTTATTATAAAAATGATTTCCTCTTAGTGATTGGTGATATGCTTGCCCAATTGGTCAGTTATCTCAAGGTGAAGGGGATAAAGGTAATTCAATTCTCGGAACCCAGTTTTACTTATTTTGCCGACCAATTGACCGAAAAGAAGTTATCTGAGATAAAATTGGCTTATGAGATGATAGTTAAGGATAAAGGGGATTTAGAAATTTATCTCCATACCTACTTTGGTGACTTCCGACCAATCCGAGACATCTTAAAATTGCCGGTTGATGGAATTGACATTGACTTTATCGCTACACCAATTGAGGGATTGAACCTAAAAACCGAAAAGAAGGTCGGGATTGGTTGTCTTGACGCCACCAACTCCCTTTTGGAAAATAAAGATGAAGTTGTGGAGTTTGTTAAGATGATAATTGAGCGATTAAATTTGAAGAGATTTTTCCTCTGTCCAAACTGCGACTTTGATTTCCTGCCTTACCCGGTTGCCGAAAAGAAGATTAAACTTCTTAGAGATATTGCCGGTAGTTTCACTTAGAGTAAACGACGATGCGTTTCTTAACTCAGGAAATTGGTAGTATCGCTAAACCCAATTGGCTGGTGAAAAAGCAGCGCGGAAAGAAATTGACCGAAGACGACTGGTCAGAACTCAACTACTGGATGGAATTTGGACAAATAAAAGACTGGCAAGAATTAAAGGAGTTGTTAGCAAAAGAGACATTGTCCGATGAGGATAAGATGAGATTGGTGAGGTGGGCGAGTATTCTGGTTATTAGATGTTTGGAAAAGGTTGGTTTAGATATAATCTATGACGGCGAACAGCACCGCAGCGAGATGTATCAAGAACCAATCTCGTATATTGAAGGGTTTGAATTTTTGGGGACGGTGCGGAGCTTTGATAATAAATATTACCTTAAGGCAGCCGCTGTCGGTTGTCCGCGGCTGAAAAGGTATTACCATTTAGATGAATTTAATTTTATTAAAAGTCAGACGACCAAACCCTTAAAGGTCCCAATCACCGGTCCTTACACCTTAATGAACTGGTCCTTTAATGAGTTCTATCAGCGGAAGTGGTTGAAGCGAGAAAGGGACAAACCAAAAGCCATCTGGGAGGCGAACCGAGAATTGGCAATGGAATTAGCCCGCCAGATAATCCAACCAAATATTGAATCGCTAATTAGAGCAGGGGCGAGAATAATCCAGATTGACGAGCCAGCGGCAACGACTAAACCGAAAGAAATCGGAATATTTGTTGATGCCTTCAATCAAGCAACGGCCGAGATTAAAGAGTGTAAGTTCACCCTCCATATCTGCTTTAGCAACTACGCTTTATTATATCCCGAAATACTCAATCTGAAAAATTGTTCCCAGTACACATTTGAATTTGCCAATAAGGGCGGTAGTTATGAATTCCTGAAACTGATGAAAAAAAACCGGGATGAAAGGGAGGTCGGGTTAGGGGTGATTGATGTCCACACCGATGATTTGGAAACGCCCGAGATTGTATTGGAGCGGATTAAAGAGGCGGTGAAGATTATTGAACCGGAGCGGATATATATAAATCCGGATTGTGGGTTGCGCACCCGTTCCTGGCGCGTTGCTTTTGCTAAATTGAGCAATATGGTCAAGGGGGCTGAATTAGCCAGAAAAAGGTTGTAAGATTGGAGAGAAATAGATCAATTTCATTAAACCCAATTATCCCAAAGGGTGGAATTAAAAGACTAAATTTTGGATTGATTGGTGCCGGGAAAGTCGGGACTTTTTTCGCTTCCCTTTTAGAAAGAAACGGATTTAAGGTAGTGGCAATTTCCGATAAAGACCAAAAGAAGGCGAGGAGGTGCTATCGGCGGTTAGGGCGGAAGTATCAATATTTTAGCAACTATGATGTCGCTCATCTTTCTGATGTTCTACTCTGCGCCACCCCGGATGATGTAATTGTCAAGGTTTATAATGAGGTGAAGCGATACCTAAAACCGAATGCCTTCTTCTGCCACTTTTCCGGCAGTATCTCTCAGCATCAATTCCTGAGCGACGCCTTGGTTCTCTCAATTCATCCGATGTATCCCTTTGCCGAAAGGGATATAGAAAGGATTATAAGACTTTCCCCAAAGGACTGTCCCTTTGCCTTAGAAGGTAACAAAAAGGCGCTTAAATTAGGGGAGAGGCTGATAAAAACTATCGGTGGCCGGTATATCATAATCCCTTCAGAAGAGAAGGAACTTTATCATCTGGTCTGTATCTTTGCTGCCAATTTCCTTTGGGCAAATATGAAGGTGGCGTTCAATTTAGGTAAAGACTTAATTAAAAAGCGAGACTTTCTTTTACCCCTCGCTACCCGAAGTCTTTATAATATCTTCCGTTATAAATTAGAAGAGGCAATCACTGGACCAATTACCCGTGGTGATAAGACGACCCTCCAAAGGCACATTAACCTATTACAGAAAAAATTTCCCCAATACCTACCCCTTTATCAAAATCTATCCTGGGTAATCTTTGATGCAGTAAAGGATAGACTAAACCCTGAGGATAGAGAAGAAATAGAAAGGTTGATTACCGGGGGTGTTGCAAAATGAAGAAAAGTAGAAAAATTTTTCTCTTCTGGCTTTTATTTCTCAGCACCTGTGCCAAAAAGGCACTACCGCCGAGTCCGGATAAATTTGCTCCAGGTTTAAAGGAAATCGTCTCCAAAAACCGAACAACAATTCAACTGCTCTTTGATGAGGAGATTAGAGAAGGGAGTTTTCTCCTCTTCTCCCTATCTGAGACCCTAAAAATTAAGGCGACAAAGATTAAGGGAGATAAGATTTATCTCACAACCGAACCCCAGAAGAAGAAGAGGTATAATTTATACGGTGCGGTGACCGATTTAGCCGGAAACCGACGTTGGTTCAAAAGCCATTTCTTGGGCTCAGAGATAAAAGACACAATTAGACCGGAGATAAAAGAGATTGAGTTTATTAAGAGTGGACTGACGATTACCTTTAATAAACCAATGGATACATCCCATCTCTCCTTTTTTGTCTTTCCGGTAAAGAGAGAAAGGTTTCAAATCCGCTGGTCAGCGGAATGGGAAAGATTATCCCTCCAACTTACCGATACAATTCTCCCATCATATCTCTCTTTTCTCATCCGACCAACCCTCACTGACCTTGAAGGTAATCGATTAAAACGCGGGGCAACCTTTCAGAAATTTTTTGATACCCTGATTGTTACCCAACCGCAATCCGGTAAGGTCCTTCTTAACGAAAAAGGGGTTGAGGGGGCGACTGTTATTCTAAAAGATTCCATCGTCAGTTTTGCCTTAACCGATACGAATGGCGAGTTTAAGTTGCGATTAAAACCCGGGGTTTATAATGTGCGAGCGATTTATGATGCGGACCTTGACGGTCTCATTGATTTCGTTTCGGCTACAGAATTAGAAATCCCAACCAAGGGACCATTTTTGAAACTAACACCCCAAAAAGAGAAGTTGAAGGTTGATGATTTCCTTTTACACTAATCGGTAATTAAAAGTGGGGATAATAAACATACTTCTGGTCGGCTTTCTGACCCTCTTACTCTTTCTCTATCTTCGGAGAGGCTTCTCTATCTTTTCTCTACTCCGTTTGTTTGGCTTGGTTTTAGCGATTATCTTAATCACCAATCTTGTTATCCACTTCACCGATACTCGTAAACCAAAAGATGTGATTATTCTCCTTGATGTCTCGGAGAGTATGAAAGGGGAGAAACTTGCTATTGCGGAGAGGGTTGCTAAAGAATTTGCCGCCCGAAGAAAAGAGAGCAAGATATTTCCCTTTGCGGAAAACGTTGCCCAAAGAGTCGGTGAGGCATTAAAAGGGATGAGGACCGATATCGCCCAGGCTCTAAGGTGGGCAACAAATAAAAGACCGGGGGCAATCCTTCTTATCTCCGATGGACTGCATAATACCGAAGAGGACCCAGTCTCTTTTGTCCGAAAATCAAAGACCCCAATTTATACCATCGCCGTTGGCAAGGAAGAAGGAAGAGACTTAGCGATTACCGACTGCCTTCATCCAGAAAGAGCCAATAAAGACGAAAGTTTAAAGATTAGGGTTCAGATAAAGGCTGTAAACATCTCCGGGGAGAGGGATTTATCATTAAGAAAAGACGGTCGCCTCTTAGAGAAGCGAAAGATAAGTTTTGCTGACGGAGAATATTATAAAGAAGAAGAGTTTAATATCCAGCCCCAGAAAATAGGGATTGAGGAATATCAAATTGTCATTGATTCCATTCCCGGTGAGGATAGTTATGAAAATAATCGACGTAATTTTTCCATTGCGATACGAGAGAGGAAGAGAAAAATTTATTACATCTCCAATTCTCCTACCTTCAATTTAAAATTTATCAAAGGGGTCCTCACCGAAGACAAAGATAATGAGATTAATATCCTAATCTCCTTGGACGGACAGGAGTTCTATAAGTATCCTGACTTTAAAGAGCGATTCACCAATTTTTTGGATATGGAAAAGGAGGCGATTGTCATTTTTGATAATCTCCGCTTTGGTCTCTTAGCTCCGGTTTTGCGAACCCAATTAAGAGACCTTTCCTTCAATTGTCGGGGCATCCTTTTTCTCGCCGGTGAAGAAGATTACCGAGAAATAGAAGAGTGGCTACCAACCATCTCGGAAGGGAAGGTAATCAATAAAGAGATAGAACCGATAATTAGCCAAGGGATGAGAGGTAGCCAAATATTTTATCAGGGAGATGAAAACCTCTTAGAAAATAGCCCGCCATTTTTGGGTATCCGAAAGACCCGTCCCAAAGAGAAGGCGATTGTCTGGTGGACGAGTTCAGAGGGACCGCTTCTATCTTATTGGCTCTATAAAGAGAAAAAGATTGTGCAACTTACCGGTTTTCCCTTCTGGCGCTGGTTTTTTTCGCCGGATGAAAATCAAATAAATCGGAAGAAATTTTTAAGCAACCTCTTAGATTTTTTCTTATTCGGAGAGGAGAGATTTTATATCAAGACCGATAAGCCGAAATATTATTCCGGAGAAGAAATTAAGATTCGCTTATTGGCAACCGATGAAAGAGGGATGCCCTGGCAAAATTTAGATTTCACCCTCATCACGGACAAAGGAGATGTCGTCATCCCGATGACCGAAAGGGGAAATGGGATTTACGAAGCAAATATTCTCCTGCCACCGGGGAAACACCGGCTCCGAGCCGTTGCCTACGAGCGCGGTGAAAAACGGGGCGAGACGGAAACGATAGTAAAAGTTGAAGAGATGAGCCTTGAACAGTTAAGGACTGGAGTTGATAAAAAATTACTCTCTCTTCTATCCGAGGCGAGCGGCGGCAAATCTTTCTCCGTAGATAACTACGATTTTGGCTTACCAAGCCTGGCGGAATATAAAAGAGAATTCAAACTCATCCCCCAAAGAACTCCCTACCTCTATCTCTTAATCACCTCCGTTTTTATTTTGGAGTGGGTTTTGAGAAAAAGGAGAGGACTACCCTAACCGCACCATTCCAATATCTCCAATCACTAAACCCCCGGAATCACTGACCGGACCAATTAAAAATCAACCTGCCCAGTTCACCTTTTAGATGCCAAATCGCTTAATCGCTAAAATAATTCTCCGAAAATCTTATATCGCCCGACCGATTTTTTCATTATTAAAAAGAGAGCATTTCAAATCTTCCCGTAAAAAGCCCGGCTTCCTTTTGTAATTAATTTATACTTCCAGTCTCGTTCCCGACAAAATTGCTCGGCATTCTTCCTTTTAATCTTTGTCGTAAGCCAAAGAAGAAGAGACAATCCCTTTGTCTCATGGATTTCTTTGCTCCCATCTTTGTATTCAACAAAGAAATCTGGGATGTAATGTCTTGTAAAAAATAGGAATTTATAGGGTATTTTAATCCCGTGCCTTTTCGTTCAACTCTTTACCGCTCGGTCTCTTTCTAACTCCACCATATATTCTCGCTCAAGAGCCGAATCGTAATCTTCCTTTCCGTAAGGGCTTTTTTAAGATTAGTCAGTGTTCCTTTTTTACTAATCACAAATTATCTCTTTGTGAATATCCCCTCTATCAACTCTGGCCTTAAAAAAACATCCCGCACCTGGTCAATCATTGCCCATAGAATTCGTAATAACCGCTCATCGTTTGACTCTTCAATATTACTCCCTAACAGAAACCGTTTCTTAATATGAACACGAATAATCTTCACTAAAAGTGCCTGCCGTTCATCAGGATTGCGGTCATATTCTAAAAGGGCATCGTGGGCAATTAAATGAATCTGGCGCACTAATTGTTTCTTTAATTCTTCTAATGTCCAATGGTCGGTTTTTGTAACCCGAGCAATTTGTTCAACTTTAATTTCCGGAACATCTGGAGCAAAAGTAGTTAAATCTCCGTTCAGTCTAAGACTTTTTATCTGCTCAATATCTTCGGTTATATTCATCCTATAAAAATCATATTTATACCCATCTAAAAACTTCTGCCAGGCATAAATTGGCTCAACAACCTCGGTAGGTTCCGGAGTGGGCGGTAATGAAGAAATATCAAGCCACTTTTCTGCCTCTTCAATTGGAGTTTCCCCTTCGTCAACCGTTGGTAATTGTTCTCTTTTTGGAATCTTTTCAATATCAACAATGACACCAGCAGGGTCTAATGCCTCTGGATATTCTGTCGCCTTTAAATGGTCCCAAAGCCATTTGTGTTTTAAAATCGGATGGTCAACAACAAAAAGCGATTCCCACTCCTCAGGGTTTTTGCTCATTCTTCTTAAACCTCTGCCAATCACCTGTGGACCATAAACGGAAAATTTTTGCCCGCCAGGCATTTCTTTATAACAAAATTTACGAAAGAGCAAAATTACCGAGATATTTCGCACATCCCACCTTTCCCGAAGCATAAGGACCGAAACTACCGCATCGTATTTAGTCTGAGGATTTTTATTTAAGTCTCGTGCCGCCTCTTTTAATTCCTCTTCTGACTCATTGGTAACCAATAAAACTTCCTTTACCCCATAAGGTTCACCCATTTTTTTAATCTCTTCACAAATTCTTTCGGCATCGGTAATGGATATCGCCACAACAAATAGCAATGGCTTAAATTTAAGAGATGTTCCGGTTCTTTCTCTTTGATTTTTTAGTAATTCCAAAGCAATGGCAATCTGTTGCTGCATTGGGTTGGTGCTTGTAATATAACGAGTGGCTCTAATCTTTCTCCGCTCAATTTCTTCCCAAGGGACCTCTTCGGCTGAAATCGTTTTTCCAGTCTCTAAGTCTTCATAAGTTAATTGAACTTTCCTTACATCGGGATGAAATACTACTATTCTTTTAATAATCCTGTCCTGCATTGCCTCGGCAATTGGATAGACAAATATCATTTTACTGTCCGGATGTTTTCCATCCAAACGGTCAGGAGTGGCAGTTGTATCCAGTCGAAAGAAGCGTTTAGGTTTAAGTTTGTTTATCAAATCGTCATATTGCTCGGCCTTGGTATTATGTGCCTCATCATTAAAGATGACTAGGGATTCCACATTATCCCGTAAGACCTTCCAGTTATCAGTTCGCTCATAAATCTGGTGGATATTGCCTAAAATAATCGTCCCGGCTCTTATGCCAGTCGCACTCTCTTTTGGCTTCATTATGTGTAATGAAATTCTATCTTTAAGTGGCTCGTAAGAATTAGCAAAGAATGGAAATATATCATAAATATAAGTATCAGAATTCGGGTCAAAATCATCGACCAATCTCTCTCTAACGATTGTATTTGGGGTTAGGATTAAAAATTTGTTCCGGTCGTGAACAATCATCATATAAGCAATCATCGCCCCGATTACGGTCGTCTTAACGCCGCCGGTAACGATATTGATTAAAAGGTCTTTTTCGCCCAGAATTTCAAAACAATAGACGCATCTTTGAATCGCCTCAAGTTGCATCATCCATTGCTTCTCGCTAAACAGTTCTATTTTGGGCTTAAAGTGGAAAGAAGAGATATGCTTCAAGAAGGCAGTGCCGGTTTCAGGGATTCCAATAAATCCCGTCCTTACCAATTCCTTAAACTTATCCTCGTGGGGTTTGAAAGAGTAATGCATAGTTATAATAAGTGTTCAAGTAATTTTCTACCTTTTTTACTCCTTGTAAGAGTTTGTCTCCATTCGTCTTTTTCATAGACAAATCCCCACCGATCAATATTTTTTAGCTCGTCGCGCCACTTTTCCCATTTTATAGAGTCATAAAATATCTTATTCTTGCCGATAGTTTGCCTTACTTCATTTATCAATTCTTTAATACAAAGTATGAAAAACAATAATGCGATGTGAAAATGTGGTTGTTGTTTAAAGAGAAAATCTTTGCTTTTAACTACATCGCCGTGGATAATATGATTGCGCAAAGTGTAAAAACGGTCAGCCCAAATGCCCTTTAAGGTTCGATGCCCTTTCTTTCTCCCGGACTTGCTTTCATAAGAATAATGATATTTCCTTTCATTAGGGTAAGAACAGTATTTCTCTATCTTATCCTTAAAATCTTCGCGATTTTTTAAATCCAAAAGAATTTCAAATGATTGGGTTTGGAGTAGAATCCGAGCATTGTGACTAACAGCGGGCGAATTGTAGTATGATTGAAAGAAAATCTCAATGGCGTTTATAATCGTTTTAAATAAACGTTTTCTACTGTTCATTAACCACAACAGCTGATTTTTTAATTCTTCATCTATCGAAAATCTCATTGGGCTTGGAAGAAAACGAGGTGCTTGAAATTCGACATCGCTAATACCCATAATTCCCCGCTTTCGCACTATAAAGCCGGTGTCCTCGGCCAAAGAGTCTTCGTTTGTAAGAAAATTCTAAATAACAATATCAAAATTTTCAGAAGTAGCCATTCGATGCCCAACATTCAGGTCTTTATAGTCAATATTATGCTCGGCAAGAAAACTAATAAAAAGAATAAGCCTGGCAAAATGAATTTCTATTAATTCAGATTCATTAAATCTCCGAAAATCTTTGTCCCCAATGGAAACAACACCAATGTCGTCAATTGGTTGTTTCCCTATCTTATTCATCTGCAGTATACTTTGAATTTGTTGCCGTAGATTTGTATCAGTAATATACTCTTCGCTTTTCTTCGAAAAATTCCAGATTTCCACTTTCCCAATCTTAAAAGTCTCTCGGTCTTTGAGATTCAGATATGGGGAGTAAACAATTTGTCGTTTGGTATCCATAAGTTAATTAACCTTCACCTTTTTTGCTAATATCGTCTCTCCTGCCAGATTATCCTGCACCTTACAGGCTACAGTGTATTCACCTTCTTTTTCAAATTTATGTCTGGCGGTCAGGGACGCCTCAAATCTTTCATCCCGTCCCTTTGGTTTTATCTTTTGTCGGGAAAGAACATAATCTTTATCAGCCGCAAAATGACCTTCTTGGTAGTCAAAATCCCACTGGCAATTAACTAAATATCCATCCTCATTAGAAGAAAAGGCATCTATTGCCTCGAATTCGTATTCAAGCGGACCGACTTTTTTAACTCTAATATCGCCAATCACCGGTGGCTTGGCAAAGCGCAGATAAAACTCTGCTTCCTCCACATCCTGATAGCGTTGTAAAATCCTCTGCCTAAATTCTCTTGAATCAAGGGTAACTAAATCTATTTCCATTGGTAACTTATTTTCCTCAATATACCTTCTTAGAACCTTTATATATTCTATTACTTTCCGATTGAACCGCCAGCCGATAATCTTGGCGCGGACAGGTTTATTCGGTTCAAGCCGAGATTTTATTTCATCAAAGAATGCCTTAATCGTCCAGGCATCAACAGAATCGTTAGGGTTTGCTGGACCGACCAAAATCGGTTCTTGTTGTCCCGGTGGACGAAAGCCGTGAGTTATACCTTCCGCGGTATTGTGATTTGCTCCATAACAAGTAAGCACGAAATCAACGAATGAATCTTGGTCAAGATTGGTAAATTTATCAATCGGATAGACCCCCAAATAAGAAATTTCAATATTGGGCACCTTTTCAATTGCGCCTTTCATCTGCAACTTCACTTCATCCGGTTTACCACCTGTAGAAATATTGCTTTTTACCCCGCTCATCTCCTCCCCAATTTTAACTAATCGGTCCAGAGTAACCGAAATCGCCACCCTTGAAGAATCACAACCAATAAATCTTCTTTTGAGTTTCATCGCTACCGCCAGAGTCGTCCCTCCACCGCAGAAGAAATCAGCAACAACATCACCTTCGTTGGAAGATGCCTTAATGATGCGCTCTAAAAGGGCTTCGGGCTTTTGAGTTGGGTAGCCGATTCTTTCACTGGGTGAAATATGTCCACCAGATGGAATATCAGTCCAAAAATCCTCAGGTATTTTTCCTCTTTCTATATATTGTTTTCTTACTTTTTCATCTTGGAGTTTTCCTTCCTTTCCCCATATGCGTGCATCTTTGCCTTTGTCTGTGTGAAGTTCTTTATAGGGTATTCTAACACCATCAAGATTTGAGAAGTACTCTTTAGATTTTGAGTACCTTAAAATAACATCGTGTTTATTTGGAAAATCTTTCATGGGTGCAGATGGCCCGGTATAACCCTACACAATCTCATTCCTAAAATTCTCATACCCAAAAATCTTATCCATCTCAGTTTTGATATAATGGCTGGCATGCCAGTCGCAATGGACATAGATTGAACCGGTCTTTTTTAAGACCCTTCGCATCTCCCAAAGCCGAGCATTAAGCCAAATTAAATAAGTATCAATTCCGCCTTCCCAAATATCATAAAAGGTGCGCACTTCGTTAGTATCACCCCAGATGACATTATAAGTCCTGCCCGAAAAGAACGGCGGGTCAATATAAATTAGGTCGATCGTTTCGGAAGGGATATTCCTTAGAACCTCTAAATTATCACCTAAAATAAGTTGATTAGCAGGAAGTTCTGGTGCATTAAAAATAACCGTATCCTCATTATTTGGTGGGTGAAGCAAAGGTAAACGGACGAAGGGAAATACCCTATCAAAACCCTTATGCTCATCATAACCCAAAGGCGGTCTCGTCGGGTCAGGTAAGTTATGCGGGGCTACCCGCCGACTAATTTTACCGGAAACCGAAAAAATCCGCTTCTGCTCCGGTAGTTTTTGCTTCTGCGATTCCTCCTGAATATTCGCCAAATCTTCCTGAGAAGGTATTTTTTCTCCCCTTGCCTACCTATCAAACTCCACCCCTTCCACTTTATATGAACTTGTGTACCCTTTCTTTTACTCTTTGCCATAGAAGTCGAATTCTACAGATACGAAAAACATTTTCCCCATCTTTAATCCCACTGTTTGCCAAAGCCCATATTTTCTTCTTTATATCAATCATCTCTTTATTTTTCGGGTTCTAATGGTTGTTTCGGTTAGGACGACAAATTTCCCAAAAATCTCATCGGGAGAAATACCCGTAAGATATTTGGTAAGGACTTCGGCTTTAAGTGAGGATGACTCGGAAGCAAATCTCAGAAGGATAATTCCGGTAGCCAATTTCTGATGGAGGAAAACAAGTTCTCCAAAATCATTTGTCGTTGGTGATTAAGATTAAGTCATCTTCTTTCGCCATTTTGATTACTTCGTCATCGGATAAACGAGGCCGCAATTCTAATAGGTATTTAACCTCAAAACCCTTCAACCGCAGTTGGTCAACAATCGGTCTCTCAATATTCTCATTCGCCAGAAATTTCATTACCTAAAAACTTTAATCTCTTCGGTGGATAATGAAGTGGCGGCATAAAGGAGTGAGGCCTTAATATCTTCTGCCGTGAGAACCGGGTAATCCTTTAAGATTTCCTCAATTGAGAGATTTTGGGCAAGTTTCCGTAGGATAATCTCCACCGGAATTCTCGTCCCTTTTATCACCGGCTTACCCAGCATAACTTCCGGATTTATTTCAATCCTCTCAAGTAATCTTTCGTTCATTTTCTCCTCGTAATTATTATATAGGTAAAAATATCTAATGTCAAATTCCTTATCCCAAAAATTATTTAGAACTTTGCCTTTCCTCGGCCAATTTATAACCTCTCAATTTCCTACCTTTAACCTTGCTTTTTGCCAAAGTCTGTTATTTCGGCTCATCGTTTAATATTAGCAAATTGCATTAACCTTTTGGTCGACGGATGCGAGTCCGATATTCGTCGGCAATCGCCAGACTACCTTTTAGCGTCTCAAGTGTGTATTCTTTAATAATCTTCGAAACCGTTTGCTTCACGACTTCACGGCCCTGCTTAGACAACCGTAAGACGAGAATACCGGGATGGGTGCCGGGTGGAAATTTTCGGACATCAGAAAAATCAACATCCAAAGTTATAAAGAACATCCCTTGATTCAAAACGAAATCCCAGATTTGTTCATCAGGATAGCCAGAAAGTCCTTCTTCCAAAGGTCGCTCCGCTTCGTATCCGGCTCCCCGTAATAGAACGAGTGCACTCTTCCTCAGGTTTTCGTCCAATTTAATTTTCATCTTGAACTAACGAAGGGGAACTAAATCTTCTTCCCGAGCGAGTTCTGCTGCATAGGCGATTGCCGCCTTGATATCTTCTGGTTTCAGTTCTGGATATTCGGCGATAATCTCCTCGGTTGTTAACCCAGAAGCCAAATTATCAAGAATTACCGAAACCATAATCCTTGTTCCCTTGATGCAAGGCTTGCCATGACAAATCTTTGGGTCGGTGCTTATCCGATTCAAAAGTTCATTCATAATTCCTCCATCATTTTCTTATTATAATAGAAATAATATCGCCCGTCAATATTTGTCCGATTTTAAGCTAAAATTCCTCGGCCACTTTATAACCGACAATTTTTTATCTTTAATCCCATCATTTGCCAAAGCCCTTTATTTCGGCGCATCGTTTAATATTAGCCGAAGGGAGGGTATAAGTCAAGCCTTTGGTTTAATTGACCCCAATTAGAGAAAGGAATCGGCAATTAGAGGAAGGCACAGGAAACGGCACAGAGAGGGGATTAGAGAGCCTATCAGGGAGCGTATCAGAGGGAGATAGACCAAGGGAGAGAGAAGGGGTAAGAGAAAGGGCAAGAGAAGGAGGCAGGGAAAGAGGTTAGAGAAGGGATAGAGGAAGGGGCAAAGTGAGAGACCCAGTAAGCCGTTAAGTAAGGGGTAGGGTAAGGCATAGAGGGAACGATACCCTAAAATCAAGCAAAAATCTTATAAGTCCTGTAAAATCAAGATGTTAAGTAAAATTTCACCGATTAATTTTTGGTCGCTAAACGACCAAACCATAATTTAATCCAATGTCTCGGAAAAAATTCCCTCTCTTGATGAGTCTGTGCCAAAACCCTTTCTGGATCCTTGAATCCGACAGACTTCTTGACTTAAAGGAAAACGGTGATATTATAAGGGATGAAGGTTATCCAACGTTATATTCTCTCTCTCTTTATTCCTCCCTTAATCTTTGCCATTTTTGTTTTTACCTTCATTCTTCTTATGAACCGATTATTTCTTTTGACTGACCTCCTTATCAAAAAAGGGGTCAAGTTTACTATTGTCTTAGAGGTTGCTACTTATAGCCTACCCTTTGTCATCACTTATATTATGCCTCTGGCGATTATGGTGGCCGGGGTTATGACCTATGGGAAACTTTCTCAGGATAACGAACTTATCGCAATTAAGGCAAGCGGGATAAATCTTATTCGGCTTTTATTTCCAGCATTTATTTTCAGTTTGGTCCTCTCTTGTTTGATGGTTGTTTTTAATGGTTTCATCTTTTCCGAATCGGAACATAAGTTGCGAAATTTACTCTTGGACTTAGCCCGGAAGAAACCAGCGGTGAAAATTCAAGAAGGGGTATTTATGGATGACTTTGGCGAATATACAATTTACATCGGTTCATTAGAAGGAAAAGGGGGAGAGATTTCCGATATCCTCATTTTCAAAAAGGGTGAGGTGATTCCGTTATTCATCACGGCGACCAGGGGGCTCTTAAAGACCTCACCGGACGAAAGTTATCTCTCTTTTCATCTCTTTTCTGGCGAAATCCATGAATTGGTCGAAAGGGATAAGTATCGGAGACTTCGCTTCTCGGAGCATATCGTGAATATCCCAATGAATAATGAACTGGTGCGTCGGGAACGGGACTACCGCTCCCTTTCGGAGATGAATCTCCATCTTCTTCTTAAGACAATCCGAAAGATTAACGAAGAGAAAGTGGCGATGTTAAAAAAGTTAAAGGAATTAAAGACGCAGGAAAAATTTGAGCCGATTAAAGTCCGGATTGATGAAGAAAAGACACGCATCCGCTATAAGATAAAGGAAAGGGAACGATATGCCGGGGAATTAAATAAAAGATTATCCCTCGCCTTCTCCTGCCTCTTCTTTTTTCTCTTCGGCTCCTTTTTGGGCATCGTTTTGAAAAGAGGGGGGATGGGATTTGCCTTTCTCGTGACCCTTATTTTCTTTGCCGTCTATTATATCCTTCTCATCGCTGGCGAACATTATATTGAAGAAGGGAAAATGTCAGCACTTTTGGGTATGTGGCTACCCAATATTATTTTAATGCCTTTCATCCTTGAATTTGCCTTTCGCGCCCTCTTTGACAAAAGTCTTATCTCTCTCTTATTTCCTCACCGATGACCTCGGTTCTTGACCGATTTTTATTCAAGGAGATATTGAAATTTACGCTCCTGGCCTTACTCTGTGTCGTTGCCATTTATCTCTTGATTGATGTCTTTGAGCAGATTGATTATTTCGCCAACTATCATGTCGGGCTTAATTTAGTTTTCCTCTATTACCTCCATCTTTTGCCCGAGGCGGTAAATCTTCTATTACCGGCGTCTCTGCTCTTGGCAATTTTTATGGTCTATGGACGGATGGGGCGAAGTGGTGAATTGACCGCAATCAAGAGTTCCGGGATAGACCTTTTCCGTATATTCGGGCCGGGGCTTATCATCGGCTTCCTTTCAATATTCTTCCTCTTTTTGAGCAAGGATTTCTTAGAAATCCCTTGGAAACGAAGACTGCGTCGCTTCCAGAGGGAAAGAATTGAAAGGCGGAGTATATCAAGAGAAGAGAGGCGAAGAGAGGTTTATTTCATCGGCGCGGGAAATTATATCTACTATGTAAAGGAATTGGAAAGAATTGGGGTAATGAGAAAATTTTCTATCTCGCAACTAAATGAAAGCCTGCGGGTCGTCAAAAGATACGACGGGGAGATGGCTTTTTGGGATGGGCGAGATTGGCAGGGGGTTGATGTCTTCATTAGAACCTTTAAGGCCGAAGGGGAAGAACTGAAACGAGAAGATACATTTCTTCTCTATTTCGTTAAAGAGAAACCAGAAGAATTCTTTCGGGATATTGAAAGCCCAGAAGAGATGCAGATTGGTGAATTGGCGACATTCATCAAAAAGATGCGCTCCATTGGCTATAAGGTTGATAATGAAGTGGTGGAGTATAATCTCCGGTTTGCCCAGGCATTTATTGGTTTTGTTGTCCTACTTCTTGGACTCCCTCTGGCGGTAAAATTACGGCGGGTAACACTCGGTTTAGGTTTAGGTCTTTTATTCTCTTTTCTTTTTTGGGGTTTAATTCAAATCTTTAAGGCCTTGGGTGAGGTGCGGATTCTGCCTCCCTTTGTCGCAGCCTTTCTCCCTAATTTCCTCTTCGCCCTTCTTGGTATCTTCTTTTTTTTCCATGTGGAAAAATAAATGCCGGGCAAATTTGTTGACATTATTATCCGGAGGGGTTAAAATAAATTATGACCAAAGAAGTGGCAAAAAAGGAGATTGAAAAATTAAGAAAGGAAATCCATTTCCATAATTACCGCTATTATGTCTTAAATGACCCGGTAATCTCCGACTATGAATATGATATGTTGGTCAAGAGACTAGAGGAATTGGAGAGGAAATTTCCAGAGTTTATAACCCCGGATTCACCGACCCAGAGGGTTGGTGGTGAACCGATAAAAGAATTCCTCTCGGTTACCCATAATCCACCAATGCTCTCATTAGATAATACCTATTCTTATGAAGACCTTCAGGAATTTGACCGTCGTCTGCGCAAGACGGTGAGTGGGGTCAATTACATCGGTGAATTAAAGGTTGACGGCGTTGCGGTAGCACTGAGATATAAAAATGGTATATTTTATCAGGGGGCAACCCGGGGCGATGGTCATCGGGGGGATGATATCACCGCCAATTTGAAGACAATAAAAACCCTCCCCTTAAAACTCTTAACCGACGAAACCGATTTTCTAAACTTAGAAGTAAGGGGTGAGGTCTTTATCACCAAGAAGCAATTCTTAGAGATGAATAAGGAAAGGGAGAAAGAAGGTGAAGCGCTCTTTGCCAATCCCCGGAATGCTTGTGCGGGTAGTCTGAAACTCTTAGACCCGAAAGAGGTGGCGAAACGGAGGTTAGACATCTTTATCCACACCGTCCCGAAACCACCGGGCGAGCGATATAAATCTGACCTTTCGGTCTTAGAGCAACTGGCAAAGATTGGGTTTAAGGTAATCCCTCACTCCGGGCTTTTATTGACGATTAACGATGTGATTGGTTTCTGTGAGGAATGGAAAGAAAAGAGGGAAGAATTACCTTATGAAGTAGATGGGGTAGTAATTAAGGTTGACAGTTTTGCTCAGCGCACCGAATTGGGTGAAACGATAAAGAGCCCGCGTTGGGCGGTCGCTTACAAATATCCGCCCCGGCAGGCCACGACGAAAATAAAAAGGATTTATGTCCAGGTTGGTCGGACCGGCGCCTTAACCCCAGTCGCCGAATTTGAACCGGTCTTTCTCTCCGGGACAACTGTTACCCATGCGACCCTTCATAACTTTGATGAGATAAAAAGAAAGGATATAAGGGTAAACGATACGGTAATCATTGAAAAGGCCGGCGAGGTAATTCCCCAGGTCGTGAAGGTCGTGAAGGATAAAAGGACCGGAAAGGAGCGGGAGTTTCCAATTCCGAAACACTGCCCAGTCTGTGGCGGGAATGTGGTAAAAGAAAGGGAAGAGGTTGCTTACCGCTGTGTCAATGCCTCCTGTCCGGCGCAGGTAAAACGGAGAATAGAACACTTCGCCTCGCGTAAGGCGATGGATATTGAAAATTTAGGCGAAAAGATTATTAACCTTTTAGTGGAAAAGGGGCTGATTAAAGACTTTGCCGATATCTATTTCTTAAAGCCCGAGGAACTATTGACCTTAGAAAGGATGGGTAAGAAATCGGTTCAGAACCTACTTAATGCGATAAACGAGAGTAAAAACCGTCCATTCCACCGGGTATTATATGCCTTAGGAATTCGTCATGTCGGAATCGGTGGGGCGCAGATATTAGCTAATCACTTCCCGTCAATTGATGCCCTAATTAAGGCATCACTGGAAGAGTTGTCTCAGATTTCGGGCATTGGACCGATAATCGGCGAGAGTATTAAAAACTTCTTCTCGGATAAGAATAACCTGGCCCTGATTGCCAAATTGAAAAAGGCGGGCGTCCGATTAGCCGAAGAGAAGAAGAGTAAAGTCCTACAAGGAAAGACTTTTGTCATAACCGGCACCTTAAAAAACTTCACCCGGGAGAAGGCACACGAACTGATAATCTCCTGCGGCGGCAATGTCGGGACCTCGGTTTCAAAAAAGACCGACTATCTTGTCTGCGGCGCTGAGCCCGGTTCCAAATTAGAGAAAGCCCGCTCCTTAGGGGTAAAGGTTATATCCGAAGAAGAGTTTTTGAAACTGATTGGCCCGAGATGAAAAGGCTGACGAGACCGATTAAAAAACCGCCGAGGTTATTGATTAGCGCGGTAATCATTTTTTTTACTTTTTTTTGTGGAGGGAAAAAGGTGAAGCAAGAAGATAATTTTACAAAGTTGCGGGAGTTGATGGTCAAGGAACAGATTGAAAGACGGGGCGTAAAAGACAAAAGGGTTCTTTCGGTAATGCGTCAAGTCCCTCGGCATCGCTTTGTCCCCGAGGAACTTCAGGATGAGGCATACAACGACTACCCTTTACCGATTGGTGAAGGGCAGACAATCTCCCAGCCCTATATCGTCGCCATAATGACCGAACTATTAGGATTGAGAGGAGACGAAAGGGTCTTAGAGATTGGCACCGGTTCTGGTTATCAGGCAGCCATCCTTGCCCATCTCTGTAAAGAGGTTTATACGATAGAGATAATTGAAAAATTGGCAAACGCGGCAAAAGAGCGCTTAGCGAAGATGGGCTATAAGAATATATTTGTAAAGTGGGGTGATGGTTTTGAGGGCTGGTCCGAATATGCCCCTTTTGATGCGATAATTATTACCTGCGCCATCCCTAAAGTCCCGCCGCCACTCTTAGAACAGTTAAAAGATGGTGGAAAAATCTGTGCCCCATATGAAAAGACCTCGGGGGTTCAGATACTTGCCTTATTTGAGAAGAAGGGGACAAAGATTGATACGAACTATATTGACTATGTCCGCTTCGTTCCAATGCGCGGGAAGATTGAAGAGGAAAAATAAAAACAAGCGGCTGAGAGAAACAACCGCGGAATATAATTTTGTATGATGGGATATATTATTTAGGGAGGAAGAAGTGGCTATCCTTTTATTTCTTTTAACCTGGTATAAATTCCCAATTGACGACATTAATGCCTCAGGCACCGGTATCGCCATTGACCTAAATCACCGCCCGCACATCTTCTACTATTCCCGAAATCTTTTGGTCCATAGTTTCTGGGATGGTCAGGGCTGGCCGAGAGAGATTGTTGATAGTGCGGCCAGTTATCATAATGGTGGCCCCTCCGTAGTGATTGATAACCAGGGACGAATCCATATCGCCTTCTTTAATAGAAGAGAGAGGCTCAGTTATGGAGTTTATGACCAAAACTGGCGGATGGAAACGGTTGATACCGCCTACCGGACCGGTGATTATTGTGATATCGCCTTAGACCAGAATAACCGACCCCATATCGCCTATCACCGTAGCACCGGAACATTCACCGGTTATCTGAGATATGCGGTAAAGACCACCACCTGGCAAATCTATGAGCATAGTGCTGAATATGGCGGTTATCACGTCTCACTGGAACTTGACAGTCGGGATTATCCCCATATCTCCGATTGCACCTCCTGGTCCAGCGGCGACCTGCGCTATATCTACTATGATGGTCAGAACTGGCATTATGAAAAGCCGGTTACCGGTAATGCGGCGGGTTATAATTCCCTTGCCCTTGATGCCTTTGACCGTCCCCAGATAAGCCTCTACTGGACCGACGGTAGTAATTATGATTTAAGGTTTACTGAAAAGAACACCGGCAATTGGCGCCTGCATACCATTGACCATGGCCAACGACTCTATAAGCGCGGCTGGGATAATAAGATTGCCATTGATAATAATCACACCCTTCATATCGTCTATCACTGCCACAATGAAGGCCTTCTCAAATATGCCCGGGGTTGGGAAGCAAATTGGCGAACCGAGATTGTTGATACAATCGGCGGCTATACCGCCTCAACCGCCATTGGCCTTGATGGCGCTGATGTCTTTCTCAGTTACTATGATGAGACCAGTACTGATGTCTGGGTTGCGGCAACTAAAAATTTCACCGCGGTTAAAGAAACCGATGAAAGGTTGCTACCGCGTCCAATCAAGACAGTTAATGACGCAATCCTAATTGAAGGCGCAATTCAACTCTATGATTTAACCGGCCGAAGCCTCATTCAAGGCAATTTTTTAAGGAGGAAAGTGATAAAACCAAAGAAAAAAGCGGTCTATTTCCTAAAGACAAAAGATGGAATTTATAAAGTCGTGGTCATTTAATGAGGTCTAACTTCAATCGTGCCGAAAAAGTGGGCAAGCCGCTGGAAACATTGGCATCGGTCGTCTTGCTTGTCTGATTACGGCAAAACGATTATCTTATAGTCCTCTTTTGTCTTATTCCCCTCAAAGCGGAGGAGGTAGATTCCCGAAGGCAGATTCTTTATCTCCAGTCTTTTCGGAGAGCCAGGTCTTAGGATAAATACCTTCACCTTTTTGCCCGCCACATCGTAGAGGGTAACCTTTAATTCTTCTTTTTCGGGTAGGAGATATTCAATCTTCTGATTCTTGCTTATTACCGTTGGGTATATTTTAAGCGTCCCTTTAATCTTTTCCTGAGTAGAAAAGTCTTTCTCTAAGATTCCGACCTGTGGTTCGCCGGTCTCAAAGGCAATCGCCCGGCCGGCAACTAATGGTGCCTGGGCACGGTGATAAGTGCCATTATAAAGTCCGCATATCCCACGGGTTGAGTTATTATTCTCTATCCCAACCGTA
>Ga0129301_1000432_pt1 | contig 23063 bp, 14 predicted proteins | sample ConPoolayeHmetaG_FD_94489 | JGI IMG/M metagenome (GOLD analysis project Ga0129301, IMG submission 94489) | Hot spring microbial mat communities from California, USA to study Microbial Dark Matter (Phase II) - Cone Pool mat layer H metaG ...
GCACGCATACCCAGGACCCGGCCAACGCCATGTTCAACACCACGAATTTCCCGGGTGCCGCTTCGGCGGATCTCACCAGAGCCCGCAATATCTATGCCGTCCTGACCGGACGCGTGACCGAGATCAACGCCAATGCCCGCCTTGTCGAAAAGACCGGCAAGTACGAGTATCTCGGCAATGCGTTCGAACGCTCGCGGCAGAACGAACTCGGGTTGTTCATTCAGGACTCCTGGCGCATGCGGCCCAACTTGACTCTCAACCTGGGGCTTCGCTGGGAAATCCAGGGCGCCTTCCATCCGCTCAACAGCAGCTACACCACGGCCACCATTGACGACGTCTGGGGGATATCCGGGCGCGGCAACCTCTTCAAACCCGGCACCATGACCGGCCGCGCGCCGCAGTTCGTCCAGTTCGTCAAGGGAACGCGCGCCTATGACATCGACTATGGGAACCTCGCGCCTACGTTCGGTTTTGCCTGGAGCCCGAACTTCCGCAGCGGCTGGCTCGGGAGAATCGTGGGTTCGGGGAGAACCACGGTGGTGCGGGGCGGATACTCTCTTTCTTACAGCCGCCGCGGGATCGGCGACTTCCGCGGATTCTTCTCCAGCAATCCGGGCGTCATCATTACGACCAACCGCAACATGACGATCGGCAATCTGGTCACCGGCGTCGGCTCGGATGTCCTGCCCGTCCTGCTGCGCGAGACCAGCCGGCTCGGGCCTCCCGCGTTCCCGACCGATCCTGTATATCCCATGACCGGAGCGCCGTTCGTGTCGATTACCAATTCGGTCAACGTGTTCGACCCGAAGATCAAGGTCCCTTACGCCCAGTCCTGGAGTTTCGGCGTTCAGCGCGAGCTGAGCAAGAGCATGGCCCTCGAAGTGCGCTATGTCGGCACGCGCCACCTGCAGGGCTGGACGACCTACAACTTCAACAGCGTCGAGCACAACGTCCTGGAAAACGGGCTGTTCGAGGAGTTCAAGCTGGCCCAGGCCAACCTGCAGGCCAACATAGCGGCAGGGCGCGGCAGCAACTTCCGTTACTATGGGCCCAATACGGGAACCTATCCGCTCCCCATCACGCTGGCCTACTTCCGTGGGGTCGGGGATCCCAACAATCCGGCTCATTACACGTCGACCAACTTTGCCAGCTCCACCTGGGTGGATACGCTGGCGTTGTATTACCCCCAGCCGCTCACCTATGCCTCGAACCTGCATTCCGACGCCACGCGCCGGGCCAATGCTTTGGCTGCCGGCCTGCCGGCCAACTTCATGCTGACCAATCCCGATCTGCGGGGCGGTGCCAACGTTTACGGCAACGGCGGCTACACGCGCTACGACGGCTTGCAGATCGAGCTGAACCGCCGCATGTCGAGGGGGCTCCTGATGCAGGCCAACTACACCTTTGCCAAGGGGTTTGAATCATCGCGCATCTCCTTCCGAGTGCCGCGCATCAACACGCTGAGCGACACGCTCCGGCATGCCTTCAAGGTCAACTGGGTTTATGAAATGCCCTTCGGGCGCGGGCGGTTCCTGCTCGGCGACGCACCCGGCTGGCTCGACCGGTTGATCGGCGGCTGGGAATTCGCGGGTGCCGGCCGCGTGCAGAGCGGCTCCCAGAGGAGCTTCGGCAACGTCAGGCTGGTGGGCATGACCGAGAAGGAGCTGCGCCAGCTTTTCAAGCTGCACTTCGATGATGCCAACAAGGTGATCTATGCCCTGCCCAAGGAGATCATCGACAATACGATCAAGGCGTTCAGCGTTTCTGCGACAAGCGCCACCGGCTATGGAGCGTTGGGTGCGCCCAGCGGGCGCTATCTCGCGCCGGCCAACGGCCCGGACTGCATGCAGGTGGCCGGAAATGAATGTGCCGCCACTGCAGTCTACGTCTACGGCCCGAAATTCGTGCGCTTCGACCTGAGCGCCATCAAACGGGTCAACATTACCGAGCGCGTCAATTTCGAGCTGCGCGCCGAGTTCCTGAATGCCTTCAACAACGTCAACTTCCTGATGAACACGAACCTGACCAACTTCACCAGCGCGACCTTCGGCCAGGTGACGTCGGCCTATTCCGACTCGTCGAACACCAACGATCCCGGCGGCCGCATCGGCCAGATCGTCTTGCGCATAAACTGGTGATTTTGTCGAAAGGCGCCCGAAAAAAAGGGGCACGGGTCATCCGTGCCCCTTTTTCAGGCGCGGCTCGCTCGCCGATCTATATCTCCAGCTTGTCCGCTATGGTCATCTCGGCCAGTTTGAATTTGAACTTGCATGTCTTCTCCCCGATCAGGATGACCAGGGTCACCTCCTTGTCTTCCGGCGTCACCGTGGGCTTGCCGCCGATCTCCTTGGGGAATTGCAGGGTCGTGGCCTGATCCCGGCCGCGCGGCACGATGACGTTCACCAGGGGGAGTTTTTCCTTGTTCTTTTTTTCGAGGTAGGTCTTTTCCTTGAACCGCGCGAACTCCTCGCTTCCTTCGCGCGCGCGTGCGAGCGACAAGCCCGTGACGAGCAGCTCGTGGAACTGCGATGCATGGTTCAGGATCGCATCCAGCCTCTCCTTGGGGGTCTCCGGGCGAAGGAGCATCATCTGGCGCACCACGGCTTCGCGTATGGGCCGGGCGTACCAGTTGACGATGACCTTGGTCGCGCCGCCGCCCCGGCTCGGCCGGTCGGCACCCGTCGATGTCGATCCTATGTTGACCGACGTGGGCGGAGCATCGAGCAGCAGGGTCTGCGTCCAGGGGGAATCCTTGAGAAGCAACCTTTCCACTTCCTTGGCGCTCCATTCGGTGTAGGGCTTGGTCTCCCAGAATTCCTTGGGGCCGGCATAGGCGATCAGGGCGACCAGGAGGCTCGCGGCACGGAGCGCGACACGTTGCGGGCGGTGCGTGTTCATCGGTACCTCGCTTTCAGCGCTGCGGGCGTATGCGCCGCCAAATATCCTAACACGATTTCCCCGCTTTCTGCCGTCTCGGAAACCGCTCTCCCGCGTGCCGGCCGCGGCCGCCCCGGGAGGGAATCTGTGCCGTAAGGCGGCCGTTTTTTGTTGCGCCGGCACGCGGCTGTTCCTATATTTTCGGCAATGGGGGTTTTGCCACACGAACGGAGGTGGATCATGAAGCACATTATGCGCATACGCTTTGCATTGTTGCTGGCGGCGTGGCTGCTGCCGCTCGTCATCCCGCGGGCGCTCGCGGGACAGGCGGGGTCGCGCTACGAAGCCGCCCTGAAGAATCTTACCTGGCGCAACATCGGGCCCGCCATCATGGGCGGCCGCATCGACGACTTTGCCGTCGTGGAAAGTGATCCCCGGATCGTTTACGTCGGCACGGCATCCGGGGGCATCTGGAAGACCGTCAACGGCGGTACCACTTGGGAGCCGATTTTCGACAACGAAGCGGTTTCGACCATCGGAGACATGGCGATCGCGCCCTCGGATCCCTCGATCATTTACGTGGGGACGGGCGAGTCGAACAACCGCCAGAGTTCCTCCTGGGGCAACGGCGTCTACAAGTCGCTCGACGGCGGCAGGACGTGGCAGCACCTCGGCCTCGAAGCGACGCACCACATCGGGCGGGTGGTCGTGCATCCGAACGATCCTAACGTGGTCTACGTCGCCGCCGCCGGGCGGCTCTGGGGGCCGAGCAAGGAGCGCGGCGTCTACAAGTCCACGGACGGGGGCAAGACATGGAACCTGGTGCTTTTCATCAATGAAGACACCGGCGTGAACGATATCGCCATCGACCCCGAGAGCCCCGACACGCTCTATGCCGGCGCCTACCAGCGGCGCCGCACCGTCTTCGGATTCAACGGCAGCGGGCCGCACGGCGCCCTGTACAAGACCACCGACGGCGGCGCGAACTGGAGAAAGCTCACGCGCGGCCTTCCCTACGAAAAAGGGGGCGAGGTCGGGCGCATCGGCGTCACGATCTATCGGCGCAATCCCGCGATCGTCTATGCGCTCGTCGAGCATCGCGACGGCGGCGTCTTCCGCAGCGAGGACAAGGGTGAGACCTGGACCCGGATGAGCTCGGTCAATCCCCGGCCCATGTACTACAGCAAGTTCCAGATCGATCCGAACAACGACCTGCGCATCTGGGTCATGGGGGCCTCCATGTATTACTCGGAGGACGGGGGCAGGACCTTCGTCACCAACCGCGTCCAGCGGATCCACGGCGACTACCATGCCATGTGGATCAACCCGAGGGACTCGAACCACATGATCGTCGGCAGCGACGGAGGCATTCACTGGAGCTACGATGCGGGCCGCACGTGGGATTTCGTCAACACGATCCCGCTCGGCCAGTTCTACGAGGTGGGCGCCGACATGCAGAAGCCTTACCGCGTATGCGGCGGCCTGCAGGACAACGGCTCATGGTGCGGCCCCAGTTCCACGCTGTACGCCCGCGGCATCACCAACGACGAATGGGTCAACGTCGGCGGCGGCGACGGCTTCTACGTCAAGATCGACCCGACCGACCCGGACATACTCTATTCGGAGTCGCAGGACGGCAACCTGAGCCGGCGCAATCTCAAGACGGGGGAATCGAAGTCCATCCGGCCGCGCGAGGCGGAGGGCGAAGCGCGCTATCGCTTCCAGTGGAACTCGCCGATCGTCATTTCGGCGCACGACCCCAAGACCATCTATTACGGCGGCAACTTCCTGTTCAAGTCCCCCGACCGGGGCGACAGCTGGACCAAGGCCAGCCCCGATCTGACGACCGGTGTGGACCGCAACAAGCTGCCGATCATGGGGAAGGTTCCGGATCGCGATACCCTGTCGCGGCACGACGGCGTGCAGCACTTCCCCTGCATCACCACGATCAGCGAATCGCCGCGCTCGCCCCAGGTGATCTGGGTCGGGACGGACGACGGCAACCTGCAGGTGACGCGCGACGGCGGCAGGACCTGGAAGAACGTGGCCGATCGCGTGCCCGGCGTGCCCAAAGGCACCTATGTGAGCCGTGTCGAAGCGTCCCACCATGCCGAGGGCACGGCCTATGTCACCTTCGACGGCCACCGGAGCGACGATTTCGAGATCTACGTCTTCATGACCACGGATTACGGTGAAACCTGGAAGAATATCGGGGCGGGCCTGCCCAGGAACCGCGGTATCGCCAACGTCATCCGGGAACATCACCGCAACCCCGACCTGCTTTTCGTCGGCACGGAGTACGGCGCCTACGTCTCCTTCGACCGGGGCGCAAGCTGGGCCAGGATCAAGATGAACCTGCCCACGGTGCCGGTCGATGACATTCTCATTCACCCGCGCGACAACGATCTGATATTCGGCACCCACGGCCGCTCCATCTGGATTCTGGACGACATAACGCCGCTCGAGCAGCTGAACGCCAAGGTGCTCGATTCCGACCTGTATCTGTTCGACATCCGGCCGGCGATCCAGTGGCGGCTTTACAACCACAAGGCCTCGACCGGCCACAAGATATATATTTCGCCCAACGCTCCCAACGGCGCGCTCATTCACTATTACCTGAAGGCGGCGCTGCCTGAGAGCGAGCGGGTGCGCATCACCATCCTCGACCGCCAGGGCAGGGAAGTGCGGCACATGTTCTGCGGGGGTCCGGGGACGCCTCCTTGTCGGGCGGAGGCCGGCATCAACCGCGCCGTCTGGGACTTCCGCCAGGATTCCCCGGTGCCGCCGGCTCCCGGTGCGCCGCCCGCGGCCGGCCCGCGCGTCGACCCGGGCGAGTACACCGTGCGCGTCGACGTCGTCCCGGCACCTCAGGCCGGTTCGAGTGCCGGCGACGACGACGGGGATTCGGCCGGGCAGCAGCCCGGGCGCTGGCAAAGCTCCAAGCCTTTGCGTGTGGAGGAGGATCCGCGTGTCGTGCTCTCGGATGCCGACCGCGCGGCGCGGCGCAGTGCTATCGACCGGCTGCTGCCGCTGAGCGCCGCTGCTACCCAATCGATGCGCGACCTGACAGGATTGCGTGCCAGCTTGGTCGCCGCCAGGGAAAGTTGGGCACAGGCCGGCGCGGCGCGCGTTCCCGACGATGTCCGCAAGGCGGCCGAGAATCTGCTCGCGAGGATCGACGAAGTCTACCCCCTGTTTGGCACACCCCCCGGCGAGGTCCAGGCGCTCGGCGCGGCCGGCCCGCCGCTTGTCGAGAGGCCGACGCCGCTGCCGCAGCGTGTGAGTTCGCTGTTGAGTGCGCTCGAAGGATGGAGCGCCGCGCCCACGGCCTGGCAGCTCGGGGAAATCAAGGCGCTCGAGGCGGCCGTCAAACAGGCCCAGGAGCGCGTGCGGCGCCTGATCGACGAGGATCTCCAGCGGCTCAACAAGACGATGCGCGACGCCGGCATCCCGCACATCACCCCGCGGGCGCCGGCCGGCGCGCCGCGCTGAACAGGGGAGGACAGGCGGCCGAACACGCTCTCTGCCGATGGAGCGGGCACCCCGAGAGAGAAGTTCAGCGGACGGTGAAGCGGGCGACCTGCTGCACCGTCCGCCCCGTGATGCGGTCCGTCGCCCGCAGGGTCAGCTCGTAGTCACCGGGTTCGTAGCTCGCAAGACTCAGCTGGCGCGGTACCAGGACCCGATCCCCCTCGAAAAGTACTCCGCGGCTGATGTCGCGAAAGGCCCTGCCGGGCGAGGCATCTGCGGGCGCGAGGGCGTACTCGACCGACAGGGCCGGCGTCCCGCTGGACGGGTCGACGGCGAAGTCGTATACCTCGAAATAGAAAGCCACATACCCTTGCCGGTCGAAGGCTGCGTCCGCCTGCGGCTGTATCCTGAACTGACCGGCCAGATATTCCCGGCCCCGCAGGCGGTCCGGCGCCGCCCTGTCGAGATTGGCCGCCAGCACCACCGGGCTCATCTTCAATTCATCGCTTTTCGAGAGGTCCGGTATTACGAGGCTCGTCGACGCTGTGCCCATGGTGCCGGAGGGATCTTCGCGGACCAGCACCTCGAGCTTGTATCTCCCGGGCCGCAGGGCGAGCGGCCGGCGGTACAGGGTCTGCCGGTCGCGGATCCCTTCGGCGGGCTGCCGCTGCGTGACGGGGTAACTGACGGCGACCTCGTCGTCGAATTCGTAAGCGACTTTGCCCGAGAGCGATACGACTCGACCGTATACCTGCAGCCGGTTGGTCCAAGACCCGGCCTCCTGCTTGAATGCCAGGGCGGAGTTCGGGATGCCGATGGTCAGAGCGACCAAGGCCTCCGCATCGCCCAGCCGAGTCACGTGATGGGACATGCGGAAGGGGAGGGCGTCGTAGGTCACCTTCGCCTCGACCTTGGCACGCAGGTCAGGGAAACGTATCGGGGGAGGCTTCATCAGGCTCGCGGCGAGTTCGGTGCGCGCGAACGGGCTGTATCGCGCCGGCTCGGCGTATATCCCCATGCGCCGGGCGGAACCGGCGTCGCGGATTCCCAGAACGCGGCTGCGGCGCAAGTCCTCGGGGTCGTCGCCCGGGGCGGGCCAGCGCTCGCGGTCCGTCAGGCCCATGCCGGGAACATGGAGGAGTTCGTCCTTCTTGAACGGGTCCGTGGTGAGCTCGAAGAGATTTCCGCCGGAGACGTCCACGAACTCGATTTCGACATCGTCGCCGATGCCTTCGAGGTGACGGTACTCCCAGCGTTCGAACGGGTAGGTCGAGGTCTGACCTCCGCCTTCGTGCGCCGGACGCAGGTACTGGCCCCCGGCCGGATGCGACTCGATCCGGTCCGGAGGTCCGTAAACGATATAGATCCAGCCGCGGTCGGTGCGCCACCCGGGGATGCCGGCGTGGAAATGCTGGTTGGCATACTGGATCCGCCGATAATGCTCCTCGCGGTATTCGTTCTCGGGTGTCGACGGGTTCGGGTCCCGGCGTGCCCAAAACTGTTCGATGAATCGGTCGCGTTCCTCGTCGGTTGTGAGCTTGAGAAAGATCTCCCGCTCTTCGGGAGAGATGATGTAGACGACGTCTTCCTCGACCCATTTCTTGTATTGCGCCGCCGGCCTGCCCGCCGATTCCGCCCGGACGGCCGGGCGGTCCTGCGGGGCGACACGTTCGCCGGCCGCAACCGCAGGCGCTGTGCCGAGGCACAGCAGCAGTGCGGCCGGCAGCACGCATCGTCGCGGGCCTGTCCCGGCATAACGCATCATGGCACGCCCGTCACGCGTCCGCCGCCGGGCGCGGAGCCCGGCGGCGGCTGCATCAGAATATGAAACGCGCCGCAAACTGTATGATGCGCGGATTGAGCGCGGCGGTCACGTTTCCGAACGAGGGTGAGTTGATGTTGGTCGTCAGCTGGCGCTGGTCGAAGCGGGTGTAATTGAACAGGTTGAAGAACTCGAAGCGCATCTGCAGCCTCTTTTCCTCGGTCATGTAGAAATCCTTGAAGAGGCTGGTATCGAGATTCACGAAATTCAACCCGCGGAACGCTCTCTGCGGCGTGCCGCCGGGACTTCCCGCGGGCGGATTGGTGAACAGGGTCTTGTCTTCCGGGGTGAGGGTGGTGATCTGCTCCCCGCGGATGATCTTATTGAATATCTTGTAGCTCTTCCCCGAGTAGTCCGCCGTCGAGGTATCCCCCAGGGTGAGGTTGTACCGGCCGGTGTCGACCGTGAGCGGCCACCCGGTGGTGAAGCCGAAGATGCCGTTCAGCTGCCAGCCGCCTACGACGTGATCGACGAGCCCGCGGGAGTTGCCCAGCCAGCGCCGGCCCTTGCCGAAGGGGAGCTGCCAGATACCGTTGGCGTTGATCACGTGCGTGGCGTCGAAGTTGGCCAGGGTCTTGTCCAGCCGGTAGTTGGCGTTGTCGCGGTAGTTGTCGGCCTGCGACTGGCCTCCCACATAGTCGGTCAGGCCCTTGCTCAGGGTGTAGTTGACCTGGAAGTACACGCCGGCCGAATAGCGCCGCGTCAATTCCAGCTTCATTCCGTGCCAGGTGGAGTTGCTGTTGTTGCCGACGATGTTGGCATTGAGGAACTGGGGATTGATGCGGATCAGCGTCTGCGCCAGCCCGGCATTGGCGAGCAGTCCGCCGGGCCCCAGGCCGCCCACCAGCCCACGGTCGATCTGATCGGCTACCAGGGCCGCCTGGCCCTGGGAGATGTTGGTGTTCAGCGAAGCCGGGATGCTGCCCACCGTGCCCGAGGCTCCGGGCGGGAAGATCTGTCCCAGAATGCCGATGGGCTCGCCCACATTCGGGCTGCCGTTCTTGGCCAGGTTGCGCTGCGCGGCGAGGAAGGCCGCCAGGAAGCCGTTCTTGCGGATTTCGACCTGATTGATATTGAAGGCGCGGTGCAGGCCCGTGCCCTTGTTGCCCACATAAGCGATGCTCAGGGTCATCCGGCGCAGGATTTCTCTCTGCAGGCGCAGTGACCAGTTGTTGGTATAGGGAACATACAAGCTGGGGTCGACGGTGTTCGCCTGCCCCGCGCGCAGGTTGCCGATCGGAGCGAACAGCTTCGGCGTCGCGATGGGGAAGATGGGCGGCTGCCCGCCGACCGATTGGTAAATGATCGGGTCGGAGAAGCGGATCTTGGGGAAGATACGAACGGTCGCCGTGGTACCCTCGTTCGAGTAGTCGAGGAACAGGTGCTGGGTTATCGCCACTCGGTCATAGGCGGTCCGATAGCTGGCGCTGAGGCTGGTCTTGCCGTCCTTGAACGGGTCCCAGGTGAATCCGACATTGGGCGCGAAATTGTTCCAGTCGACGCTGTAAACCTTGGAACCCCCGTCTTCGGCGAATCCCGTCTGCGTCGGCTGCCCGAGCGGTCCCGCAACGCCGTAAATGCCCTTCACCCCGCCGATCGGTTGGGTGAAGATGCCCTTCGCCTCGTACGGGACGCCGAAAAGCTCGTAGCGCACTCCCAGATTGACGGTCAGGTGGGGGGTGAGCTTCCAGGTGTCCTGGAAAAAGAAGCTGTATTCGCGCGCGCGCCAGTACCGATGCGGCGGCTCGTAGGGCGTGAAGCCGCTCTTGCTGTTGGTCTTGAAATCCTGCTGGATATAGCCGATCGTTCCAGTCAGGTCGTTGGTGAGCTGCTGGGCGCGCGCCCGATCGTCGGAACTCAGACCCGGAAGGGCGGGAATGTTCGCCGGATTGAACGCGTTGTCGGTCGACAGAACCGGGATGTAATAATCCCCGCCGAAGTTCACATTGGAGCGGAGAATCCGCACATCGACGCCTCCCTTGAAGGTGTGGTTGCCCCGGATCTTGGTGACGTTGTCGTTGAAATTGAACGCGGGGGTGGGGGCTTCCTGGGTGAGAAAGACGCCGATGGGATTGCCGTTGGGTGCGCCGCCTCTGCCCGATCCCAGGCCGGCCAGCTGGTAATTTCCTTTGATATCGAAATTCGCGGGGTTGGGCTGGAAGTAGTGCCACGAACGCAGCTGGGCTCCCGCGCGGAATTCGTTGAGCCATGTGGGCGAGAAGTTGGAGTTGAAGGCGATGACGGCGCCCTTGCGTATTTCCTTGGTGCTGAACTGCGGGTAGCCCGAAAACATGGCGGGCCCGTTGGTGAACTCCCGCGAATAGCCGTGACTGATGCTGAGCCGGTGGCTCGGCGACAGCACGATGTCGCCCTTGGCCACGTACTGGTTGTAGTCGTCGGGCAGCGGGGAGGTATAGCGGTAGCCCGCCGTGTTGAAGCCGTCGCCGATGTCGAAATTATTGGGCAGAGGCACCTGTTTCAGGATGCCGGCGACTTTTCCGGAGGTATCGAAGCCCAGCCGGGTGGAATCGACCGCCAGCAGGTCGATCGTGGAGATGTCCTCGGCCGCCACCTTGGGGGCGCCGGTCGCGGGATCCACGAGCGAGACGGAGTTCTTCCCCTTGTTGTAGTAACGGAAAGTTCCGTCCCTGAGGGATTTCGTGAAGACGTTGCGGTTGACGATCGTGGCCTGGCGCTCGCGTTGCCCCTCGTAGGTGAAGAAGAAGAAGATCCGTTCCTTGCGGATGGGGCCGCCGAGGCTGAAGCCGAACTGGTTGCGCAGGAAGACCGGGCGCTTGGCGCGCGAACCGTCTGCAGTCTTGACCCGGTTCAGGAAGAAATTGTTGGCGTTGTATACCGTGTTGCGGTTGAATTCATAAGCGGTGCCGTGGAACTCGTTGGTGCCGGATTTGTATATCGCCTGCACCTGCGCGCCGCCACCCCGGCCGAATTCGGCGGAGGCGCTCGAGGTCACGACACTGTATTCGGCCAGCGCATCGACGGGAGTGGGGAGCGAGACCATTCCCGGGCCGTTCTCCAGCAGCGAGTCCTGAGCCCAGATCCCTTCCACGGTCACGTTGTTGGCGACGACCCTGAGGCCGTCGACGTTGCCCCGATGCTGCTGATTGAAGGTGGACGCGCTTTCCTGGGAATGCGCGGCGACGATCGGGTTGGCGCCGGCCTGCAGAAAGAAGAGATTCATCGGATTGCGCCCGTTGAGCGGAAGATCCGTGATCTGCTGCTGCTGGACGACGCTGCGGATGTTCTGCGATGTCAGGTCGACCGGCGTGACCTCCGCGGTCACCATGATCTGCTCGGTGATTTGCCCGGGTTCGAGGACGAGCTGCACCGAGCGGGTGTCGCCGACCTGCAGCCTGAGGTCCTGGATGACGCTGCGCTTGAAGCCCGGGATCTCGCACGAGACGGTGTAAGTGCCCGGCGGGAGCTGCGGCAGCACGAAGAAGCCGACCATGTTGGTCTGCGCTTCATATGGGATGTTGGTCCCCGTGTTGGTGACCACCACGGTGGCGCCCGGTATGATGGCGCCGGTACTGTCCTTGACGATTCCCTCGAGCCGGGCGGTCGTAACCTGGGCCTCAATCGTGCCGGGCGCGCTCAATGCCATGCCGAGCAATAGCAGCAAGGCAGGCGCATATGGGGACATGCACCGATTGATCCTGTCTATCATGGACTCCCTCCTTCGGAGCGGGCGGGAGTTTGCCGCGGCCCGCCGCCGACCCCGCCGATGCGGCGGGAGGGCGGACCTTGCTGACGGCAAAAGCATTACGGGCCCGCGACATCCTGCCCGTGATGCCCCCTCGTATAGCGCCGCTCCCGCGGTGCGTCATGCGAAATCGCACGGCCCGCATAGCGCTGCCCGGGCTTGTGAATCGGCGGCCGAAGACACCGCAGTTCCACGGTCATGAGCGAATCTCGTTGCATCGCGGCGGTGCAATACCCTATGTTGATGGCGCAGCGGTCGGGCCGGGCAACGGGCTCCGGCAATCCATTAAAAAGAGGAGGACAAAGGGAGCATGAGTCGCAAAGTCGTATTGGCCTATAGCGGCGGGCTCGACACGTCCGTCATACTCAAGTGGCTGCTCGAACAGGGCTACGAGGTGGTGGCCTACGTCGCCGACGTCGGCCAGCAGGACGATCTCGAAAAAGTGCGCGCCAAGGCGCTCAAGACCGGCGCCGTCAGGGTCTACGTCGAGGACCTCAGGGAGGAGTTCGTCACCCGCTTCATCTTTCCGGCCTTCAAGGCCAACGCCATCTACGAAGGCCGCTATCTCCTCGGCACCGCACTCGCGCGCCCGCTGATCGCCAAGAGGCAGATCGAAATCGCCGCGCTGGAAGATGCGCCCTACGTGGCGCACGGCGCCACAGGCAAAGGCAACGACCAGGTTCGCTTCGAGCTCAGCTACTACGCCCTCAACCCGCAGATCCGGGTGATCTCTCCCTGGAAGATGCCCGAGTTCCTCGCTCGCTTCCGGGGGCGCAGCGACATGCTCGCCTACGCGCGCGAACACGGTATCGAAGTGCAGGCGACCGCCGAGAAGCCCTACAGCGAGGACGACAACCTGTTGCATATCAGCCACGAGGCCGGAATCCTCGAAGACCCGGCCAGGCCGGCCGCCGAGGAGATATACTCGCGCACCGTGGCGCCCGAGAAGGCTCCCGACCGCCCCACCCACATCGTCATCAGCTTCAAGGACGGCATACCGGTGCGCGTGGAAAACCTGGACGACGGGACGGTGAAGACGCGGCCGCTGGAACTCTTCATGTACCTCAACCAGCTGGGGAGGGAAAACGGCATCGGGCGCATGGACATGGTCGAAAACCGTTTCGTCGGCGTCAAGTCGCGCGGCGTCTACGAGACCCCGGGCGGCACCATCCTGCACGTGGCCCATCGCGACATCGAGAGCATCGCCATGGACCGCGAGGTCATGCGCCTGCGCGACATGCTGAGCGCCAAGCTCTCCGAGCTGATCTACTACGGCTTCTGGTTCAGTCCCGAAATGGATTTCCTCATGGCGGCGATCGACAAGAGCCAGGAAGTCATCGACGGGGATGTGTGGCTGAAGCTGTACAAGGGGACCGTCTATGCCACGGCGCGCCGCAGCTCCAGTTCGCTGTACGACCAGGAGCTTTCCAGCATGGATATCGAGGGCGGATTCAACCAGCAGGATTCCGCCGGCTTCATCAAGATCAACGCCATCCGGCTGATGGCGCACAATGCCATCATGCGGCGGAAGCACAAGGCCTGGGGAGTGGAGCCATGACGCTCTGGGGCGGCAAGGCGTCGACCGATCCCGGGATGCTCGCCTTTTCCGCGGGCAACGAGTATCTATTGGATCAACGGCTGGTGCCTTACGATTGCGACGGCTCCCTGGCCCACGTGCGCACGCTGGAAAAGGCCGGCCTGCTGACCGCAGACGAAGCCCAGGCGCTGATCCGGGGACTGGAGCGCATCAAGGAGCTGCACCGCCGGGGCGAATTCCACATCCGTCCCGAGCAGGAGGACTGCCACACGGCCATCGAGGAATGGCTGACCGCCAACGTCGGTCCCGCGGGCGCCAAGATCCACGTCGGCCGATCCCGCAACGACCAAGTGCTCACCGCGCTGCGCCTGTTCGAAAAGGCGGAGCTCGCCCGGGTGCGACAGGCGCTGTGCCGCTTCCGGGATGCCCTGCTGGAATCCATCGCTCGCCAGGGGCACATCCCCATGCCGGGCTATACCCATATGCAGAGAGCGATGCCGACCACGGCGGGAACATGGTTGGGCGCCTTCGTCGAGGCCGCGGCCGACGACCTCGAGCTCCTGCAGGCGACCGCCGCGCTCATCGATCAGTCTCCCCTGGGCACGGGCGCCGGCTATGGCGTGCCGGTCTTCAGCCTGGACCGCAATGGGGCGGCCGAATGCCTGGGGTTCGCGCGCGTCCAGCAGAACCCGCTGTACGCGCAACTGAGCCGCGGGAAGTTCGAAGGCGCGATCGTGAACGTTCTGAGCCAGATCATGCTGGTGCTCAACCGTCTGGCTTCGGACCTGCTGCTTTACTCGACGAGAGAATTCGGGTTCGTCACTCTGCCCGAGTCGTTTACCATGGGCAGCTCCATCATGCCGCAGAAAAAGAATCCTGATGTGCTCGAGCTGGTGCGCGGCAAGTACCACGTGGTGCTGGCGGCCGAATTCGAGATCAAGCGGATGATCGGCAACCTGACGAGCGGCTACCAGCGGGATCTCGGCCTGACCAAGGAGCCGCTGTTCCGTGCGCTCGACACCACCCTGGAATCGCTCGAGATCATGAGCCGCGTCGCGGCCGCATTCGAGATCGACGCCGCGGCCTGCGCCGCAGCCATGACGCGTGAGATCTATGCCACCGAGGAGGCCTATCGCCTGGTGCAGCAGGGCGTGCCGTTCCGCGAAGCGCACCGCATGATCCGCGAGCGCTACACCGCGGAAAATAGGGACGCTCACCATTTTCGATGAGCAGAGCCCGCGGACGATCGGATCCCGTCGCCGCCAAAACTGGTGAGCGTCCCCATTTTCCGTTTTCCCACCCCCTTTGCGAGCAGGCCCGGACCCGCCACGTGCCCCGCCGGACCGGCTGGTACGAACTTTCGACCCTGGAAGGGACCGCGCGCAACGGGTATGATTGCGGCCGGGTCGAGGGCCCCGGGTTCACACCGCCGGCGCCCGGCTGTGAGGCCCGAAGGAGAAGAGCATGGAGAATCTCGTTGCGGAGATCGCGTTCCGGGTCAACACCCCGAGGGTGGCCCACCAGACCATCGACGGCGAAACGGTCATCATCGATTTCGAAACCGGCGCATATTTCAGCACCGATGGAATCGGCGCCGTGATCTGGGAAGGGATCGCGCGCAATTCGACCTACGGCGCTCTGGTCGGCTGGCTGTGCGCCCGATACACAGGCGCGCGCGCCGAAATCGAGCGGGCGGTGGCGTGCTTCCTGAAGGAACTCGAGGACGAGTGCCTGATCGTGCCCTGCGATTCCGCCGCGGACGCTGCGCATCAATCCGCGCGGTGCGACGCGCCGGGCCCGGAGGCGCCTTGCGCTTTCCGGGCGCCGGTGCTGCGCAAGTACACCGACATGCAGGCTCTTCTTCTCCTGGACCCCATCCACGAAGTGGACGAGCAAGGCTGGCCGATCAGGAAGGACCCGGCAGCAGAGTAGGATTCGCATGCGCGTACTTCTCACCGGAGCTGCCGGCAAGATCGGCCGGGTGATCCTGGCGCACCTCGCGGACCGTCACGATTGGATCCTGACCGATCGCCGACCTGTAGGCGAAACACGAGGGCGGCCTTTTGTCCAGGCGGACCTCGCTGATTTCGATGCCCTGCGCGCGCTCTGCAGGCAGGCCGAATGTGTTCTGCACCTTGCGGCCATGGCGGACGAGAATGCGACCTGGGACGAGTTGTGGGCGCCGAACATCGCCGGCGTATACAATCTCTTCGAGGCGGCCTCCGCGTCCGGTTGCCGGCGGCTCGTTTTTGCGAGCAGCCTGCATGCCGTCGGCGCGCATCCGCCGGAGGTGCAGTTGCGCACGGACGCGCCGGCACGCCCGCGCGACCTGTACGGCGCGACCAAGGCCTGGGGCGAGGCCCTGGGGGCGTTCTACGCGCACGGAAGGAACATGTCGGTCGTCTGCCTGCGCCTCGGCTGGGTCATGGCGCGCGATGACCCGCGCCTGGTGCCCGGTGGGCCTTTCCTGGACGCCGTTCTCACGCACGAGGACCTGATCCGGCTGGTGAGCGCCGCCCTGGAGGCGCCCGATGATCTGCGCTTCGGCATCTTCCCCGGAGTCTCGCGCAACAGAGGGAGACCGGCGATCGAGGGGACAGGCGGTGCAGTGCCCGGCTACCGGCCGCAGGATGACGCGTTCGCTCTGGCTCGGAGAAACTATGCCGCGATCGGTTTCCGGTGGGCGCGCGGCGCCGGCGGGCGGCTGCGAGCGCTCCTGCGACGGGCGTTCGGCCGCGGCTCGTGAGGAAGAATGACGGAAGCATCGGCCGTTGATTTTTTCGAGAGCGCTTGCCGCGCCTATCGGCAAGCCGAGCGCGCGGCCGGGGGCGCGATCGAGCACCGCTATGCGATTGCAGGCCGCACGCTGCGCCTGTGCTTCGCCGGGTCGGCGCTCGTGCCGTCCGTCGCGCCCGCCATGGAGCATCTGGCACAACCCGGCGCTGCGCCGGACGCGGATCTGACCGTATGCCTGTGGGACAGCCGCTCGACCGCGACGCCGATCCCGGACTGCCCTTGGGACTGGCGGGTGCAAGCGGCGCGAGCCGACCTGCGCTTTGTCGAAAACGGCCGTGTCCGGGCGGCCGTCTCCGTGGTATCGGGTGCGCTGACCATGCTGGACGCGGCCACGCACTGGGCGCTCTATTGGATTCCCGATGCGGGTGAAGTTCCGATTCACGAACGCGGCGCGCCGCTGCGCGCCGCACTCCACTGGTGGATGGAGGTGTACGGTTGCCGGTTGGTGCATGCCGCCGCAGTCGGGTACGGGCGGGACGCGGTGCTGCTGGCGGGAAAAGGGGGAAGCGGAAAGTCGACCGCTGCACTGGCTGCTCTGACAGGCGGCTGGCACTACCTGGGTGACGACTATTGTCTGGTGGCGACGCAGGGCGAACCGCGCGTTTACAGCCTGTACAATTCCGCCAAGCTCGAGCGGGCCCATCTCGAGAATTTCCCCGCCCTGCGGTCGGCCGTCCGGTGCGGGTCGGAACCGTGCAGCGGCAAGGTGCTGCTCGACCTTCACCGGTACCGCCCCGCGAGCCTGGTTGCGACGCTGCCGCTGCGCGCCCTTTTGTTGCCCCGGGTCGCCGGTCGCCCCGAAACGGCGGCTATCCCGTGCACGGCTGCCGAGGCGCTGCGCGCGCTGGCGCCGAGTTCGCTCCTGCAATTGCCGGGCGCCGGCCGGTCGGGTCTGTCGGCCATGGCCGAGCTGGCCGGCAAACTTCCCTGTTACAGGCTGGAGCTGGGGACGGAACTGCCGGCGATCCCGAAGGTCATGCGGGAGGTGTTGTCCCGGTGAATCGACCCCTGGCCAGCGTCATCATGCCCGTCCGAAACGGCGAGCGCTTCCTGTCGCAGGCGATCGAGAGCGTCCTGGGACAGAGCTACCGGCCGATCGAAATCGTGCTGGTAGACGGACAGTCCACCGACTGCACGGCCGCGATCGCCCGCTCCTACGCCGAGGTCCGCTACCTGCAACAGGCGGACCGCAGTGTCGGGGGGGCGTACAACATGGGAATCGAGGCTGCAGCGGGCGACTTCCTCGCTTTTCTATCGCATGACGATCTGTGGACGCCGGACAAGTTGACTACGCAGATCGACTATCTCATCGGACACCCCGAGACGCTGTACACCGTGGCGCGCGCAGAGTTCTTTCTCGAGCCCGGGTGTGCGCCGCCGGCGGGCCTCCGCCCCGAGCTTCTGCGGCGCGATTGGCCCGCATTCATCATGGAGACACTCGTGGCCCGGCGCGAGGCCTTTCGCCGCGCGGGGATGCTCGACCCGGAGCTGTCGTCGGCCGAGGACGTGGATTGGTTCGCCCGCGCTCGCGATCTCGGCATACCGATGACCGTCATCGACCGCGTGCTGCTGCGCAAGCGCATTCACGAGCGCAACACCTCGCTTGTGGTCACGGAAAACACCCGCAATCTTCTCGCGGCGCTGCGACGTTCGGTGGCGCGCAAGCGCGGGGGCGAAGACCGATGATGCCGGCCGATAGGGAATCGCTGGTGAGCGTGATCATACCGGCCTACAACGCCGCGCGCTATCTGGGCGAGGCTCTCGCGAGCGTGATGGCGCAGAGCTACAACGCGCACGAGATCATCGTCGTGGACGACGGCTCGACCGACGACAGCGCGCAGGTGGCCCGGAGCTTCCCGGTACATTACTGCCGCCGGCCGCACGGCGGGCCGGGAGCGGCGCGCAACACCGGCGTGCGCCGGGCGCGCGGCGGCTATATTGCTTTCCTCGATGCCGACGACCTGTGGCTGCCGGACAAGCTGGAGCGCCAGATGGCCGCCATGGCGTCGCGCCCCGGGATCGATGCTGTCTTCGGGCAGGTGGAGCAGTTCGCCGACCCCGACGCGCCGGCGGGGCCTGCATTGCAGCTGCCGGACGCAGGGACCCGGGCCGGCCTGCATGCGGGTGCCATGCTCATACGGCGCGCATCCTTCATGCGCGTCGGATGGTTCGCGACTCGCTGGCATGTGGGCGAGTTCCTGGACTGGTATGCGCGGGCCGTCGATGCCGGGATCGGGATCGTCGTGCTGCCCGAGGTGGTGATGCGCCGCAGAGTCCACGGGAACAATCTGACGCTGCGCTCGGCCCCGGCAGGGCGAGCGGACTACGCCCGAGTTCTCAAGGCGGTGCTCGATCGCCGCAAGGCGCGCCCGCCGGAGTGAGATTGCGCCGTGGCAGTGTTTGAAATGCCGGCCGCGAACCGCGGGGTGCGCGGCCGCCGCTTCGCGGAGCGCAGGCACGGCGTGCGGGCGCGCGGCGCTATCCAACGATGAGCGGGAGTCGGCATGTTGGTTGGAGGCATGAACGAATTGCTCCTGAAGGCGGCCCTGCTCCAAGGCGAGCCGGCTTTGCGAGCATGGGAGGAATGGAAGCGAGCGGTCGATCTGCGGAACCCGCTGGATCCGGAATGCTACCGCATGCTCCCGTTGCTGTACGGCAACCTGCGTGCGCTGGGCGCGGCGAGCCCGTGGATGGACAAGCTCGCCGGTGTGTACCGGCGCGAGTGGTACCGGAACCGCCTGCTGCTGCACGCGGCGGCCCGCGGGCTCGCGCAGCTTCATGCGGCCGGGATCGAGACCATGATCCTGAAAGGCGCCGCCCTGATTCCGAACTATTACGGAGATTGCGGGCTGCGCCCGATGGGAGATTGCGACGTGCTCGTGCCCGCGGCGCAACGCAATGCGGCGATCGGCGTGCTCGTGCGCGGCGGCTGGAAGCCTATGCTGCGGGAGCCGGCGGCGCTGACGGATCGGGTTCTCGATACCCGGCATTCATGGGGATTTGCCGACGCCCGCGGCCTCGAGCTCGATCTCCACTGGCACGCGCTGTGGCTGGCGTGCGGCCCGCATGCCGACGACGATTTCTGGGCGCGCGCGGAATCGCTCGAGCTCGACGGCATCGCCACCCGCATCCCCGACCCGACAGGCCTCTTGCTCAGCGTTTGCGTTCACGGAGCGGAATGGGAAGAAGCGGCTCCCCTGCGCTGGATCGCCGACGCCGCGATCATTCTGCGGCGTCGCGGTGCAGAGGTGGAGTGGGACCGCCTGGCGGCGCAGGCCGCGAGGTATCACGCGTCCCTGCTGCTGCACGACGCTCTGGCGTATCTGAAGGCTTCCCTGGATGCGGCCGTGCCGGAGGATGCCCTGGCACAACTGAACCGGGCCCGCGTCTCGCAGCTCGAGCGCAGGATGCACAGCGCGGTTCGCTCCGGGCGCACCGTGCTGGGCAGCCTGCCGATTATGTGGCATCGCTATCTGTTTCACCGGCAGGCTTGGGACGGGGCGGCGGTTCGAGATGTCCTGGGCTTTCCGCTCTGGCTGAAGCGCACGCTGGTCCTCGATGGGCGGCAGCTATCGGCATGGGCCTTGAAGCGCGTCTGCGCCAATATCGGCCGGGCGGCGCGCGCAGCCGCGCGCTCGGCACTCGCGCTGCTCAGATGATCGCCATGCCGGCGTAACCCACCACGCGGTCGTAGTCGCCGCTGACGTCACCGGAATTGGCGTAGCGGATCAGCCTTCCCTCGCGGGCACCCAGATCGCGGCAAGCGGTCAGCAGCGCGACGGCCGGGGAGAAGCCGCACATGCTGATCTCCTCGTCGATCACCACGCGGTACAGTCCCTCGGGATCCAGCTTCAGGATCCGCTCGATGGCCAGGTTGTCCTTTTTCGCCGCCTCCTCGGCCGGCTCGTAGTGGGTCATGTCGGAACTCGCGATCAGCATCACCGGTTCCGCGGAAGACCTTACCACACGGGCCATGGCATGTCCGAGTTCGAGCAGGGACCTGAGATCGTGGCTCCCCACGCAGATGGCGGAGAAGGACGGCTCGCTCACCTGGGATTGGAGAAACGGGACATGCACCTCGATGGAATGTTCGCGCGCGTGGGCGGCCGTGTCCTCGCGCAGCAGGGGACATTCTTCCAGCAGGCGTGCGTTGAGTTCGCGGTCGATCGGCACCAGGCCGAGCGGCGTGCGCCATTCGCCCGGCGGGTAGAGGGAAAAGGCGACTCCGCGGCCCGTGTGATTGGGGCCGAGAACGATGAAGCGCCGCGGCAGCCGCACGGAGCCGTAGACCGAGCCCGCCACCGCGCCGGAATACATGTAGCCCGCGTGCGGTCCGATGATTCCCTTGGCCTCCAGCCGTTCCCGCACCTGGGGGAAGAAGGCCTGCAGCGCCTCGCGCAGCGCCTTCGGACTGGCCTCGTAAAACATTCCCGCCACCGCCGGTTCGCGGATCATCGTCACCTCCTCGGCATTCGCCCCGCCCGCATGCGCGCTCACCACTTCCACAGATCGCCCGCACTGCACCGCACGCGCTCCGACAGCTCGCGGAAGAGCCGGTCTTCCGCCGGAGGCGGCGCATCCGGCGCGCCGCGTTCCAATACCTCCATGACCGCCCGGGTGCACGAGCGCAAGGCATCCATGTCGTAGCCGCCTTCGAGCACGAACAGAATTCTCCCGCCGCAGCAGCGGTCCGCCGCGGCCACCAGAGCGCCGGCCGCCCATGCGAAGCCCTCCGTGCTGACCAGCAGTCCGCCCAGGGGATCGCGCCGGTGGGCGTCGAAACCCGCGGAGACGAGCACGAGCTGCGGCCGGAACTGCTCGAGGACGGCGGACACCACCTTGCGGTACAAGGGGACGAAGGTCGCGTCGCCCGTCCCGGCGGGCAGCGGAAAATTCAGGGTATAGCCCTTTCCCTCCCTCTCGCCGATTTCGTCGACGGCGCCCGTGCCCGGGTAGAAGGGGAACTGGTGCGACGAGACGTAAAGGACATGGGGATCGCGGTAAAAGGCGGCCTGGGTGCCGTTGCCGTGATGCAGGTCGAAATCGACGACGGCGATACGTTCCAGGCCGTGGCGCGCGCGTGCATAGGCGGCCGCGATCGCGACGTTGTTGAAGAAGCAGAAGCCCATGGCCCGGGCGGGCAGGGCGTGGTGCCCCGGGGGACGGACGAAAGCGAAGGCGCGTTCGAGCCTGCCCGTGCAGATCCGGTCCACGCATTCGAGCGCCGCGCCCGCCGCCAGCAGCGCCGCCTGGCAGCTTTCGCGCACATAGCCGGTATCGGGGTCCAGCCGGCCGGCACCGCGCGCGCAGGCCTTCTCCACGCTCTCGATATAGGAAGGATCATGGATCAGCGCCAGCTCATCGGGGCGCGCCGGGCGCGCCGCGACCGGCTGCCGGCTTGCGGGCGGATCCGAGGCAAGCAGGGCCTCCCGCACCGCGGCCAGCCGCTGCGGCGATTCGGGGTGGCCGGGGCCGGGGTCGTGCAGCAGGCAGCGATCATCGATTACGAAGCCGACCCGGTCCATCGCGCACCGCCCGATCGACGCCCCGGTTCAAGCCGCCCAACAGCGCCGCTTTCGAATGTGGGCGTCGAACTCGTCATAGAATTTCTGAATATAGCTTTCCACCGGCATCGCGGCCGCATCGGCAAGAGGGCAGATGCAGCGGCCCTTCATGTTGTTGCAGATGTCGAGCAGCATCTCCAGCTCGCCCTGCTTTCCTTCCCCCCTCTCGATACGGGTGAGCACCTGGTACATCCATTCGGTGCCCTCGCGGCAGGGGGAACACTGCCCGCACGACTCTTCGGCATAGAACTTGGTGATCCGGCGGATGGCGCGCACCATGCAGGTGGAGTCGTCCATGACGATCACCCCGGCCGAGCCCAGCATGCTGCCCGCCTTGGCGACCGAATCGAAGTCCAGCCGTACGTCGACCTGGTCCGCCGTCAGTACCGGCACGGATGAGCCTCCGGGGACGACGGCCTTGAGCGGGCGCCCGTTGCGCATGCCGCCGCAGTGGTCGAAGATCAGCTCGCGCAGCGTGATGCCCATGGGGAATTCGTAGACACCCGGCTTGCGCACGTGCCCGCTGACGCCGAACAGCCGTGTTCCCGCGTTGCGTTCGGTGCCGATGCTCGCGAACCAATCGGCTCCGTTGTTGATGATGTGCGGCACGTTGGCCAGCGTTTCGACGTTGTTGATCACCGTCGGGCAGCCGTACAGCCCGACGACGGCCGGGAAGGGGGGCTTCAGGCGCGGATGGCCGCGCTTGCCCTCGAGCGATTCGAGCAGGGCGGTCTCCTCGCCGCAAATGTAAGCCCCGGCTCCGGGGTGCACCACCATGTCCAGCGCATAGCCGGTGCCGAGAACGCTCTTTCCCAGGTAACCCCTGGCGTAGGCTTCCTGCACGGCCCGCTCGAGGATCTCGGCCTGCCGGACGAACTCGCCGCGGATATAGATGAACGCCAGATGGCAGCCGATGGCATAGGCCGCGATCATCGAGCCTTCCAGGAGCTGGTGCGGGTCCTTTTCGATGATCAGCCGGTCCTTGAACGTGCCCGGCTCGCTCTCGTCGGCATTGACGCACAGGTAGACGGGCTTGCCCGAATCCTTGGGGACGAAGCCCCATTTCATGCCGGTGGGAAAACCCGCGCCGCCGCGACCGCGCAGACCCGACCGCTTGACGGTTTCGATGACATCGGCGGGCGAAAGCTCGCTCAAGGCCTTGCGCAGGGCGCTGTAGCCGCCGACCGATTCGTAAACATCGATCGAGGTCAGGTTGGGGATGTGCATGTTCTTCGTGAGTATCTTGACCGTCATCAGGATTCGCTCTCCTCC
>Ga0129301_1000435_pt1 | contig 23042 bp, 17 predicted proteins | sample ConPoolayeHmetaG_FD_94489 | JGI IMG/M metagenome (GOLD analysis project Ga0129301, IMG submission 94489) | Hot spring microbial mat communities from California, USA to study Microbial Dark Matter (Phase II) - Cone Pool mat layer H metaG ...
CTGGCCCGGGAGGCCTACTCCGCCGCCGCCGACCGCAGCCGTTTTCCGGAACAGCTGCGCTATGTGGAACCATGGCAGGCCGCGCGCCTGATTGCAGGGGGCTTCGGCGGCCCCGGCCGGGGCGGCGCATCCGAAACGGGTTTGGGGTCGGTCCGCGCGGACTTCGGCGAGTACAATCCGCTCCTGGGCTATTCCTACACGGAGATTTCCGGGATGAGCCGCAGCATGCATCGCACCCAGGGTGTGGGCGCCCCGGAGCGGCGCGGCTCGGCGGTCAGCACCATGCCGGTAATAGCTGGCCTGCCCTCGCAGGGCGGCCTTTTCGACGGCATCGAAATCACCTGGCGCCGGTTCCCGGAAGGCGCCGCGATCGCCGCCATCCTGGAGGAAGCCGAGCGCACATTCATCCCCGAACAGCCCGAAAAGACGATCCCGCTGCTGCTCAAGGCGCGTCCGCTGGTGGCCGCGGTCAAGGATCCCCGGGCCGCACTCAAGCTTCGGGAGCTCGACGAAACCGTAGCGCTCTGCGCCGGCCTTTACCTGGACGCCTCGGCGGACCGGCATTCGGTGGCGCCCGGCGAATCGATCACGGTGAACATCGAAGCGACCAACCGTTGCGCACACCCGTTCTCTCTGGCTGCGATCCGGCTCGAAGGGGTTGCAGGCGCCCCGTCCGAGGAATTCGCCCCCGTGCCCCTGCCTGACAACCAGCCCGTGCGCCGTTCCCTGCGCGTGACCATGCCTGCCGACCAGCCCTACTCGCAACCTTACTGGTTGAGGAAGCCGAATCGAGGATTTGTCTATGAGGTCGACGACATACGCATGATCGGGCCGGCCGAAACCCCGCCGGTACTCAGCGCACGGATTCGTATCCAGGCCGGTTCCGAGACCCTCGATTACGTGCGCCCGGTGTTTCAGCGCTATGTCAGCCGCACCGAAGGCGAAACCACGCGGCCCCTGGTGGTCGTGCCGCCCGTGGCCGTGAACATGGCCGAAACCGCCGTGCTGTTTCCCGAAGCCCGGCCGAAGCCTGTAGAGGTGACGCTGCGGCCCAACACCTCGGGCGTGTCCGGCGTGCTTTCGCTGCAGGTTCCCGCGGGCTGGCACGCCGAGCCGGCCGGCATCCCATTCCGTTTTTCCGGCCCGAGCGAAGAAGTCACCCTTTCGTTCACCGTCACTCCCCCGGCCGCGCCCGGCCGCGGCGAGCTGCGAGCGGTCGCCCGCCTGGGAGATCGCGAAGTCTCCTCCGGAATGCGGGTCATCGAGTATGCGGACATCCCGCCGCAGACCGTCTTCCCGCCGGCGACCGCAGCGCTGGTGCGCACCGAGGTTCGAACCCTGGTGCGCCGCATCGGCTACATCATGGGCGCGGGGGACGAGGTGCCGCGCGCCCTCGAGCAGCTGGGGTGCGAAGTGACTCTGCTCGGCGCGGCGGATCTGGCGCGCGGGGACTTGAGCCGCTTCGACGCCATCGTCACCGGCGTGCGCGCCTACAACGTGCGGCGTGACCTGATCGCCAACCAGGCGCGGCTTATGGAGTACGTGGAGCGCGGCGGCACCCTGGTCGTGCAGTACAACACGGCCGACGGGCGTTCTTCGCTGCGCTGGCAGGATTTCGCGCCCTACCCGCTGCAGCTCGGCGGCTCGCGCGTCACGGTGGAGGACGCACCCGTCACGTTCCCCGATCCGCGGCAGATCCTGCTGCATGCGCCGAACCGGATTACCGAGGAAGATTTCCGCGGCTGGGTGCAGGAACGCGGCCTCTACTTCCCGTCGCAATGGGACGAGCGCTACGAAACCGTGTTCGAATCCCACGACCCCGGCGAGCCGGACCTCCCGGGCGGCAGTCTCTTCGCGCGCCACGGCAAGGGCGCTTACATCTACACCTCGTATGCCTGGTTTCGCCAGTTGCCTGCCGGTGTGCCCGGAGCGTTCCGCATCTTCGCCAATTTCCTGAACGCCGGCCGAGCGACGCCATGAATCCGGAAGCCGCCCCGGCGGAAGATGCATCGCGACCGAAGGATGAACCGCCCCCCATCGGGGGAAGCTGGCGGCGCCTGTACGCCGCCGTGCTGGGCTGGCTGGCGCTGCTGATCCTGCTCTTTTACCTGTTCAGCCGGAGGTTTGCCCCTTGAGGACCGCCGACTGGCTGGTGCTGTGCGGTACCCTGGCCTTCATGGTGCTCTACGGCCTGCGCCGCGCTCGCGGCAGCGACACGGTGCGCCAGTACCTGCTGGCAGGCAAGACCATGCCCTGGCCCGTCATGGCGCTGTCCATCATGGCCACCCAGGCCAGTGCCGTGACCTTCATATCCACCACGGGCCAGTCCTACGTCGACGGGATGCGCTTCGTGCAGTTCTATTTCGGGCTGCCGCTGGCGATGGTGATCCTGGCCGCTGCCGCGGTGCCGATATTCCACCGCGCCAACGCCTATACGGCCTATGAATACCTGGAACAGCGCTTCGACGCGCGCACGCGCGCCCTGGTCAGCCTCATCTTCCTCCTGCAGCGGGGACTGGCGCTGGGCATCACCATTTACGCGCCTGCCGTCGTCCTGACCGTCATCCTGGGATGGCCGGACCGCATCACCACCCTGGTGATGGGCGCCGTGGCATTGGCCTTTACCACACTGGGCGGTGTGAAGGCCGTGGCCTGGACGCACGTGCAGCAGATGATGGTCATGACCCTCGGCCTGCTGGCCGCGCTGATCGCGGCGGTGATGCTGCTGCCGGAGCACGTCTCCTTCCTGGACGCCGTGACCCTGGCCGGGGCGGCGGGCAAGCTCAATGCGGTAACGCTGCACGCCGACTGGAACGATCGCTACAACCTCTGGAGCGGCCTGATCGGCGGCATGTTCCTGGCGCTGGCCTACTTCGGGACCGATCAATCCCAGGTGCAGCGCTATCTCACCGGCAAGTCCGTGGCGCAGAGCCGCCTGAGTCTGCTCTTCAACGGCGTCGCCAAGGTCCCGATGCAGTTCTTCATACTGTTCATCGGCGCCATGGTGTTCGTGTTCTACATCTATACGAAGCCCCCCATCCTGTTCGAGCAAACCGAGCTGCAGCGCATCCGGGCCTCGCCGGCACTGCAGGCCGAATACGCAGCCGTCGCGGCCGGCTACGACCGGGCCTTCGAGCAGCGCCGCGAAGCTGCGGGCCGGATTCTCCAGGCCCGGCAGAACGGAGATGCCGGCCTGCGCCTCCAGGCTCAGGAGCTATACCGTCGCGCCCAGGCTGACCTGGACGATGCGCGCCGCCGCGCCGCCGCACTGGTGGAGAAGGCCGGCGGCCCGAAGTCGCTCAACGATACCAACTACATCTTCCTGACCTTCGTCACCCGCCACCTGCCTGCGGGTCTGGTCGGCTTGGTGCTGGCCGTGATCTTCGGAGCCACCATGTCGGCCATTTCCTCCGAGATGAACTCGCTGGCCACCGTGAGCATGGTCGACATTTACAAGCGGCACATCCGCAAGGCTGCCTCCGACCGTCATTACCTCAACGCCTCGCGCGCCGCGACAGTTCTCTGGGGCTGCTATGCCGTCGTCACGGCGCAGCTCGCCAAGCACCAGGGGTCGCTGGTGGAGACGGTGAACCTGCTCGGATCCTTCTTCTACGGCTCGATGCTCGGCGCCTTTGTGCTGGCTTTCTTCTTCCCGCGCATCGGGGGCCGGGGCGCGTTCTACGGGGTGCTGGCCGGGGAAGCGGCCGTGGTGGGATGCTATCTGTTCGGGGTCAAGGTCGCCTTTCTCTGGTACAACGCCATCGGCTGCCTTGTCGTCGTTGCGACCGGGCTGCTGATCTCCCGCGTCGAGCGAATCCTGGCACGCAGTGCCCCGTGAGCCGCGCCCGCCCGCGCTCGGTGCAATTGGGACGAGTTTCGGGGCCGCGCTGCGCATCCCTGCGACCAAAAATGGTGAGCGTCCCTATTTTAGGAGGGTGAGGAGGCCGGCGACGGAAAGGATGGCGCGCGGCTCGGTCGTTTCGGTCAGCATGCCCTCGAGCAGGCGGCGCACGCGCTGATCGGAATTGGCGCGCCGGGCGACGAGGTTGCAGACGCTCGGCCAATAGAGCCAGTCCTGGGCGATCCGGTAAGCGCGGAATCGTTCGCCGTATCTGGCGCGCAGCATCTTTTCGTATTGCGGGCCCGCTTCAGCAGGGTCGACGGCGAGATGGCGCGCCAGGATCTCGCCGGCCAGAATTCCGCTCTCCATGGCCTTGCCGATCCCCTCTCCGCTGAACGAATACGTCAGTCCGGCCGCCTCGCCGATGACCAGCAGCCCCGGTCTGTGAAGGCGGGCGCCGCTCAGGCCGGTGCGCAGCGGCGCTCCCTGCAGCGGTCCGATCCGTTCGCCCTCCTCCACGATGCGCCGGGCCGGGAGAAAGCCGCGCGTGAAGGCCGGCCACAGCAGCCGCGGGTTTGCGGCCGGCGAACGCCTGCCGCCGTCCTGGAAGACCCCCACCCCCACGTTGAAGACATTATCGGGGCCGGGAAAGATCCATCCGTATCCCGGGCGGACGGCGCGGCCGTAGGAAATGCACAGCTGATCCATCTCCTGCGCCAAATCATCCGGAACGCGATAGTATGCCCTGACGGCCAGCGCGCTCGCCCGGCGCCGCAGGCAGACGCCGAAATCCGCGAGCGCGGCCGGCGACGCGCCCGTGGCCAGCAGGGTCATCTCGGCGCGCACCTCCAGGTCCGAGCCGCCGCCCGCAGGCCGGAAGCGGGCTCCGGCGACAGTGTTTCCTTTCATGAGCGGCCCGAGGGCACGGGACAGCGGAAGAAAGGCGGCCCCGGCCGCAACGGCGGCCTGCTGCAGCAGGGAATCGAACGAGCGCCGCGGCAGGCAGACGAACTCGCTCTGCAGCGCGACCCGCGTGCCGTCGGGTGCGTGGATGTGCAGGGTATGGCATTGCCTGCCGGCTGCGGCCGCCGAATCCTTCAGTCCCAGGCGCTCGAGCGCGGCCAGGGAATCCGGAATCAGGGCGTCGCCGCAGACCTTGTCGCGCGGGAAATCGCTGCGGTCGGCCAGTATGACCTCGACGCCTGCGCGGCGCAGCGTCAGGGCCGCGGCACAGCCGGCCGGCCCCGCCCCGATGACGAGTGCCTGCGTCTTCATGAACCGACCCGGTGCTGCCACCGCGGCCGACGGCAAAGAGCCGCAGGCCGCGGATCAGCTCTCGTCCTCTCCGCAATAGATACAGCCGCAGGTGCAGTTTTCCTGGACCGTGACCCGGCACAGGCCGGGCAATGCCCCACGCAGGCGTCTCCAGATCCAGCGGGCCAGGTTTTCGCTCGTCGGATTCTCCAGGCCTTCGATCTCGTTGAGACAGGCGTGGTCCAGGCGTTCCCGCAAGGGGCGGAAAGCCGCATCGAGATCGGCAAAATCCTGCACCCAGCCCGATTCCTCCCCTACCCGGCCGCGGACGCGGATCTCGACCATGAACGTGTGGCCGTGCAGGCGCGCGCATTTGTGCCCGGGCGGCACTCCGGTGAGGCGGTGAGCGGCATCGAAGGTGAAGGTCTTGAAGACTTCCATCGCCGTCGTCCTCAGCGGATGCCCAGAATCTTGTGGGCCTGCAGGCTCAGCCTCCATTTCGGGTGCTCGAGGCAGTAGCGCAATGCCAGATCGGTATTGGCAGCGCGCGCCGGCCCGTCCATGGGCTGCAGATAAAAATAGCGGAATTCCAGGTCCTCGAACGCCTCCGGTTCCAGGCCGCGCTGGGGATAGACCAGCTTGAGTTCGTCCCCGCGGCGGATTCTCAGCGGGGCGCCGGCCTTCGGGCTGACGCAGATCCAGTCGATTCCGGCCGGGGGATCGAGGGTTCCGTTGGTTTCGACGGCGATCTCGAAACCCATCCGATGCAGCGCATCGAGCAGCTGCCGGTCGACCTGGAGCAGGGGCTCGCCGCCGGTCAGGACGACGAAAGGACGCAGGCCGAACCCGGCGGCGGGCCATTGCTCGGCGACGGCGGCCGTCAGGGCTTCGGGCGAGGCGAAGATTCCGCCCCCGGGGCCGTCGGTGCCCGCAAAATCCGTGTCGCAGAAGCCGCAGAGGGCCGCCGCCCGGTCCTCTTCCCGGCCGGACCAGAGGTTGCAGCCGGAGAAGCGGCATAAAACGGCGGGTCTTCCCGTATTCGCGCCCTCGCCCTGCAATGTGTAGTAGATCTCTTTGACCCGGTAGGCCATCGCACGCCGGTGAGCTGCCGCCGGAATCAGGATTTCATTTCTTGATCCGGATGGTCTTGATGCCGACCGTCTTGGTCGGGAGATTTTCGAACACGCCCTTGGCGGCCGTCGGGAGGCTTTCGATCTTGTCGACGACGTCCATGCCGGCGATCACCTTGCCGAATACCGCATAGCCGCCGTTGTATGCGGGATAATCGAGGCGCTTGTTATCGACGGTGTTGATGAAGAACTGCGAGGTGGCGCTGTTGGGGTCGTTCTGGCGCGCCATGGCGAGCGTGCCGCGCACGTTCGAAAGGCCGTTCTTGGACTCGTTCGGGATCGCCGGCAGCGTGGGCTTGGGCTTGAGATCGAACGAGTAGCCCCCGCCCTGGATCATGAAGCCCTTGATCACGCGGTGGAAGATGGTGCCGTTGTAAAAGCCGGAATTGACGTAGGCGAGGAAGTTGTCCACGGTCTTGGGGGCCTTGTCCTTGAAAAGCTCGACCGTGATATCCCCCATGGTGGTCTCGATGATGACGATCGGATTCTTGGCGGCTTGTGCCGCGGGCTCCCCCGCTGCCCCCGCCATGGCGGACACGAACGACAGGATCGCCGCCGAAATAACCGCACACGCCGCAACCATGAAATTCATACGCTCTACCTTTCCAGTTTCGGTGACAGGCTACTCAACCCCGAAACCCGACCCGTCCCGACCGCACCGCTGCGGCGGCCGGAGACCTCAGCCTTGTTCGACAGAGGGTCGAGCTTCGCGCGAATTCTATCACGCCCGGCGGCGATCTCCCAAAGGCGGCTATCCGGGCTGCGGGCGGCAAGGCTTTGCGGGGCAGGGCCGCCTCCTGTCGGGAGCCCGGTGCCGGCCGGCTTCTATGCCTCAGCCGGTTGTCGGGCCAGATCGGCGGGCAGAACGACACGGTTGCGCCCGCGCTGCTTGGCGGCATACAGGCAGCGGTCCGCTTCCTCCAGCATGGCCCGCGGGGTCTCGTACGAGTGCTCTGCGGAAAGCGTGGCGCAGCCGAGCGAGGCGGTCACCGCCACGCCCAGCTTGCCCTCCACGATCACGGGCTTCGAGGCGATGGCGTTGCGCAGCCGCTCGCCCACCATGCGGACGGCGTTCTCGTCGGCATTCGGCAGGATGCATACGAACTCCTCGCCGCCGTAGCGCGCGACGATGTCGGATGCCCTCATGGCGGCCTTGAGCAGGCCGGCCACGGCCACGAGAACCGAATCTCCCACCTGGTGGCCGTAGGTATCGTTGATTCTCTTGAAGTCGTCGAGGTCGATGAATATGACGCTGAGCGGCTGGCCGAGCTGGCGTGCCTTTTCGAAGTACTGCGGGAGAATCCCCTCGAGATAGCCGCGGTTGTGCGTGGCGGTGAGCCCGTCGTGCAGCGCCATCGTCTGGATCTGGTGCATCTGCTGCTGGATCTTCAGATTGAGATATATCAAGGCCTCGCGCGCCTGGTCGAGCAACTGGGTGATCCGTTCCTCCCCGCCGAAATCGACGTTGAGAAAGGCCGTGACTTCGGGCAGGGATTTCGCCGTCTCCTGGATCACCTGGTCGAAGTTCTCCGAGGACATCTTGAGGAGGACGGCCGAAGCCTCTCGGGCCTCGGCGGTCGCGCTCACGGTGTCCGGGTTGCTCCAGATCTCGGCGATCTCGCCCGCGAGGGCGGCCGTCCGCACGAGCTCGGTCTTGTCCGGCCGCGGGTTGCTTTCGGGCTCGTGGCTGAAGACGAGGGACAGGCGCAGATCCTCGGGTAGGTTCCAGCGCTCCAGCAGCCATGCGCCGACCGAGGCGTGATCGGTCCCGAGTTCTTCTTTTTCGAGCAGGATCAGGCGGCGGTGGCTGCGCTGCGCCGCGGCGACCAGAGGGCCGTATTTCTGGGGGATGGCCTCGCTCAGGACCAGCATGCCGATGTCCTGGAGCAATCCCGCCAGGAAAAGCTCCTCGCGGTTGAAGACCGAGGACCAGCGCGCCATGGAACGGGCCGCCACTCCGGTGATGACCGAGCGCTGCCAGTAGGAGGAATGGTCGAAGCCGTGTCGCTCCCGCTTGCGCAGCACCTTGACGAACGACAGGCTGAGCGCCAGGCTGAGCGTGGCGTTGATTCCCAGGGTGCATACCGCGCGATCGACGGTCTTGACCTCCGAGCGCACCCAGTAATAGGCCGAGTTGGCCACCTTGAGGATGGCCGCCGCCAGGGCCGGGTCGCGGCTCAGCACCCGGGCGATCTGGCCGAAATTCACGTTGTCGTCGCCGCACATCTCGACGATTTTCATGACCACGCCCGGGACGCTGGGGAGCGTGCGGCACGATTCCAGCCTGCCGTGCAGTTCTTCCGGAAGCTCGATCATCGGCTGTCCCGAGGCACTCCGGCCAGACCTTCCCCCAGCCGGCCGGAGGCCTCATGTATCAACTCATCGGCCGCTCGGGCGCGCAGGTATACGGGCGAGCGCAAGCATTTGACAGCATGCCGCCTGCGTGATAAAGAGCGATGGTCCTACGACATTCTTTCAGGAGGTTCCGATGAAGAAATCGTGCTGCGGCGCAACCGTATGGCTTTCCCTGTTCCTTGCCGCCGGGACTCTCGGCGCTCAGACCTCGCCCGAGCAGTTCCTCGGCTTCCAGGTGGGGGCGGATCGCAAGCTGGCCGACTACGGCCAGATCACGGCCTATTTCGAGAAGCTGGCCAAAGAGACGCCGAAGATGAAGCTCCTGACCATCGGCGAATCGACCCTGAAGAAGCCCATGATCATGGCGGTGATCTCCACGCCCGAGAATCTTGCTCGGCTCGACCGCTACCGCGAAATCGCCCGCAGGCTGCGCGACCCGCGCACGACCTCCCCGGAAGAAGCCGCCAGGCTCGTGCGTGAGGGCAAGGCGATCGTGTCCATCACCTGCTCGGTGCACGCCACGGAGATCGCGGCCTCGCAGATGTCGATGGAACTCGCTTACGATTTGGTTACGGGCCGGACGCCCTACGATGCCGATCGCATGCTCAGCGAGGTCATACTGCTGCTGATGCCCAGCATCAACCCCGACGGCAACCAGATGGTGGTCGACTGGTACCGCAAGTATGTGGGTACGGAGTACGAGGGAGGCCCGATGCCCTGGCTGTACCACCACTATGCGGGCCACGACAACAACCGCGACTTCTACATGAACAACCTTTCCGAAACCCGCGCCGTCACCCGGGTCCTGTACCACGACTGGCTGCCGCAGATTCAGGTCGACGAGCACCAGATGGGATCGACGGGCGCGCGGCTTTTCGTACCGCCCTTCATGGACCCGCCCCTGCCGAACGTCCAGCCGCTCGTATGGCGCGGCGTGAACCTCGTCGGCACCAACATGGCCTTCGACCTGCAGAAGGCGGGCCGCTCCGGCGTGGTCAACGGCCGCTCATACACGGCCTGGTACATCGGCGCCGGCGACGACACGCCCTGGCTGCACAACGTCATCGGCATCCTGAGCGAGGCGGCTTCCGTGCGCGTGGCCACGCCCATCCACATCGAGCCGAGCGAGCTGCCGGCATCGTTCTACGAGAAGCGCATGGACTTCGTCGATCCCTGGCCGGGCGGCTGGTGGCGCCTGCGCGACATCGTGGAATACGAGCTGACGCTTTCGAAGAGCGTGGTCAAGACCGCGGCGTTGCACAGAGAAGACCTGCTCGCCAATTTCTACCAGATGTACAGGAATTCGATATACAACGTCGACCGCAATCAGCCGTACGCGTTCGTGATCCCGGCACGGCAGCACGACTACGCCACCGCGCTCAGGATGCTGGAAGTGCTCATGACGGGCGGCGTCGAAATCCACCGCGCCGTTGCGGACTTCGTCGCCGGCGGCCGGTTCTATCCGGCGGGCTCGTTCGTCGTGCGCATGGACCAGCCCTACAAGACCTACGCCTGGGCGCTGCTGGAGCGGCAGAAATATCCCGACATCCGCCAGTATCCCGGCGGGCCCCCGGTGCCGCCGTACGACAATGCCGCCTGGACGCTGCCGCTGCAGATGGGAGTCGCGTGCGATCAGATCGACGAACCCTTCGAGGCGAAACTCGAGCCGGTCAAGACCGTAACCTACCCCAGAGCTTCGGCCGGGACGGGCCGGGGAGCCTATCTGCTGCTGAATTCGCAGGCGAATGCCTCCTATGCGGTGGCGCACGCGCTGCTGCGCAACCAGGCCGAAGTGTGGCGCACCGGCCGGGGTGTCCGGCAGAAAGGGGGCGAGATCCCCGCGGGAAGCTTCGTCGTGCGCAATTCCCCCGAGGTCGCCAGGGCACTGCCGGCGCTGCTGGAAAAATACCATGCCGGCGTCGCCGAACTCGACGAGGCCGACCTTCCGGCGCGGGCGCCGCTGCGGCTGAAACGCGTCGGGCTGTACCAGAGCTGGCGCGGCAACATGGACGAGGGCTGGACGCGCTACGTGCTCGACGACATGGGCATTCCCTACAAGACGCTGCGCAATGATGACATCCGCGGGACGAAGGAGAAAAAGCCCGACCTGAAAGCCGATCTCGACGTGATCGTCTTCGCCGACGAGAGCGCCAACGCCATCAAGGGCACCAGGCCCGGCGCGGCTCAGGGAGGCGCCGAACCCCGCGGCGGCCGCGGGATGCAGCCGAGACTGCCGCCCGAGTACGAAGGCGGAATCGGCCAGGAGGGCGTCAACAACCTCGTCGCCTTCGTCGAGAAGGGCGGCATCCTGGTGACGCTCAACGGCGCCTGCGAGCTCGCCATCGGCGATTTCGAGGCCCCGGCGCGCAACATACTGCAGGGCGTCGAGCGGACGCGCTTTTTCTGCCCCACCTCGCTCCTGCGCATCCTGGTGGACAACGAGACCCCGATCGGCTACGGCATGCCGAAGCAGGCGGCGGCCATGTTCGTCAACAGCCCGGCGTTCGATACCACGATGCCGGCCTATAACTGGGACCGCAAGGTGGTCGCGACCTACCCCGAGGACAACATTCTGATGAGCGGCTGGCTGCTCGGCGGCGATCTGATCGCGCGCAAGGCGGCCGTCGTGGATACCCGGTACAAGGAGGGTCGCATCGTACTGATCGGCTTCCGCTGCCAGAACCGCGCGCAGTCCCACGGCACCTATAAGTTTCTGCTCAACGCCCTGATGTACCCCGACAAGGAGTGAGGCGAGCCCACGCGGAGGAATCCCTCAGCCCGGAATCACGACGTAGTGAAAAAAGGCGTCCGCTCGTATCAGGGAGTAGAGTTCGTCGATGAGCGCCGGCCCGTAGCGCGCCAGATATGGATGGATGCCGAAAACCCGCTCCTGCAGGATGCCGCCGGGGCGGCAGGCGTCGAGCAGCCGCGAGGCGTCCTGCCGGAGCTCGGCGTCCTGCATGCTTTCCATCCGAGCCGCCCTGCGGGGCAGCCGCTCGAGGTTGTGAAGCATCTTGCGCCGGGCCGTGTCGAGGGCGGCGCCGAGCGTATGGTCCAGCGCAACCGCGTCCGGGCGCAGCTCAGCGAGACCCTTCTCGATGATCTCCCGCAGATCGCCGATAAGCCAGGCGACCTCGGAGAATTCCGAGGTGCGCCCGATCGCGTCCATGACGCGGTCCTCTCCCTGGAGGACGTCTTCGAATGAAAGCCCGCGCTCTTCGATCAGCCGCGCGGAATCTTCATCGAGCAGCGTAAAAGCGGCGCGCGGCCATACAACGGGCATGGGGCGGCCGAAGCGCCGGTAGAGCGGCTCGGCTTGCGCGAAATAGGCGATTTCCGCGGGCCCGCCCACATAGGCGGCCGTGGGGAAGAGGTGGTCCTCGACGACGGGGCGCAGCAGCACGTTGGCGCTGAAGCGCTCCGCCTCGCGGCGCGCCAGCTCGAGCAGCTCCTCCGCGGTCCAGCGCAGTTCCGAATTGCGCAGGCCGAAGCCGTATCCGTCTCGGAGCACCGCTTTCCTTTCGTCGTCGCAGCGCAGGAAGAGCAGTGTCGAATCGGGCGCCACCCGCACCTGGCCGTGAAAGCCGGCTTCATGCAGCGCGCGGCCGCGTTCGAGCAGGGACGCGCGCAGGAAATCGGCCTCGGCGATCGCCGTCTCGAAGACCGGCGCGGCCAGGCGTTTGGCCTCCGCATCCATCGGGTCGAAGAGAACCAGCCCCCGATCTCCGAGGAGGCTGTGGAGCGCTCTGCCGAAGGCCTCTGCAAGCGTGCGTCCCGGAGCGTAGGCGGCTTCCAGCTGCTGCCGGAGTTCGGCGGCCGCGGGTCCGGCCGGCCAGCAGCCGGCGTATTCCGCGAGGCATTCGCCGATCGCCTCCGGGAGAGCGAGCGCGCCGACCGGCCGCGCGCGCGTATGGGCTTCACCGAAGAGACGCCGCCCCCAGTCGTGGCGCTCGGCGCGTCCGTCGGGCGCGCGCATGTAGACATGGGCGACCTCCGCGAGGTCGTGATCGTCGGTGTCCATCCAGAAGACCGGCACGGCCGGGACCCCCCGGTCTTTCAGCTCCGCCGCCAGCCGGATCGCGGTCAGGGCCTTGTATATCGTGTAGAGCGGACCGGTGAAAAGGCCGACCTGCTGTCCGGTGAGCACGGCCACGCTGCCCGGGAGGGCCAGGGCTTCGATGTTTTCGAGCGTGGGCGCGCCGCAGCCGAAAGCCCGGTTCTGCCGGCGCAGAATCGCCGCCATTTCCTTGCGGGGGAAGTGCGCGCGGCCCGCGATCTCGCGGGCTTTGTCGAAGAGCGCCTCCGGCGCGGGCGCGACCTGATAGAAAGCGAGGGCGGCGGGGTCGAGGTCGAGATACTGCAGGAATATCCGCGAGAATCCCGGTATACGGCGAAAGGCGATCTTGTAAGCGCGGGTCATCGTCGCTCGGGATCCAGGCCGCCGACGAGGCGCTTCAGTTCCGCCGCCTTTTCCTTGGGGCAAACCAGGACGCGGCCGCGCGCCTGTACGACCACCAGGCCGGAAACGCCGAACAGTGCCACCGTGCCGGCGTCGGAGTACGTGATGCAGCCGTCGGCCTCGAGTGCATGCAGCGGCCCGACGGCGACGTTGCCCTGCGCATCGGCAGGAAGTATGCGCTCGAGCGCCGTCCAGTTGCCGATGTCGTCCCAGTCGAATTCGGCGGGCACGAGCCGCAGGCCCGAGGCCTTTTCCAGGATGCCGTAATCGACCGAAATGCGCGGCAGCGCGGCGTAAACCTTTGCCAACTCGCCGGGCGGGTGCGGGCCGTTCATGAGCGAGCGGATTCGCTCCAGGCCGCGGTAGGTATCGGGCATGTGCCGGGCGAAGAGTTCGAGCAGCGTGGTGTTGCGCCACAGGAACATGCCGCTGTTCCAGTAAAAGTTGCCGGCTGCCAGGTAGCGCGCGGCCGTCCGGGCATCCGGTTTTTCCACGAAGCGGATCACCGGGAGCGCCTCGCCGGCACCCGCGGCCGCGCCGGCTTCGACGTAGCCGTAGCCTGTGTCGGGCCGCGCCGGGCGGATGCCGAAAACCACGGCGGTGGCGCCGGAGAGGTTCTCCATGCCCTTGCGCAGCGTGCGCCGGAAGGCCTCGCCGTCGGCGATGTGGTGATCCGCCGGCACGGCGAGCATGGCTGCTTGCGGGTCGCGGCGCTCGATATGCAGGGCGCAGAATCCCAGGCAGGCCGAGGTGTCGCGCCCGACCGGCTCCACGACGAAATTCTCCGGGGGCAGACCGGGCAACTGCCCGCGAGCGAGGGCTTCGTGCACGGCTCCGATGGAAATCAGGATGCGTTCGCGCGGGATGAGCGGCTGCAGGCGTTCCGCGGTCTCCTGGAGCATGGTCCGGGGACCCAGGAGGCGCACGAAAGGCTTGGGCAGATCCTCCGTGCTCAACGGCCAGAAGCGTTCGCCGCGCCCCCCGGCCATGATTACCGCGTAGACGTCCGACATCGATCGCCCTCGCCCGTAAAAATTCATTCTAGCCGAGCGTACTGCGGCCGCAAAAGGGAATCCGCGGCTGCCCGAGACTCTGCGAAGCGGCTAGCGCGTCGCGCGCACCAGGCGGTAGAGGAAGAGCGACATCCGGAGCGACGCGCGCGCTTTTTCCCAGCCGCCGGGTTCGTGCTCGGCCGGATGGGTGTGCGTGAGAAAGGGGCTGATGATCAGATGGCAGGGTGCGCGCAGGATCTTCCTTTCGAGGTCCAGGCTTTCGGCCGGGGGAATCAAATCGTCGTATGCCCCGTGGGCCAGGAATATGGGACACGCGATCTCGGCCGCAGCCTGATCGGGCGAAAGGCGCGCGGCGTCGCGCGCGAGCAGATGCGCCAGGATTTGCTGCGCGAGCTGCGGATCGCCTTCGTCCTCGCGCGCGCATGCAAACCGGCGCCAGCGCGCCGCCTCGCCGCCGATGCGCCCGGATTCGGGCGGCGCCTCCTTTTGCAGCAGGAGGCTGCGAAGCAGCTGCGCCAGATACCGCCGGTCGTTCCCCTCGGGCAGCAGGTCCAGCGCGGCCAGCATCGCGACCCATCGGCCGTAATACCGCGTCGGGTAATTTCCCGGTGCGGCCGTGACCGGTCCGGGCTCCAACCACCATCGAATGCAGCGACCGAGATCGCTGTATGCGCCCACGGCGAGGACGAATGCCGGCGCATGGCCTGCTTCCGCTTGCGCCGCCGCGATCAACGCCAGCGTTCCGGAAAAGGAAATGCCCGCCAGCCCGCTGCTTCCGACACGGCTGCCGCCCTCCAGCGATCGCATCTGCACATGCCAGAAGGAGATCGCCTCCACGGCCTCGGGCTCGATGCGGAATTCGCGCAGGGAAGGGATGTCGGGCGTCACGACCAGAAAGCCGTTGCCCGCCAGAATGCGGGCGAGGGCCGCCAGCCTCGGATGATTGCAGCCGAGCTCGCTGACCCCCGGGACGAGAACGACGCCGCGCCCGGCGGGCGAGCCGAGCGGCCGGTAAAGGACGGCTTCGACTTCCCGGCCCGCCATGGTGCGCCGGATTCGAGTTTCGACCACCGGCGGACCCTGCGCCGCATGCCCGCGCGCGAGCGCATAGAGACCGCGCAACAGGCGCAAGGTGAGCGCGAAATCACCCGCCGGCCCGAGCGCCGCCAGGCCGGCAAGCAGTAGAACACCGGCGAGCAGCCACTTGCCGGCGCCGCGCCTCGGGCTCATTCCGCCTCCGTGGCCGGCGCGTCCTCAGGATGGCCGCCGCAGGAATCCCTTACGGCGAGCGCGCTTTGTTCGACCGCGGGTCGCATGAGCCCTCATCTTCCTGGCCGGATCAGCTTGACGGGAGCATTTGCGCTCAAGGCCTGGTCGGGATCGAGGCGGTTGAGCAAAGCCAGCTCCTCCAGGGTTGTTCTCGTTGGAGCTTGCGCTTGGGCGATACTGCGCAGTGTCTGTCCCTTTTGGGCCCTGTAGATCCGGATGCGGTCCGGCTGGACCGAGAGGATGCGCGCATCGCTGAGCTCGCGGAAGCTGCGCATCGAACTTTCAAAGGGCTGCGCATACGATGAATATGCGGCGGTCGGGGTCATTCCGGCCAGCCGGTAGATGTTGTTTCCATATGAGATGAACGCAGCCAGGATTTCGATAGTCCCCGAATCTGTTTGCGCCCGATATCGGCCCATGTAAGCGGCGTTGCCGTTGATGCGAAGCGAGGAGCCGTCCATGAGCCGGATCCCTTCCCGGCGCGCGACGGCCGCGCCTGCAGCCTCCGGAGTCTGTGCTTCAGTCGGCGACACGAGCGTCAGCTGCATCACGGCCTTTTCGCCCGGCGCCGCGAATGTGACCGAGCTCCTGGTATTCCGGACCGCCCATCCTTGAGGGAAATCCAACTGGAAGCGCAGGTCGGGGTGAAGGAAACGATTCTTTTGCACAAAACCCTCTCTCGGGTTCTCCCCGAAGACCATGCCGTCGATGTGTGCCATCAGCGGGTCGGCGTTGATCTTGTACTGGCGGCCCGGGTTTTCCCGGCGGATTTTTTCCGCGGCGGCCGCCGTGGTTTCGAGCCGGTCCGGCGGTGCCGGGTGCGACGAAAGCCAGTCGGGGATGGCGTCGCCTTCGCCGGCGCTCATGCCGACGAAAAGCTGGAAAAATCGGCTCATCTGTGAGGGATCATAGCCCGCCTGCGCCATGTACTGGATGCCGAGCTGGTCGGCCTGCCGTTCGTGATCGCGACTGTATTTCAGCATCATGATCGCGAGTCCAGTTTCCGCGAGGCTGCTCAGTCGGCGGAACGTGGGCGAGAAGATCGAGCCGAGGCCGAGGCCGAAGCCCAGCAGCTGCTGCTGGGAAATCTGGGTCACGGAATGGCGCGCGGTGATGTGGCCGATTTCGTGCCCGAGCACGGCGGCCATCTCGGCTTCGTTGTTCATGTGGGCCAGAATGCCGCGCGTCAGGTAAATGAATCCTCCCGGCAGGGCGAAAGCGTTGACTACCGGAGAGTCGAGCACCGTGAAGGTCCACGGCAGTTCCGGCCTGTGGGAAACCCGGGCGATCTCGAGCCCGATTCCGCTGAAGTAGCTCTGCAGGGCCTGGTCTTCCACGATGCCGAATTCCGCCACAATTTCCGGATGCGACTCCCGGCCGATGGCGATCTCCTGGCCTTCGCTGATCAGCGCGAGCTGCCGTCCGCCGGTGACCGGGTTTCTGGCGCACGAGCCCTGGCAAAGAAGCGCTGCTGTCACGAAACACAGCCGAAATGTTCGAGCTCTCCTTGCGCGCATGGTGGCGTTCCCCCCTTGAGCAACGGCTGCGCCGAGTATGCCACCGGCCGGAAAGATGCGCAACCGTGGTCGACCCAAGGAGATCGCAGGGGAGTGGATGCCGATCCGTTACCCGGAAAGCTCGGGACTGCCGGCACGCATCACCAGAGGCAAATGGAGGGTTTTGTTTCCGGCCGTGAAGCTCGCCGTATCGGGCGAGGCTTCGAAGCGGAAGCCGAGCCCGCAGTCGAGGTTCCATGCCTGGCGCAGGAGCCTGAAGGTCTGCCGCTTCTCCTGGTACATCTGAAGCGCTTCCTCGGGATCCGCGTTGTCGTACGTGTTGTCGTCGTAAAGGTACGAGATCGCTTCGCCGGCCATGGCGGCGGCCAGCTCGATGGCCTGCGCGACGAAACGCCGGAAAACGGGCGGTTGGACGACCGTCTCCAGGTCGGACCGGTTCTGCGCATCGTGCTCCCTGCGCATGCGCTCCATCGACGGGATGATGTTGATGTAATAGTTGCGGAACGAAACGTTCGATGCCGCGCTCGTGTCGAAGAAATAGTCCATCTTGCCGCCTTCTTCGTCGCGGGTGAAGCGGCCGTAGAGGGTGTCGGCGCGGTAGTGATAGAAGTCTTCCAGCTCGCGCACGATGAAGCGGTTGGCGGCGCTGCTGTCGATGTGCAGGCAGGCGGTGCGCGGAAAAGCGAGCATCTCCCAGTCGTCGGCGGGCAGGCGGGCCTCGTTCTGGAAGAACTCGGTCCGGGCGTAGGAGTCCTGGTAGTGCTCGATCTTGTGGTGCATCATGAAGATGTCGATCGGATTGCCGCCCTCGCTGTTTTCGAACTGTCTTGGCGTGTTGGTGTGGTAGGCGCCCGCCATGGTATTGACCAGCGGGTGGATGCAGACGTCGGCGGCGATGTGTGTGATGTGTCCGATGCAGTAGGCGAGCCGCAGGGCATAGCGCATGTTGCGCGTGGAGCTGTGCGAAAGAATCATTGACCGCTTGATGCGCCTGAGAAAGAAAATGATGAACGATCCGGCCTTGTTGTAATGCATGAGGTCGGAAAGCTCGATGCCGTCGATGTGACCCATGGCGTCGAAGGAATCATCGGGGGCGAGGAACAAGTCGGGTCCGGCGGCTCCGAGATAGCCGTAACTCGCCAGCAGGGAGTCCGAAGCATAGTCGGCGTAGTTGTAATGCGAGCGCCAGCGGCTGTGGTCGCGGCGCAGCCGGGCCTCGAGAGCCTCGTTGCTCTGCTTCATTTCCGCGATCACGCCCCGCTCGGGCAGGCGTCTCAGGGTCTCGCGGAAAATCCAAAAGTGCGTGATCGTTCCCGGCACGGTCCACTCCCTCCAAAGAATCGCGTCCGGTCCTGCGTCATTTCAAGCGGATAAGATGAATCTTCCCCGGATCGGCCGCCCGGCCGTTCATGCCGACGAGCATGAGCAGTTGCCCGGAGGACGGATCCGACAGGAGAGCCGGAATCGCGGCGACTCTTTCCGTCCGGTCCAGGAAGGGATACTGCGACCGGAAGGTGATCGGCATTCCCTCGAGGGGCTTCCTTTTCGAATCGAGGACCCATATTTCGGTGCCGGATCCGACGGACAGCAGCTCCGCCGTCCTTTGCTCTCCCAGCTGGTCGACGAGCAGGTCGCGCTTGTATTCGCGCAGGTCCCTTGCGATCTCGGCTTCCTGTCCCGGCGTGAGGGGCGCGCTCTGCCCGTAGCTTTTCCGCAATGCCGCGCTGAAGCGCTCGAACTCGGCCCTGGTTTCGGGGGAGGCTTGCCGATCGAAGACGGGATCGACATCGGCCTCTCCTTCGGGCGTGCATAGCTCAGCCACGATAAGACTGCCGTGCACGCCGGCCGGTTCCACAGCCGCCATCTGGACGGGGATCTTGGCCGGGCCTGCCGGAAGCGGGCTGGGCCACAGCAATTTTTCGGCGCGGTTCCAGAAAACGAGCTGCTGGATCCTGCCGTCGTAGGCGCATATCAGAGGAGCGCCTTCTTCGGTGGTGCCCGACACCAGGGCGGTCAGAACCAGATCGCGCAACGACAAGGGCCAGCCGGCACAAGGCTTGCCCGAAGCGCTTGCGCACTGGATGGCGGCATCGCCGTGCACGAACAGCAGTTCGTCGGCGCCGTCGCCGTCGACGTCGGCCGCGGCCAGGCGCAGCCGCGCCGAGTGCTCCGCCGGCACGGAGCCGATCCGTGCCATCCGCCCGGCGGCGTCGCACAGCCAGATCGAGCCGTCCTTGCGGCAGAACGCGGTGGCGCAAGGCCCCGAGGGCGCAGGGCGCAGGGTCACGGGCGGTGAGATCGCCGGCGGCTCGAGCCCGATGGGGTAACCTTTCAAAGGCAGGCCCGTGGCATCGAAAGCCGCGAGCATGCTCTTCGATCCGGTGAGCGGCTGGTCGGCACCCAGGAGGACGATCTCTTCACGGCCGTCCCCGTCGATGTCGCGGATCAAAGGAGGGCCCGTCAGAACCCTCATCTCCGAAGGAGGGGTGGGGAAGCCGGGCAGCGGCTTGCCGTCCGCGCCGCACGCATGCACGCGGCCGGCAAGGTCGAGGACGATCAGTTCGTCCTTCCCATCGCGGTTGAGATCACCGACAGCGATTTGATGCCCGGCAGCCACCTGAGCGCCGTTCAGGACGAACGATGCAATGGGCTTGCCGGAACGGTCCAGGATGCGAACCGCCGTTGTCGCGCCGCGCCCGGTGCCGTCTTCTTCGATCGCGAGGTAACCCACGACCCATGCCGCATCGGGCGCAAAATTGCGCCAGAAAAACGGTGGCGCGTGCAATCTTCCCTGCAGTTCCTTGGTGAAAACGATGCCGGCAGGCGGACTGGTGTTCATATGCTTTCTATCCTCCCGTTTCCCGCAGCAAAGGAATGCCGCCGCAAGTGCGCCGGCGAGAGCGCCCAGGTGGATGGTGCGCGCAAGGAGCCGGCGGCGCTTCCGGCGCCTACTCCACAACCATGCGATCGCCATCCAGATAGACCTCCTCGATCCGGATCGACCCGTCGACCTGCGGACTCAGGACGACCACCAGATGGTTGATCCCGGGTTCGATGCGGTTCTGGCTCTCGCCCGTGATGCGCCCGTTGCGGTCCAGGTCGGTGCGGTCGCTGCCCATATTCTTCCAGCGCCGGTATTCATCGGAATCGTCCGGAAGCGGATCGGTGGGTTGGGCGGGGAAATAATTCAGAACGTTGGTATAGCGGTTGCCGCTGCGGATGTAGACATGACATTTGACGAGGATTTGTTCTGCGGGAAAGGGGCCGCTGCGGATCCTCACCGAAGAGCCGTAGCTGAACTGGCCGCTGCGGCGCACCGCCCAGGTGTTGGTGCGCGTGGGAGCGAGCATCACCATCTTGCGCAGCATGGCGTTGATGCCCGAGGCCGACTCCTTGGCCTCGCGGTTGTTGAACAGATCGAGCACGAAGCGGCTGCGGTTTCCCTCGCGCGGCAGGCGATAGATGCGATTGCGGTAGGCCGCCCCGGCCGGGACCTCTCCGTTTTCCTTGGCGCACATCGGGATGGCGTCGGGCCCCGCAGCCTGCGCGCCGGAGCGATAAAGGGGATTGACTTGGTTGGTGCCGGCGTAGGCCCTCCCGGCTTCCCGCTCCTCGAGATCTCCCTGATAGAACTCGCAATCCTCGCGGCTGCCCTCGAGTGTGGGTACGTCCTGCACGACGCGCAGCCCCCAGAACTCGGCCCCCGAGTCCATGGTGTTCGGCGTCCCGCGAGCCGCGCAGTGCCGCCGTTCTTCATCCGCCATTGCCGGTTGCTCCTTCCGCCGCTGTCATCGGTGCGCCAGCTGCCGTGTTCGCGCACGAGCGCGCCCCGCGTCGCCGCGTTTTAGATCCCCGGCATGTCAGGCCGTGCCGGTAGGCGATGCTGGAAAGGCAATCGCCGGGCCGCGCCGTGTATGCGCCGCTGCCTATCGGTCCGCTTCCCTGCTCCTTCTCGGCATGCATGATGTTGCAGCCGATGACGCTCTCCCTGCCGGCCCCGACAGGGCAAGTCCCTGGGAAATTCGAACACGGCCGATTTTACCATCAGCGCCATGCTGTGCTTTGCGGATCACGGGGAAGGCGACGCAGCGGGCCGGACCTGCCGTGGCGCCTCAGCCGGCGATATATAATGAAGGCGTGGCAGGTATCGGGGAGATCAGCCTGTGCGAGCTGCAGCGCGCGGCGCGCGTTCTCGACAAGCGCCTGGCGGGCGCCATCGTCCAGCGCATCGTGCAGCGGGACGAATTCCGGCTGGTCATCACCTTCCATTCGCCGCAGGGCACCCTCCACCTTTCCCTGAATTGCCACCCGGAGTTTGCACGGCCCGGCTTGCTTGCCGAGGCCCCGCCGGCGCCGGCCGTGCCGCCTGCCTTCGCGCAGTACCTGCGCGCGCACCTGGGCCGAGCAGCCTTCGCCGGCGCGGCGGCCGCCGCCGGCGACCGCCGCCTCGAGATAGCCCTGCGCGCGCGCGAGGGCGAGTTCAGGCTGGTTTTTTCCATTTTCGGCCGACGCAGCAACGTCTATCTGCTCGGGAGCGGCGGCATTCTGCTGTTCGCGATGCGACGGCCGGCGGACACGCGGCCGGAACTCGTCGTCGGCGCTCCCTGGATCGATCCGCCGTCGCAGCTGCGCTCACAGGGAAGCGAGCGCTGGGCGGGAGTCCCCGATGATTTCTACCTGGAAACCGTCGAGAGAAGCTACGCCGAGTTCGAGGAGGCGAAGGCGCGCGAACGCCTGGCGCGCAGGATCGAACAGGCGCTCGACAAGGAGATCGAATTCCTGGGGAAAAAAGCCGCGAACCTGGCCGAGGACCTGGGTGCGGCGCTCCACGCCGAGGAATACCGGCGCAGGGGAGAACTGCTCAAGGGGGCGCTGGGCGCGATCCGGCCGGGAGCCGATTCGGTGACGGTCACCGACTACGAGACCGGCGAGGAAGTGCGCATCCCCCTCGACCCGCGCCTCTCGGCTGCGGCCAATCTCGAGGCCTGCTTCAAGCGCTATCGCAAGGAGCTGCGCGGCATCGAGGCGATCCGCCGACAGATGGAAATCGTGCGCGAAGACCTGGAGGAGCTCGAGGCCCTGCAGGAGAAGCTGCGCGCCTCTGAGGCGAACCTCCAGGAGCTGGCGCAGCACCCGCGGCTGCGCCGGCTGCTCGGGCGCCGCCGGCCGTCGCCCGCGGCCGGGCGCGCGACTTCGGCCGGGGCGGGCGGCCGGCAGGATACGCCCGCCCGCCTCCTCCCCCGGCGCTTTCGCAGCTCGCACGGGCTGGAGATCTGGGTCGGCAAGAGCGACGAGGGCAACGATTATCTGACGCGCAGATTGGCGCGCGGCAACGATCTCTTTTTCCATCTGGAAGGATACCCGGGAAGCCACGTGATACTGCGAACGGAAGGCAGGAAAGACATTCCCCCCGACGCTCTGCTGGAGGCCTGCGAGCTCGCGGTCCATTATTCCAGCCAGAAGGATGCGCCGAGCGCGGATGTCCACATGGTGCACGTCAAAGATATCCGGAAGCCCAAGGGAGCCAGGCCCGGCCTGGTTTACGCAGCCAAGGGCAAGACCATCCATCTGCGCCGCAGCCGCATGCGCCTTGAGGGCATCCTGGCGGCGCGCCTGGACGAGTAGCAAGGTCGTTGCACGCGATCAGCAGGAGGATTTCTTGCCGCGGTCGCGCGCTTCCCTGGGCATGAAGAGCTGGCAAGGGAGTCCCGAGGCATCGTAGACGACTTGGGCGGGATTCCTGCTGGATTTGAAGCCGTGGGCCGCGCAGCCGTGCGGCATCCTCGGATCCCAGCTCACCCTGTAATGGATGCAATGCCGGCAGGCCCTCCGTAGAAGGTTTGGCTCATTGCCGGCGCCCGCTTTTGCCAACGCGCCCTCCATGGATACCTTTTCGGCATTCGGCGAGGGGCTGCTGATCAGTTTCGGTCCGGCACGGCGTGCCCGACCCGCCCGACGGCCCCGGCAGGGGCCCTGGATACGCGTTTCCGGCGGCCCTCCGGGGCTTGGCGTCGGCGGATCCGCTTTTCTCCGGGTTCGCCTTCGGCTCACCCGGAGCTACCCGCTGCCGTGCCTCCGGCACTGGCCCGGCCCCGGCAGGGGCCCTGGATGCGCGTTTCCGGCGGCCCTCCGGGGCTTGGCGTCGGCGGATCCGCTTTTCTCCGGGTTCGCCTTCGGCTCACCCGGAGCTACCCGCTGCCGTGC
>Ga0129301_1000436_pt1 | contig 22977 bp, 18 predicted proteins | sample ConPoolayeHmetaG_FD_94489 | JGI IMG/M metagenome (GOLD analysis project Ga0129301, IMG submission 94489) | Hot spring microbial mat communities from California, USA to study Microbial Dark Matter (Phase II) - Cone Pool mat layer H metaG ...
CAGACCGGGGTCTCTCGCATGTCCTTCTGCCGGCCCTTCGGGGCTCGATCGATCGATACGCTCCTTTCCGGGGGTTCGCCTGCGGCTCACCCCCGGCAGGGGCCCTGAGCCGGTAGCCGGGGGTGAGCCGCAGGCGAACCCCCGGAAAGGAGCGTATCGATCGATCGAGCCCCGGAGGGCCGACAGACCGGGGTCTCTCGCATGTCCTTCTGCCGGCCCTTCGGGGCTTGTCGCATGCCGTCCCTTTTCTCCAAGTTCGCTTCCGCTCACCTGGAGCTACCAGCTTCCGTCCCTCCGGGACGGACAGGTCCCGCCCGCCGCGGCGCGGCGGACCTACGTACGTGCCGGTGTCTGAATAGCCGGACGGCAACCGGTCTCCTTGGCGAAAGCGGCCGATTGTTGCTAATCTATCAATTTCGGGGGCCGGGTCAGCACATTGGTTTCGGGAACGATCTTCGATATCAGCCGCTATTGCATCCACGACGGGCCGGGGATCCGGACCACGGTGTTCTTCAAGGGCTGCCCCTTGAGCTGCTGGTGGTGCCACAATCCCGAGGGCATTTCCCGCGAACCCCACCTCGCCTTGCGTCCGGGCCGCTGCACGCGGTGCGGCTGCTGCGTCGAAGCCTGCCCCAATGACGCCATCGTTCTCTCGGGCGATGGTGCCGCGACCGACCCGGCCCTGTGCCGGATGTGCTTCGAGTGCGCCGCCGTCTGCCCCTCCGGCGCGCGCGAGGTCGTCGGCCGAACGGCGACCGTGGACGAGGTGATGGCCGAGATCGTCAAGGACGTCCCCTTCTACGACGAGTCGGGCGGAGGGGTCACATTTTCCGGCGGCGAGCCCCTGTTCCAGCCGGATTTCCTGCTGGAGCTGCTCCGGGCCTGCGGGCGGCGCGACATCCACAGGCTGGTGGAGACCTCGGGTTATGCGCACCCGGATGTCCTTCGCCGGATCGCCGCCGAGACCGACATTTTCTTCTACGACCTGAAGCACATGGACAGCGCGGTTCACAGACAATACACCGGCGCGGGCAACGAGTTGATCCTGGAGAATCTGCGCAGCCTGGCCGAGGACGGCGCCGGCGTGTGCGTCCGCCTGCCGCTGATCCCCGGAGTCAACGACGGCCGCGACCATATCGAAGCCGTCGGCGCCTTTTTGAAAAGCCTGCGGCGCGTCCCGCGCGTCGACCTGCTGCCCTATCACGACGTGATGAACAGCAAATACCGGCGCTTCGGCTGGACCTGCCGCATGGGGGAGATCCGGCCGCACGACCGCGCGACCCTGGCCGAGCTCGCGCGCCTGCTGGGCGCTTTCGGCCTCGACGTCACCATTGGAGGGAATCACCGTGAACGACAGGATTCGCAAGCTCAGGCAAGCCAGCCATGAAGCCCGGCCGTGCATCTCGCACGAGCGCGCGGAGCTGGAGACGGACTTCTACATCGAGAACCTCGGCAAGTACTCGGTCCCGGTCATGCGCGGCCTGCACTTCAAGCATCAGTGCCTGCACAAGACGATCTATCTCGGCGAGGGCGAGCTGATCGTCGGCGAGCGCGGCCCCTTCCCCAAGGCCGTGCCCACCTTCCCCGAACTGACCTGCCACTCCGTCGAGGATCTGGAAATCCTGAACTCCCGGCCCATGACCTCCTACGCGGTCGCGCCGGAGACCATCGAGGTCTACCGCAACAAGATCATCCCGTACTGGAAGGGCCGCAGCATGCGCGACAAGGTCTTCAGCCAGGTCCCCCGGGAATGGAAGGACGCCTACGAGGCCGGGATGTTCACCGAGTTCATGGAGCAGCGCGCCCCGGGGCACACGACCCTCGACGGCACCATCTATCGCAAGGGCATGCTCGACTTCAAGAGGGAGATCGCCGAGAGCCTCGCGCGCCTCGATTACCTGAACGATCCCGAGGCCGCCGACAAGGCCGAGGAATTGAGAGGCATGGACCACTCCTGCGACGCCGCCATCATCTTCGCGCAGCGGCATGCGGAGCTGGCCGAAAAGCTGGCCGCCGAGGAGAAGGACGAAAAACGGCGGCGGGAATTGCTCAAGATCGCCGACGTGTGCCGCTGGGTGCCGGCGCACGCGCCGCGCGACTTCTGGGAGGCGCTCCAGATGTACTGGTTCGTGCACCTGGGCACGATCACGGAACTGAACGGCTGGGACGCCATGAATCCCGGGCACCTGGACCAGCACCTGTGGCCGTTCTACGAAAAAGGCCTGAAGGACGGCACGCTCACGAGGGAGCAGGCCAAGGAACTGCTCTCCTGCCTGTGGATCAAGTTCAACAATCACCCGGCCCCGCCCAAGGTCGGCGTGACCGCCGCCGAAAGCGGCACCTACAACGATTTCACCAACATCAACCTCGGCGGCCTCAAGCGCGACGGCAGCGACGGCGTCAATGAGGTTTCCTATCTGATCCTGGAGGTCATGGACGAGCTGCGCCTGCTGCAGCCGCAGGCCAACATCCAGCTGAGCCGCAAGACCCCGGATCACTTCCTCAAGGCGGCCTGCCGGCTGATCCGCAAGGGCTACGGCTATCCGTCGGTCTTCAACGCCGACGAGGTCGTCATGGAGCAGGTGCGCATGGGGAAGAGCCTCGAGGACGCGCGCGAGGGCGGCTGCAGCGGCTGCATCGAGACCGGCTGTTTCGGCAAGGAGGCCTACATCCTGACGGGCTACCTCAACGTGCCCAAGGTCCTCGAGCTCGCCCTCAACGACGGCGTCGATCCTCTCACCGGCAAGCAGATCGGCCCGAAAACCGGCGACGCGCGGACCTTCCGCGACTTCGACGAGCTGTACGCCGCCTTCACGCGGCAGCTCCACTACATCACGGACCTGAAGATCCGGGTGAACAACTATATCGAGAGGATGTACGCGCGCGAGGCGCCGGCCACTTTCCTTTCCGTGGTCATCGCCGACTGCATCCAGAAGGGCAGGGACTACTACGACGGCGGCCCGCGCTACAACACCAACTACATCCAGTGCGTCGGCATCGGCACGGTCACCGACAGCCTGTCGGCGCTCAAGAAGCACGTCTTCGAGGACCGGACGTTCACCATGGACCGGGTGCTCGCGGCGCTGCGCAACAATTTCGCCGGCGAGGAATCGCTGCGCCTGACCCTGGCCAACCGGACTCCGACGTACGGGAACGACGACGACTACGCCGACTCCATCATGCAGCGCGTCTACGACTCGCTGCTCGAGGCGATCGACGGCAAGCCCAACACCAAGGGGACCACGTACCACCTCGACATGCTGTCGACCACCTGCCACGTCTATTTCGGCAAGAAGCTCGGGGCCTCGGCCAACGGGCGCTTCGCGGGCATGCCGGAGTCGGACGGAACCTCGCCGTCGCACGGGGCGGACCGCCGCGGCCCGACGGCGGTGATCAAGTCGCTGGCGAAGATGGACCAGTTCAAGTCGGGGGGCACGCTGCTGAACCAGAAGTTCCTGCCCAGCGTCCTCGCGGGCGAGGAGGGATTGAGCAAGCTGGCGGCCCTCATCCGCACCTATTTCCGCCTCGACGGCCACCACATCCAGTTCAACGTCGTCGACGCCGAAACGCTGCGCGACGCGCAGAAAAACCCGGACAATTACCGCGACCTGCTGGTGCGCGTGGCGGGCTACAGCGATTACTTCGTCGACCTCGACGCCTACCACCAGGAGGAGATCATCGCCCGCACCACGCAGGAAAGCGTGTGAAGGCCGGCGACCGGCCGGCGGCTTCCCATGCGTCGGCGCAACAATCGCTTGACAGCGGCGTTTCGATCTGGCATAAAAGCGCTCTTATGCTAGCGCTGTCCTTCTCGCGGCACCATCACCACCATCATGGGACCGGTATGCCGCGACGGGACCGCTGCTAGGGATTTTCGAAGAAAATCGGAACAATGTGGCCCGCCGCGGTTCGGCGGGCCTTTTTATTTTGGCGGCGGGGATGGATCTCGATTTCGGCAAGCTCGGCGGCCTGGTTCCGGCCGTCATCCAGGACGAAGCGAGCGGGCGTGTCCTGATGGTGGGCTACATGAACGAAGAGGCGCTGCGCAAGACACTCGAGATCGGCTGGGCCGTCTTCTACAGCCGCTCGCGCCGGCGGCTCTGGCTCAAGGGAGAGAAGTCGGGGCACCGCCTGTGGGTGAAGAGCATTCGGACCGACTGCGACGGCGACGCTCTGCTCCTCCAGGTTGCGCCGGCGGGCCCGGGCGTGTGCCACCAGGGCTACCGCAGCTGTTTCTACCGCGAGCTGCAAGACGGAGCATGGGTGGTGACGGAAGAGCGTGCCTATGACCCCGCAGCCGTCTACGGAGGCAAGGAATGATGCTCAGGCTGGGGATACCCAAGGGGAGTCTGGAGAACGCGACGATCGAATTGTTTCGCCGCGCCGGATTCCGTATCAGCACCAACGGCCGTTCCTATTACCCCTCGATCGACGACCCCGAGATCCAGTGCATGCTGATCCGGGCGCAGGAGATGGCCCGCTACGTGGAGGACGGCGTGCTCGATGCCGGCCTGACGGGGCGGGACTGGGTCGAAGAAAACGAAGCCGACGTGGTGGCGGTCGCCGACCTGGTCTACGCCAGGCAGAGTCTCGGCAAGGTCCGTTGGGTGCTGGCGGTGCCCGAGGCGTCGCCTTTCCGGTCGGTGAAGGACCTCGAAGGCCGGGTGATCGCCACCGAGCTGGTCGGGATTACCCGGCGCTACCTCGAGAGCCGCGGGGTGCGGGCAAAGGTCGAGTTCAGTTGGGGTGCGACGGAGGTCAAGCCGCCGGTCCTCGCCGACGCCATCGTCGAGGCCACCGAAACCGGCTCTTCCCTGCGCGCCAACAATCTGCGCATCCTCGAAACCGTGTTCGAGTCCAACACGCAGCTCATCGCCAACAAGCAATCCTGGGGCGACCCATGGAAGTGCCGCAAGCTCAAAGACATCGGCATGTTGCTCGAGGGTGCCATCAACGCTCATGGAAAAGTCGGGCTGATGCTGAACGTCTGCCGGGGGGATCTGCCGGCGGTCCTGGCACTGCTGCCGGCCGCCAAGAAACCCACGGTCTCGAGCCTGAGCGACCAACGGTGGGTGGCGGTGAACACCGTTCTCGACGAATCCACCGTGCGCGCCATCATCCCGCGCCTCAAGGAGGCCGGGGCCCAGGGCATCGTCGAATATCCCCTGAACAAGATCGTGATGTGACCATGATCCGGATTATGGACATAGGCGAGAGCGAGGTGTTGCTGGCGCGCCGCCGCCTGCACCTGCGCCGGGCCGAGAAGATCGTCGCGCCGATCCTGGAGGCGGTGCGCCGCCGGGGCGATGCCGCTCTGTACCGCTGCGCGCGCAGGTGGGACGGCCTGGGCGGCCGCAGCCTGGTCGTCGAGCCGCACGAGATGGAAGAATCGTTCGCAGGGCTCTCCCGGGAATTCCGGGCGGCCCTTGCGGCGGCCTGCGGCAACATCCGGCGGTACGCCGAAAAGCAGCTGCCCCGGGAGCGTTCTTTCCGGGCGGGTCCCGGCATCCGGCTGGGCCAGATCGTGCGGCCTCTCTCGTCCGTGGGGGCGTACGTGCCCGCGGGGCGCTATCCGTTGCCCTCCACGCTGCTGATGACGGTCGTCCCGGCGCAGGTGGCGGGCGTACCCCGCGTTTCGGCGGCCTGCCCGCGCCCCTCGCGGGAGATCCTGGGTGCCGCGCACTTCCTGGGCATGGACGCTTCCCCCGGGCGCCTTTTCCGCATGGGGGGAGCGCACGCCATCGCGGCATTCGCTTTCGGCACGGCGACGGTGCCGCGCGTCGAGCGCATCGTCGGGCCGGGCAGCATATACACCACGGCCGCCAAGAAGCTGCTGGCCGGGGAGGTGGGCATCGATTTCGTCGCAGGACCCTCGGAGATCGTCATCGTGGCCGACGACGGGGCCGACGCGCGCCACCTTGCGGCCGACATGCTGGCGCAGGCCGAGCACGATGTCCATGCCGCCGCCATCCTGCTGACGCGCTCGCGCCGGCTGGCCCGGCGCGTGGCCGTGGAGATCGGCCGGCAGCTGCGCGACCTTCCCACGGCACCCGTCGCGCGCCGGGCGCTCGCGCGCAACGGAGCCCTGGTCGTGGTGCGCTCGTGGGAGGAAGCCGTGTCGTTCTGCAACCGCTACGCGCCCGAGCATCTGAGCATTCCCGACGCGTCCCTGCTCGGCGGGATCGTCAACGCCGGCAGTGTGTTCATCGGACCGTACAGCACGGAGGCGGCCGGCGATTACGCTGCGGGCCCGAACCACGTCCTGCCGACATCGGGAACGGCGCGCCTGCGCGGCGGTCTCTCGGCCGCCGACTTCGTCAAGGTCATCGCGGTGCAGGAACTCACGCGCGCGGGGCTGGAGCGCCTGGCGGGCGCCGTCACGACACTGGCGCGCGCCGAGGGGCTGGAGGCCCACGCACGCTCCGTGGAGGTGCGCACCCGTGGCTGAACTGAAAGCGCGGCGCCCGCTGCGGCGCGCGGCCCCCTATGCGCCCCCCACCGCCGGGCGCGCCGGCAAACTGCGGCTCGATTTCAACGAGAACACCGTGGGCTGCTCGCCCAAGGTCGTGCGTTTCCTGCGGCGCGCGCTCGACCGCTCGGCGCTCGCGACCTATCCGGAATACGGCGCAACGACGCGCCGGCTGGCCGCGTTTCTCGACGTGCCGCCGGAGAGGCTCCTGCTCACCAACGGCACGGATGAAGCGATTCACGTGCTTCTCTCCACCTATGTGAGCGAGGGCGACGAGGTGGTCGTCCTGCAGCCGTCGTACGCCATGTACCGCGTGTACGCCCAGGCGGCCGGCGCCGCGGTGCGCGCGATCCCTTACCGCGGCCCGAACCTGGAGTTTCCGCTCGAGGAACTGCTGCACGGCATCACGCGGGCGACGCGCGCCGTGCTCCTCGCCAATCCCGGCAATCCGACGGGAACCGCCGCCGATCTCCCGGCGCTGGAGCGCATCGCCCGAAAGGCCTCGAGCGCGGCCGTGCTGATCGACGAGGCGTATTTCGAATTCTACGGCATCACGGCGCTCGGCCTGATCGAGCGCCTTCCCAATCTGTTCGTCAGCCGCACCTTCTCGAAGGCGTTCGGCCTGGCCGCGCTGCGCCTCGGCTGCCTCGTGACGCAGGCGGCCAACATCGCATGCCTGCGCAAGGCGCAATCGCCGTACAGCGTCAACGCTCTGGCGCTGCTGGCGGCCCGTGCCGCCCTGGCCGACGCCGCCTACGTCCGCCGTTACGTCACGGAGGTGCGGCGCGCGCGCACGCTGCTGACGGAGGGCCTCGAGCGACTCGGCGTGCCTTACGTGCCGAGCCAGGCCAACTTCGTGCTGCTGCGCGCCGGCAGGCGCGCAGCCGCCATCCGGGATCGCCTGCGCGCGCGCGGCGTGCTGGTGCGCGACCGCAGCAGCGAGCTGGACGGCTGCATCCGCGTCACCGTGGGCACGCGCCCGCAGGTGCGGCGCTTCCTCGACGAACTGGAGAGGATCTGGCAATGCCCGACCGGCTTTTGATTTTCGATATGGACGGTGTCCTGGTGGACGACTCGGATTCCTACCGCGAGACCATCGTGCGCACGGTCCGGTTTTTCACGGGCCGCGAGGTCGCGCTCGAGACGATCCAGGAATACAAGAACCGGGGCGGCTGGAACGACGACTGGTTGTTGGCGCAGCGCCTGTGCGCCGACCTGGGCGCCGCCGTCCCGTACGACGCCGTGGTGGACCGCTTCGTGCGCATCTTCGCCGGGGCCGAGCGCGACGGCGACGGCCTGATGCGCCGCGAGCGCTGGCTCCCCCGGCCGGGGCTGCTGGAAGGCCTGGCGCAGAGGTTCGAGCTCGGTCTTTTCAGCGGACGGCGCCGCTGGGAGATCCGGCTGACGCTCGAGCGCTTCGCGCCGCAAGTGCACTTCGATCCCTGCATCGCCGCGGACGACGTCCGGAATCTCAAGCCCGCGCCCGACGGCCTGCTTCTGGCCGCTGCGCTCAAGCCGGGCCGGAGGCTCGTCTACATCGGCGACACGGTCGACGACGCCCGCTGCGCGCGCGCTGCAGGCGTACCGTTCATCGGGGTCGCCGCGCCGGCCGGCCCGTGCGCCCCGGAGACGCGCGCCCGGCTCCTCCAGGAGGGCGCACGGACGGTGCTCGACGACGTCAACCGGCTCGAGTCGGCCCTGCCGGAGGATTGGTGAGGGCGGCATGCGAAAGGCGGCCATCGAACGCGTCACGCGCGAAACCCGCATCCGCGGCCGTCTGGTCATCGAGGGGCACGGGCGCCACGACATCGCCACCGGCATCCGCTTCCTCGACCACATGCTCGAGACCTTCGCGCGCCACGGCGGCTTCGATCTGATGCTGCACGCCGCCGGCGACCTCGACGTCGATCAGCATCACACGGTCGAGGACACGGGCATCGTGCTCGGCCAGCTCTTCGCCCGAGCGCTGGGCGGGCGCCGCGGCATCCGGCGCGCCGGCTACTTCGTGATGCCCATGGACGAGACCCTGGCCGTGGCGGCACTCGATCTGGGCGGCCGGCCGGCGCTGGTCTACGCCGACCGGGTGCGTGCGCGCCGCGTCGGCGACCTGCAGGCCGAACTGGTGCAGGACTTCTTCGGCGGCTTCGCCGTGCACGCGCGCGCCAACGTCCATCTCCGGGTTCTCTACGGCCGATCCAGTCACCACAAACTGGAGGCCGTGTTCAAGTGCTTCGCCCGGGCCCTGCGCTACGCGTGCGAGCGCGACACCCGGCTCCGGGGCCGGCTGCCGTCGACCAAGGACCTCCTATGATTGCCGTCATCGATTACGGGGGCGGAAACCTGCGCAGCGTCGAGAACGCGCTCCGGGAGATCGGCGCCGCGCACCAGCGCGTGCGCGCAGCCGCGGACCTGCGCCGCACCGACAAGATCGTTCTCCCGGGGGTGGGCCATTTCGGCCGCATGATGCGCGCGCTGGAAGCGAGCGGGCTGCGCCGGGCCCTGCTCGAGCGCATCGCCGCCGGCGCGCCCTTCCTCGGCATATGCCTGGGCATGCAGGCGCTGTTCGAAGGAAGCGAGGAAGAGCCCGCGGCGCCGGGGCTCGGCTTGCTCGCCGGCCGTGTGCGCCGCTTTCCGGCAGGCGCGCGCGTCCCCCACATGGGATGGAACCGGATTGCGGCCCTTTCCCGCGCGCGCCTGCTCGAAAGCACCGGCGAAGGCGCCTACGTGTACTTCGCCCACAGCTACTATGCACCCGTAGGCCCCGCCACCGCGGCGACGGCCGTGTACCAGGTCGAGTTCACGGCGCTGCTGGAAGACGCCAACGTCTTCGGCGTCCAGTTCCATCCGGAAAAGTCCGGAGACGTGGGGTTGCGAATCCTCAGGAATTTCGTGGAGCTGTGACCATGCTGGCGCGCCGCGTCATTCCCTGCCTGGACGTCGCCGCCGGCCGCGTGGTGAAGGGGGTGAACTTCGTGAGCCTCCGGGACGCCGGCGATCCGGTCGAGCTGGCCGAGCGCTATGACCGGCAGGGCGCCGACGAACTGGTTCTCCTGGACATCACGGCCTCGCACGAAAGACGCGCCACCATGGTGGAGATCGTGGAACGGGCGGCGCGCAGGGTCTTCATCCCGCTGACCGTCGGGGGCGGCATCCGCAGCGTGGGCGACGCCCGCATTCTCCTGCTGGCGGGCGCCGACAAGGTGAGCGTCAACACCGCGGCGGTGCGTCGTCCCGAGCTCATCACCGAGTTGAGCCGCGAGTTCGGCTCGCAGGCGGTCGTGCTCGCCATCGACGCGCGCCGACGCGCCGCCGGCGCCTGGAATGTCTTCACGCACGGCGGTCGCCACGACACCGGGCTCGACGCCGTCGCCTGGGCCGAACGCGGCGAGCGGCTCGGTGCGGGAGAGATTCTGCTGACCTCGATGGACACCGACGGCGTGCAGGGGGGGTTCGACTGCGAGTTGACGCGCGCCGTCGCGCGCGCCACCCGCATTCCCGTGATCGCTTCCGGCGGTGCCGGCAGCCCCGAAGACTTCGTGCGCGTGCTGACCGAGGGCGAGGCGCACGGGGCGCTGGCAGCCTCCATCTTCCACTTCGGGACACGCACGGTCGCCGATATCAAAGCGGCCCTGCTGCGCCGCGGCATTCCGGTGCGCCCATGATCCTACCGTGCATCGACCTCATGGACGGAAAGGTCGTCCAGCTCGTACAGGGGCGCGACAAAGTCCTCGAAGGCGGCACCCTGGATGAAATGCTGGAGCGTTTCGCCGGCTTTTCCGAAATCCAGGTGATCGACCTCGACGCCGCGCTCGGCCGGGGAAACAACGACGCGCTGGTCGAGTACCTCGCCCGCAGGGCGGCGATCCGCGCCGGCGGCGGCGTGCGCACCCCGGCACGGGCGCGCCGGCTGGCGGAGCGAGGTGCCCGCAAGATCATCATCGGCACCGCGGCGTTCACAACCGCAGGCGTCGACCACGAACGCCTCGCACGTATGCGCGATGCCGCCGGGCGCGACCGACTGCTGGTCGCACTCGATTCCCTCGAGGGCCGCGTCGTTGTCAAGGGGTGGCGCGAATCGACGGCCTTCACCGCCGAGGAAGTCATCGCCGCGCTCGAGCCTTATTGTTCGGGATTCCTGTGCACCTGCGTCGACAGGGAAGGGATGCTCGCCGGCACGGACCTCGCATGGTTTCGACGGCTGCGCGCGGCGACCGACCTGGAAATGACCGCCGCCGGCGGCATCACGACGCTCGACGAGGTGCGCGCGTTGCTCGCCATGCGCATCGGTGTGGCGCTGGGGATGGCGCTCTACCGCGGGCGCCTGGACCCGGCAGCGCTGCTCGAGCTCGAGCGCTCCTGCCCGCCGGGGTAGGTCCGCCGCGCCGCGGCGGACCCCGTCCCGGAGGGACGGAAGCCGGTAGCTCCAGGTGAGCGAAGCGAACCTGGAGAAAAGGGAGCAATATGCGACAAGCCCCGAAGGGCCGGCAGAAAGGGTCTGTCGGCCCTCCGGGGCTCGCCTGATCGATACGCCCCTTTCCGGGGGTTCGCCTGCGGCTCACCCCCGGCTACCCGCTCAGGGCCCCTGCCGGGGCCGCGCGATCGCCCCGAACCCCATCGCCGGACTCTCTGTCGGCCCTCCGGGACTCGGCGGATCGATACGCTCCTTTCCGGGGGTTCGCCTGCGGCTCACCCCCGGCTACCCGCTCAGGGCCCCTGCCGGGGCCCGATGTGAGCTTATCGCTCAAAGTCACCGGTTCCGCGCGGCGCGCGGGGCCTGCATGTGCGGGAGGCACCGGCGCAATCACATCAGGCTGCGCACGGCCGCAAGCGCCCGGTCGTAGTCCGGGAGGCTGGTGATCTCAGGTACATACTCGACATAGCGCACCACGTCGTGCTCGTCGACCACGAACACCGCGCGGCACTCGAGATGGAGCTCCTTGATCAGCGTGCCGTAGGCCTGCGCGAAAGACCGATCGTAGTAATCGGACACCACCTTGATCTTGTCGATGCCGGCGGCGCCGCACCAGCGCTTCTGGGCGAAGGGCAGGTCCATGCTTACCGTGATGATTTCGACACGATCTCCGAGCTTGCCCGCCTCTTCGTTGAACCGCCGGGTCTGCATGTCGCACACCGGGGTATCCAGGGACGGCACCACGCTGAACAGCCGGATCTTGCCGCGGGTGTCGTTCAGCGTGAAGGGCTTCAGGTCCTGCGTGCGCACGCTGAAGTCCGGCGCCTTGTCCCCCACCCGCAGCTCCGGTCCCACGAGCGTCATCGGGTTGCCTTTCATCGTGACTGCGTTCGGTCTTTCCATAGCCATGAGCGTCGGTCCTCCTTGTCGCCAACGGTGATAAGGTGAAGTTCGATTCCTCCGGAAAGAAGAAAGTATACCGTTCCGGCGCGGGGAAACCAGGGGGTGACCCACGGCGCGAATCGATCCGGCGCGTTGCGCGGGCGTGCGGGACCTATGCCGTACCGATCTTCACGACCAGCATGGTGGCGTCGTCGGCCGCCTCGAGGCGGCCCCGATGCTGCCGCAGCCGGGTCTCGATACACCCGAGTATCTCGTTGATCCCGCCGCCGCATTTCCCGCCGAGCAGTTCTTCGAGCCGCTCGCAGCCGAATTCGTTGCCGCCTTCGTCCTCGGCTTCGACGAGCCCGTCGGTGTACATGAACAAGGCGTCGCCTTCGGCCAGCGCGACGCGCCGCTCGGCGTAGTTCCCGTCGGGCAGCAAGCCGAGCGGCCGCCCGGTCGACTCCAGGCGCTCGATGCCCCCGGCGCGCCGAAGCACGTACTGCGTGTAATGGCCGGCGCTGACGTAACGCAAACTGTTGTCCCGCGTGTTCAGGACTCCCATGAAGAGCGTGAGGTAGACTTCGGGCGGGGTATTGGCCTCGATCTCGCGGTCGAGCCGGGCGGCAAGCTGCGCCAGATCGGGTGCCAGCGGCAGCCGTGCCTGCAGCGTGGCCTGGAGATTCGCCATCATGAGGGCCGCCGCCACTCCCTTGCCCGAGACGTCGCCGACCAGCACGGCGACGTCATCGCCCGGCAGCGGAAAGTAATTGAAGAAGTCTCCTCCCACCTCGCGCGCGGGAATCGATACGCCCTTGGCCTCCACGATGCCCGTGCGCAGCGGCCGCCGGGGCAGCATCTCCTCCTGGATCCTGCGGCTCATTTCCAGTTCTTTGCGCAGGCGTTCCTGCTCCACCATCCTCTTCTGATTCTCTTTGAGGTCGCGCGCCATGCGGTTGAAGGTCTCCGCGAGCCGCCCGATCTCGTCGCGCGACTCGACCGGTACGCGCGCATCCAGATCGCCGCGCGCCAGCCGCCCGGCACCCTCGGCGAGCGTCCCCAGGTGGCGCGTCATGCGGCCCGCGAGCGGGACGATGCCGGCCAGTGCCAGCAGGACCATTCCCAGGCCGAGCCCGAGATTGCGCATCGCCGTCCTGCGGATTTCGCGCAGCCCGCTTCCAATCGGCCTCGCGATGCCGAACGTCGCTTCCGAGACCGGATCCTTGCGCGTGACGACCACCCAGTCGCCGGCTGCCGCACCTCGGACCGCCCCGGCGGCCTCGCGCGCATCCGCCCCGAGCCCCAGCGCCTCCAAGCGGGCCTGATCGGCAGGATCGACGCTGTGCAGCTTGCCCGACTTGTCGATGACGAAGGGCACCTCTCCCTGACGGCGGCGCGTGCGCGCGAGCACCTCGCGAAACACCCGTTGCGGGCTGACCCGCGCCTCCACGGTGCCCAGCGTCTCGCCGTCGATCCTGACGACGGCGCCGAAACCGCCGGCCAGCGGGTCGGCGCGCTGCAGGCGCTCGGCCGGGCCGGCGCTTGCCGCCGGGCGTGCGCCGGCGGCCGCTCCCCGCGCGCCTTCGGGGTAGAGCCGGATGACGAGCCGGTCCGGCTCGAAGTCGACAACCGGCGGCGATGGGGGCGCGCCCGCGACGGACGGAGGCGCCGGTCCCGCAGGCCGCGCGCCGGGCGCCGCCGGGCGGAACTCGATGGCCTCGAACAGCCGGGCGGCATCGCCCATCTCGGCCATCAGATCGGCCATCAGGGGCATGGACCGGGGATCGCCGCTCTGCCCGCCCGCCGCCATCAGGCGGCGGAAGGGAAACCGGCCCAGGCGCTCCACCCGGCCTGCCAGGTCGCGCCGCACGGAATCCATGCGGCCGCCCATTTCTTCGGCCAGGGCCTCCGATTCGGCCGCGACGGCCTTGCGGAACGCCGCGATGGACGAGTTGTAGGAATAGATGGTGACGCCGGCCAGGGGCACCACCGCCAGGAGCAGGAAAGCGCAGATCAGCTTCTTGCGCAGCGTCATCCTTCACCCCCGGCAGTGAAGTACGCGGCGCCGCCGGCATCGGTTTCGAATTTCCTCGACCCGCCTCACTCCTCGCCCATGAACGGGTAGGAGAAATGCGCGGGCGGCACGAAAGTCTCCTTGACCGACCGCTGCGAAACCCAGCGCAGCAGGTTCAGTATGGAACCCGCCTTGTCGTTGGTCCCGGAGGCCCGGCCGCCGCCGAAGGGCTGCTGCCCGACCACGGCGCCGGTCGGCTTGTCGTTGATGTAGAAATTGCCGGCGGCATAGCGCAGCTTTTCGAAAGCCTTCATGATCGCCGCGCGGTCCTGCGCGAAAATCGAGCCGGTCAGGCTGTAGGGGCTCGTGGCGTCGCACAGCCCGAGGGTTTCCTCGAAGCGCTCGTCATCGTAGACGTAAACGGTCAGCACCGGCCCGAAGATCTCCTCCTCCATCAGCTTGAACCGTGGATCGGTCGTGAGAACCACCGTGGGCTCGATGAAGTAGCCGCGCGTGCTGTCGCCCTTGCCGCCGCACAGGATGCGGGCGTCGGGCGATTCGGCGGCATAGCGGATGTAGGCCATGATGGAATCGAAGGCGGCGCGGTCGATCACCGCCGTCATGAAATTGCGGAAATCCAACGGGTCGCCCATGCGGATCTCGGCGATCTGGCCGAGGAGCGCCTCCTGGACGCGCGGCCACAGGGAGCGCGGTATGTAGCTGCGCGACGCCGCGGAACATTTCTGCCCCTGGTACTCGAAAGCGCCGCGCACCAGGGCGGTGGCCACCGCTTCGGGATCCGCCGAGGCGTGCACGAAGACGAAGTCCTTGCCCCCGGTCTCGCCCACGATGCGCGGATAGCTGCGATAGCGCGCGATGTTGCCGCCGATCGTGCGCCACATGTCGCGGAAGGTATCCGTCGAGCCGGTGAAGTGCAGGCCGGCCAGCTCCGGGCTCGCCAGCACCGGATTGCCCACCTGCCCGCCGCGGCCCGGCACGAAGTTGATCACACCGTCGGGCAGCCCCGCGGCCTGCATCAGCTTCATGAAGTAGTAGGCCGACACCACGGCCGTCGAGGCCGGCTTCCACAGCACCACGTTGCCCATCAGGGCCGGAGAGGTCGGAAGGTTCCCGCCGATGGAGGTGAAGTTGAAGGGCGTCACCGCGAACACGAATCCCTCCAGCGGCCGGTACTCCACGTAGTTCCACACCCCGGGCGAGCTGATCGGCTGCTGTTCGTAAAGGAAGCGCATGTAGTAGGGATTGAAGCGCAGGAAGTCCACCATCTCGCATGCCGCATCGATCTCGGCCTGGAAGACCGTCTTGGACTGGTTGAGCATCGTGGCGGCGTTGGCCGCGTCGCGCCATGGTCCTGCCAGCAGCTCGGCCGCCTTCAGGAAGATCGCGGCGCGCGCCTCCCAGGGCGTCGCCGACCAGCGATGCCACGCATCGCGGGCGGCCGCGATCGCCTGCTCGATCTCCTTCGGGCCCGCCTGGTGATAGACCGCCAGCACATGGCCGTGATCGTGCGGGCACACGGCCCTGGCGGTCGCGCCGGTGCGGATTTCTTTCCCGCCGACGATGACCGGAATCTCGATCTCCTGCGCCAGCATCTCCCGGAGCTTGGCCTTGAGCGACTTCTTCTCGGCCGATCCTGGCGCATAACTGCGTACGGGCTCGTTTCGGGGTGGGGGAACGGAAATTACGCCGGAAAGCATGAACGACCTCCTGCAGGAAAACGGGCGCGCGAACGGGATCGCCGGCCGCGCGCGCCGGTTCGGGATTTCGATGACCGCCGATTCTCGAGGCGTGCCCCAGCACGCACGCGCAGTTTATCAGAAAGACAGCCTCGCAGGGAGGGCGCAGCCGGACCCGGCGTGCGGATCACGGCGCATGCGCCAGCGCGTTGAATTCCTCGATCAGGGCGTCGATCGCGCCCGCCTGCCGCCGGCACGCCGCCCAGTAACCCGGATCGTGCCACTGGGCCTCGAGCTCCGCACACGAACGGCCCTGCTGCTCCACCCAGGTGAAATATTTCAAATTGTGGATCCGGCGCCGCTCGCGCCGGTCGAGCTCCAGCATGTGATCCGAGGCGATGCCGCGCAGGTGCCGGGCGTAGTCGGCGGCCGCGTCGGTTGCGTCGTAATCCCCTTCCTGCGCGCGCATTTCCGCCAGCCGACTGCCGTAAAGCTGCATCGAGTCCGTCAGCACGGTCAGGACGACATCGTGCGCGCCGAACCCGTTGTAGCGGGCGAACTTGACGGCGGCGACCAGATTGCAGATGCCCGAGAAGCCGAGCAGCTCCAGGCGGGCGACACTCTCCTCGGGGACGCCGCGCGCCGCGAGCAGCGCGCGCCCGGCGGGTTCGTTGAAGAGGCGGGCCAGGCGGACCACCGCCTCGTCGTCGACGGCGATCACCATGTCCGTGTTGCGCACGTTGTGGATCCAGGGAACATGCTTGTCGCCGATCCCCTCGATGCGATGGCTGCCGAAACCGTTCTCGAGCAGGGTCGGGCACTGCAGGGCTTCGACGGCGGCAAGCGCGCTCCCCGGGAAAACCTGCTTGAGATAGTCGCCGGCCGCCAGCGTTCCAGCCGAACCGGTCGCCAGCACCAGCCCGCGGTAGACGTCCTTCGGTCCCAGCTCCCTGGCGAGCACCTCGGCCATCGCCTGCCCGGTGACTTCGTAGTGCCAGAGATAATTGCCGAAATCCTCGAACTGGTTGAAGACCATGAGATCGCGCCCGGAGCGGCGCAGTTCGGCGCATCGGTCGAAGATCTCCTTGACGTTGGATTCGCCGCCGGGAGTGCGGATCACCTCGCCCGCGATGCGCGCCAGCCACTCGAAGCGCTCGCGGCTCATTCCCTCGGGCAGCACGGCGACGGACTCGCAGCCGAGCAGCGCGCAGTCGAAGGCGCCCGCACGGCAGTAATTCCCCGTCGAAGGCCACACGGCCTTTTGCGATGTCGGGTCGAACTGCCCGGTCACCAGGCGCGGCACCAGGCAGCCGAACGCCGCGCCGACCTTGTGCGCGCCCGTGGGGAACCACTTTCCGACGAGCGCCAGGATGCGGGCCTCCACGCCGGTCAGGATCCGGGGGAATTCGATGTAGTTGACGCCGCCGAATCCGCCGCCCTCGGCCACGGGCTCGTTCTTCCAGGTGATGCGGAAGAGGTTCTGCGCCGCCACCTCCCACAGGCCGGTGTGCCGCAGCTTTTCCCGGATGTGCGCCGGAATACGTTCCGGATTCTTCATCTGCGCAAGCGTGGGGACGACGACGCCGCGCTCGCGCGCCCGCCGGGCGGCCCGTGCGCGCCGCTGCGGAAAAACCTCGAGATCGATCATGGCACCCTCCCGCAGGGCGAAAGGTTCGCGCCGCCCGACACGCGGGCGGCCCGTTGCGGCAGTCTACTCCGAAGGCGCCCGCCTGCGAAACCATGTTCTTGCCGGAACTGCGCCTCGGGCGGCGTCATGTCGCTTCCGGCCTTCGGGTAAGCTCGCCGGGCGAGCAGCTCCCGCGCGCCGCCGGCGGCCGGCATGGGTTATACTGCAGCTCGCCACGGAGAAAGGATGCCGCCCATGTCGATCGTCCGTTTATCCAAGGAAGCCGGCCTGCTCCTGGTCGTGGACATCCAGGAAAGACTGTGGCCGCATATCGCCAACAAGGAACAGGTGCGCGACCGGTGCGCTCTGATGCTCCAGGGGGCGGGGCTGCTGGAAGTGCCGGTGATCGTCAGCGAGCAGTACCCGGCAGGGCTGGGCCCGACCCTGCCTGAACTGCGCCGCTCTTTCCCGCCCCATACCCCGGTCTATGCCAAGACCGCCTTCGGTTGCCTGGCGGATGCCGAGCTGGAGCGCGCGCTCGCCGCCTCCGGCCGCCGCCAGCTCGTTGTCTGCGGCATCGAGACGCACGTCTGCATACTGCAGACGGTCCTGGAAGCCCTCTCCAGAGGCTTCGAGGCGGCCGTGCCCGCCGACGCGGTCGGATCGCGCGACGAAAGCAACCGGCAGCTCGCCCTGGCCCGGATGCAGGCTGCGGGCGCCGCGGTCGTGAGCACGGAAATGGTCCTGTTCGAATGGCTGCGCGATGCGCGCCATCCGGCGTTCAAGGCGGTCTCGGCGCTGGTCAAGTAAGCCCCTGTGCGCGCGCGAGCGCGCGCAGGTCGGCGTCGATCCGCCGCCGGGGCGCGGGCGGCTCCAGCTCCGCATAATACTCGAACCGGTCGACGAGCTCGCCCGCGAGCAGGCACGCCAGGGGCAGCCAGGTCACACCCGGAGGCAGCAGGAGCCACAAGGCCGGAAAGCCCAGGCGCAGCGCGGCGGCGAGCGGCCGGAGCGGAAGGCCCCGGCGAAGGAAAGCCGCTTTCCTGCCGACATAGAGCACGAGCCTGGCTCCCCCCACCACGCCGACGAGCGCGGCGTCCACGAGCAGCGCCCCCGTGAGGAAAACGCCCGTCCAGAGCATGCCGGCGCTGTGCAGATATCGACTCGCGGCCACCGGGTCGTATATGCGATCGACCGCATACAGCATGGCTGCGCCCGCCGCCGCGGCCGCCCACCTCCAGGCCGGACCCGGCGGCGCCGCGCCTGCGGCGAGCGCCGCAAGCGCAAGGAAAAGCAGATAGAGAAACACCTCGCGGCTCAACCGCGACCGGCGCAGATTGAGCAGCGCGCGCCACGCCCGCAGCTTCCTCCCCAGGTGCAGCGTTCCCACCAGCAGGTTCGCCGAGCCGGCGACGAGGAATGCCGCCGGATCCAATCTGAGCCCGCGGGCCGCCGCCGCTGCGACCAGCGCGGCCAGCATGGCGCTCCCGAGCGAAAAGACCGCGAGCGGCCACTCTTTCTTCAGGGAAGCCCGGGCCGGGGCGGCGGCGGGCGCGGCCGCGCCGGAATCCGCCGGCTGCGCCGCGGAACATTCGGGGCCGCGGCGCCCTTCGCGGAGCGGTACGAAGCGGATGGCGGGAGCGAAATCCGTGCGCGGGAAGCCGGGGACCGACTCGGCCGCCCTCGGCGGCGGCCCGCCGTAGGCCAGCGCCCCGGTGGGGCAGAGCGACACGCATGCGGGAAGCAGGCCCTCGCTCAGGCGCGGGAGGCACAGCGTGCACTTGCTCATCACGCGCGCGCGCGCATCGTAGCGCGGCGCATCGAACGGGCAGACCCAGGAACAATAGCGGCAGCCCAGGCAGCGCGCTCCGTCGAGCACCAGCGCGCCGGTCGCTTCGTCGCGGCGGAAGGCGCGCGCCGGGCACTGCTCCATGCACGGCGCCGCGCGGCAGTGGTTGCACGCCAGCGACAGGTGGAAGCGCGGCATGCCGGGCAGGTTCGGTTCGTTGAAGGTCAAAACGGTGCGCCACGCCGCGGCGGGCTCCGGCCCGTTTTCGAGAGCGCAGGCGATCCGGCATGCCTGGCAGCCGGTGCACTTGCCGAGATCGAGAATGAACACCCGCTCCATCAAGCCTTCTCCACCTCGACCAGGGTGTCGTGGAAGGCCGCGCCGTGCCCCATGTCGGTCTCGCGCCCCAGCGAAAGACAATTGACCCCGCCGCCCTCGGCGAGCCACCAGCCGTTGTGCACGCACACGCAACCGCGCTTCAGGCTGTAATCCAACCGGGCGCGCACACGGATACTGCCCCGGCTGTTGAAAATGCGCACCATGTCGCCCTCGGCGATTCCGCGGCTGCGCGCATCCTGCGGATGGATCAGGGCGTGCGGGCCGCCGCTCACCTCGCGGATCAGGCGCAGATTGCCGAACTGGGAATGGATCCGGTCCTTGGTGTTGGGCGTCAGGAAGTACAGGGGAAACCTTGCGCCTTCCGGGCGCGGCGTGCGGAATTCATCGGGCTCGCGGTACGCCGGCAGGGGATCGGCGCCCCAACGCTCCTGCGCCTCGCGCGAGAAGAGTTCGATCTTCCCGGAAGGGGTCGGAAACACGAAGTCGCCGAAGGCGATTTCCCGCCAGCCGGGAGCCGGGACGGGGCCCTGCCGCAGGCGCTCGAGGGAAAGGCCGGCGAAAGGCTCGAGTTTCCTTTGCAGCCAGGCTTCGATCTCGCCGTCCGAGGTTCCGGGGAAGTTCTCCGCGACGACTTGGGCCGGGATTCCCACGCGCGCGGCCAGCAGCGCGTAGATTTCGCTTTCGGGCTTGACCTCGCCCGGCGGCTCCAGGACTTTCTGCTTGAGCTGGATATAGGGATGCCAGTAGGCGCCGATGACGTCCGACTGCTCGAACATGCTCTTGGCGGGCAGGATCAGGTCGGCCTCGCGCGCCGTATCGGTCAGGAACTGGTCGACCACGACCCGGAATTCCAGGGAGCGGAACGCTTCGAGCACGGTTTGGGTTTCCGGATTCTGGGTCACCGGGTTGCCGCGTTCCACCCAGGCCATTTTCAGGGCGGGATCGCGTGCCGCCAGCATGTCGCGCCCGAGGCGCGCCGTCGAGACCGATACGCGCACCGGACCGCCGGGCTGCGCGGGCGGGTAGAAGGCCAGAGGGTCGCGCACCGCGTCGAAAACATGGCTTTGCAGGTCGGCGAACTGCCAGCCGGCGCCCGGGCGCCCGATGTTGCCGGTTATGACCGGCAGCGCGATCAGCGCGCGCATGGTCTGGCCGCTGTTGGTGTAGCGCTGCATGCCGAAGCCGGCGATGATCGTCATCGGCCGGATGCCGCCGATCGCGGCCGCCAGCCGCTCCACGCAGCGCGCGGGCACGTCGGTGGCGCGCTCGGTCCACTCGGGCGTGCAGCCGCGCACCATGCGGGCGAATTCCTCGAAGCCGAGCACATGCGCCGCGATGAATTCCCGGTCGATCGACCCCGTTTCGATGATCCGGTTCGCGACGCCGAGCGCCAGCGCCCCGTCCGATCCCGGCCGCGGCTGCACGAGAAGCTCGGCGCGCTCGGCCGATTCCGTGCGCCGCGGATCGACGACGATGAGCCGCGCGCCCCGCTCCTGGGCCTGCTCGATGAATGCCATCTGGTGGATGTTGGTCTCGGCGGGATTCTTGCCCCAGAGAACGATCAGCCGCGCATTCGCCAGGTCCCACGGGGCGTTGTGCTCGTTTTTCCCCAGGGTGAGGCGCGTGGCCTCCAACCCGGCGGGCCAGCAGAGATCGCCGTAAGTCGTCGTGCACCCCCCGAAGAGGCGCCAGAATGTCAGGCCGAGCGAATTGAGCAGTCCCTTGGTGCCGCTGCCCGCGTAGTAAAAAACGGATTGCGGGCCGTGAGCGCGCTTGAGTTCGAGGAGCTTGCGGGAGATGAGATCGAGCGCCTCGGGCCAGGAAACGCGCTCGAACTCCGGGCCGCGGCCGCGCCGCCGCAAAGGGTGCAGGAGCCTGTCAGGCGAAACCACGCGCTCGATATAGCTCAGGCCCTTGAGGCAGACGCCGCCGGCGGTGGCGCGGTTGCCGGGATGCGCTTCGATGCGCACCAGCCGGCCGTTTTCGACGTGCACGCGCATCGAGCACGTGCTGTAGCAGTTGCGCGGGCAGGCGGTGGTGTACGCGGCCATCCGGAATTCCTGAATGCGATCCGGTGCGATTGTATACCGCCTGTCCGCCGCAGTCGACCGCCCGGGCGGGCCGACTTCCGCCTGCGCTCAGGGCGTCTGCCGGCCGGCGGCTATGACCGGGAGCCCCGCTTCCTTCAGGGTCGCATTGAGAGCCGGCAGGTCGGTCGATCGCAGCGCCTGCCATCGCGCCGTCACGGCTTCGGCCGCGCCCAATGCCGCGTTCACCGCCGCCAAGGTCAGGGCGGTGGGCTCGACGTCGGCGGCCTGCATCGAGTTCATCTGCCCGCCGAGGAGCGCGAGCGCGCCCCTGAGGGTATCCGCGGCCGGGGCCGGGCCCGCCGGCGCGCCGCGACCGCCGCCGGCTGCAGGAGGCCGGCCTTCGAGCGCCGCCGCCTTTTCGATGAAGGCCGCCAGCGCCTGCGCGGCCGCTCCTTGCGCCTGGATCTTCGCGGCCTGCGCGCGCAGCGCCTCGAGTTCTGCGGCGGCCTCCTGGATCGCCACGGCCCCGAAGTACATCGCCTCCGTGAGCGCGTAGACCTGTGCCATGACGGCCGCCGGCGTCGTTACGCGCGGATCCTGCCTGACGGTGATCGGCTGCGAGTAGCTCCGCCCGCCGACGATCAACGTGAGGGTATACGTGCCCGGAGCCACCCACGGGGTCGTCGCAGGCGGCGGCGTGTTGTGGGGGATCGCCTGGATCGGCAACCCGCCCCGGCCGCCGCCGGCACCGGCCAGCGGCTGGTAGTGCACATCCCACAGGAACCGGTGCATGCCGGCTGAGGTCGACAGCACTTGCGGCGGGCGATACCAGTAGACGGGCACCGGCGCGCTCTTCGGATCGGGGATCGGCGTCACCGGGTCGTCACTGGAATAACGCCGCACCAGGCGCCCGTCGTTCTTGCGGATCTCGAGCACCACCGGGCCGCTTGCCGCGGACTTCAGGTAGTAGTTGATGATGGCGCCGTCGGGGGGGTTGGCCCCCGTGGGCTCCTCCTTCGGCCAGGGCATGTCGGTGCTCGTATTCCAGCGCACGCGCCACGCCGTGGTCGGCTCGAAAAGAATCACGTCCTTCGCCGCCGAGGAGGCGTCGATCTGGCGCAGCGGCGTGATGTCGTCCAGGATCCAGAATCCCCGCCCGTGGGTCGCCGCAACCAGATCGTCGTCTTTGACGATGAGATCGCGCACCGACGAGGCCGCCATGTTCAGGCGCAGCGACTGCCAGTGGGCTCCGTCGTCGAACGAGACGTAGACGGCGCGCTCGGTGCCGGCGAAAAGCAATCCCCTGCGTTTCGGGTCCTCGCGCACGGCGTTGACCGTTTCGCCCCGCGGGATGCCCGCGACGATCTCGGTCCAGGTGGCGCCGCCGTCGTGCGTGCGATAGATGTGCGGCCGCATGTCGTCCAGGCGGATGGTGTTCACGGCGGCGTAGGCCGTGAGCGGGCTGAAGCGTCCCGCGTCGATCAACGACACCTTGGCCCAGGGCCCGACTCCCGGAGGCGTCACGTCCTTCCAGGTGAGCCCGCCGTCGGCGGTGACGTGGATCAATCCGTCGTCGGTGCCGACCCATATGCGCCGGATGTCCTGGTAGGAAGGAGCGATGGTATAGATGACGCCGCGCTGCTGCGGCCTGGCGGTTTCGTCGGCGGCGTACTTGCCGACGCTCTTGGGCACCTCCCACGTCGTTCGCGTCAGGTCCGG
>Ga0129301_1000437_pt1 | contig 22945 bp, 19 predicted proteins | sample ConPoolayeHmetaG_FD_94489 | JGI IMG/M metagenome (GOLD analysis project Ga0129301, IMG submission 94489) | Hot spring microbial mat communities from California, USA to study Microbial Dark Matter (Phase II) - Cone Pool mat layer H metaG ...
GGAGACAAGAACGTCGACGGAATTCTGGTGATATACACGCCGCAAGGGGCGGCATCCTCCGATGACGTTGCAAGGGCGATTACAGAGCTACCGAGAACAGGCAGGAAACCGATTCTTGCATCTTTTCTCGGAAAAAGGAAGGTCGAGGCGGGACTTGAGCTCCTCCGAGAGAAACGCATACCAGCCTACTCGTCCCCGGAGAGGGCCGTGAAGTCCTACATGTACATGTACCAATACTCCAGGAACTTGGAGCAGCTATACCAGACCCCCGAGGAGTTGCCGGTTGAAGCGATCCCTCCAAGGAACCATCTCAAGGCTATGGTGGTTAGGGTCGCCCGCAGCGGACGACACATACTCACGGAGGAGGAGTCCAAGAAGTTCCTGCAGACCTACGGCATTCCGGTTGTTGAGACGCGCGTCGCTGAGAGCGCGAGCGCCGCCATGAACGTGGCGTCAAGCATAGGATTCCCCGTGGTTCTGAAGATCTACTCCCCCGACATCACCTACAAGAGCGACTGTGGCGGCGTTGTGCTGGGGCTGAATTCGTGCGCGGAGGTCAGAAACGCGTTCGACGAGATTATGGCCAATGCCAAGAAGCACGATCCTTCCGCCCGGTTGTTTGGGGTCACCGTCCAGAAGATGGTGACGGGCGTGGATTATGAGCTTATTCTTGGGTGCAAAACGGACCCGACGTTTGGCCCTGCGATAATGTTCGGCCAAGGGGGAACGGGCGTGCAGATCTATCGAGACATAGCCGTGGGCTTGCCTCCGCTGAACCGCGTTCTAGCTAGGAGGCTGATGGAACAGACGAAGGTCTACTCGCTGCTTCAAGGCTACCGGAGCAAACCCCCCGTCAAGCTGGACTATCTTGAGGAGTATCTAGTCCGCTTCTCGCAGATGATCATCGACTTTCCTGAGATCCGCGAGGTCGATATCAACCCGTTGGCCGTCGTCGGCCGGGAATTCATCGCCCTAGACGCAAGGATCGTTATTGACAAGGATCTCGCAATCTCGGGGGTTGAGCCACGCTCCCATCTGGTCATCCAACCGTACCCCGGAAAATACATTGAGCAATGGGCGCTCAGAGACGGGCGGCCCGTGACCCTTCGACCTGTCAGGCCCGAGGACGAGCCCCTGCTGTGGAAGCTGCTCAAGGCATTGTCACCCCAGTCGATCAGGTTCGGGTTCTTCGGAGCCTTAAAACAAATAGAGCATGAGGATCTGGTTCGCCTCACGAACATAGACTATCGCCGTGAGATGGCCATCGTTGCAGAGTTGGTCGAAAAGGGCAAGAGGAAGATCATCGGCATGGCGAGGCTGCTCGTGGGGCCCGACGGAAAGTCGGCTGAAATTTCCGTGCTCGTCGGAGATCCTTGGCAGGGACTGGGCTTGGGGACCAAGCTAGTGGATAAGATGATCGGAATCGCCGAAGACAAGAAGCTGGCCTCCATCTGGGGCTTGATAAGTGCAGAGAACGAAAGGATGATACACATCTGTCGCAAGATGGAATTCACCATCCAGAGCGTGGACCCCTCCCTAGTCAAGGCAACCTTGGTACTGGATTAGGATCCTGTCCTGTCTGACCCACATCCGAGCTCCTCTCGAATGCGAAACATAACGGAACACTAATCAGGGCGACCTCGGAACCCCGTCTCCAACATGAAGGTAACATTGCTGGGGACTTCCTGCGGCGTTCCGACGCCGGAGCGCGGCTTGCCAGCTGTGGCGGTCCGAAGGCAGAGGGAAATAATACTCTTCGACTGCGGGGAAGGCACCCAGCGACAGATGATAAGGTTTGGCCTCAGCTTCATGAGGGTTTCCAAGATATTTGTGACGCACTTCCACGGAGATCACTATCTTGGGCTGTTCGGATTGGTTCAAAGCATGTCCTTCTTCGGAAGAGACCATCCCCTTGACATCTACGGCCCCCCGGGAATGGAGAAGATTTCGCATCTCTTGAACTCCATTGGCAATTTCCAATCTAGTTTCAGGATCGTGGGACATGAGCTTGAATCTGGAGCCATTGTGAGATTCGACGGCTATGCTGTCTATTGTGGGGCGGTCGAACACCTCGTGCCGACGCTGGGCTACCTCCTTCAGGAGGACCAAAGGCCGGGGAGGTTCTACTTGGAGAAGGCGCGAGCCCTCGGCATACCCCAAGGCAGGCTTTACAAGGATCTGCAGATGGGGAAGGCCATTCATTGGAGGGGCAGGACAATCAGCCCTAGCGAGGTGGTTGGGCCGCCGCGGCAGGGTCGGAAGATCGTCTACCTTGGAGACGTCCTCCCGACGGAGTTGGCAATCCGACTGTCCAGGGGCGCCGATCTTCTGATATGCGAGGCAACCTTCTGCGATGACCTCGCCGACCGCGCCGTGGAGACCGGGCACTCCACTGTCAAGCTTTCATGCCAGCTTGCGAGAAAGGCGGGAGCCAAGAGACTCCTGTTGACCCATTTTTCACCTAGATATGACGAGGAGACCATAGCCAAGGAAGTCGACTTCCCCAGGACGATCATTGGGCGGGATGGGCTGACGGTCGACGTTCGCTATCCATAGCATCGGGATCCAGACACACTGGGCAGAAGCACCGCCCGTGGAGATCTGTGCCTAGTCTTTCCAAACGAGGATCTTCCCCTTCCCGTCGCATGCAAGATCTCCCTCGTACGCGTCGTACAAGCCTTCTATCTGCCGGTCTTCCACTGGGAGGCCTTGCTTCCTAAGCTCCTCAAGGATAGGCTTGATGAAAGTCGGTTTGTACGTTCGCGCGTATCTGAACGTCGGAAGAAGCCTTGGCTGGCTGAAGGCAAGTAGGGTTCCGTTGGTCATCCCAGCGCCCGGTCTCCCGCCCAGACCCCCGAAGCAAACGATCGCCCCGCCCGACATCAGCGCCCCCGCAAATGATTGCACGTTGCCTTTCACGGCTATCGTTCCACCCTCCATCAACTCGCCCAGCTCATCGCCTGCACCCCCCTCGATGACGATCATCCCACCCTTCATGCCGGACTTGGAGCCCCGGTAGGCAGACCCAGCCAAGTTTCCCACGTTTCCCTTAACTCTGATAAGCCCGCCGACCATCTCCGTTCCCAGCCAGTCCCCAGCATCTCCGTTTACGATTATCTCGCCCCCCGCCATCCCCCGGCCGAGGTGCATGCCCGCATCGCCGTTCACGATCACCCTTCCCATGCTCATCTTGGCGCCGATATGCTTGACGAATCTCACGTCCCCGTCCACCACTATCTCGTTAGGCTCTGCCGGATCCTCAACGACCTCGAAGAGATCGACCAACCTCTTCGTCTTGTTGCCCCATAGGATCTTCATATCCTCCACTTGCGCTGCCGACTTCCCCGAGAAGGCGTCGGGCGATATGCATTCCGCCTCCACTGGGATTCTCGATTCCTGTCTCGGTCTAAGCCTGATCACGGTGCTCCCTCACGCGGATTGCTGCTCGAACCCGTGTCCCACGATGAAACTGATGCCCTGTCCTGATCTAGCCACATGGAACGGCCTCGGCTCTGGGTAGATAATCGTCCTGAACGGGATAATTCTCAAACGAGACCGTGTAGTATTTCGCAAATGCTTCCCTGACCTCATCGGTCACCCCGCCCTGAGCATCAGCCCAAAAGGTTCTTCCTTGAAACGAGTCGACGATCTCTCCGTTCACAGCGACGACCCTTCCCTCCTTGATTGTGTACCGCGTTTTCGAGAAGGAGCGCTGTACGTGGTCCTCGGCGAACTCATAGATCGCCACGTCGGCGTCGGCTCCAACCCCCAAATGCCCCTTGTTCTTCAGCCCCAGGGCCCGGGCCTGCGCTGCCCTCGTGACGATGGCGATGTCGTAGAGGGAGTACTCCCTATCGAGGCTGGGCAGGGCAGTTCTAGCGGAGGCGGCCTTGTGGATCGATCCTAGGGTTTGGTCCCGCGCCTTCTTGCTCATGAGCCACGAGATGACCTTTGGGTACATATAGAAGGGTCCCCCGTTGGGATGGTCGGTCGTGAGGCAGACCTTCCAAGGATCTTTGACCATGAGGGCAATCTCCAGACCTATTGCCCACTGAACCGAGTTAACGGGACTCTTCCTGGTGAAGTAGTAGGGAACGACCCCCGCTCCGGTCTCCATTTCTACATCAGCATTGAACCACTTGTTGCCCGTCAGCCCATAGAGGCGGTGTTGCCACGGGCCGTCGGCCGTCATCGTGGTAGTGTCGCCGAAGATCACCTGGCCCATATCGCATGTGATGTTGTCGTGTTTATCCACTGATTTGACCACCTCGTCGACGCCGGAGCTGAATTTGGCCCAGCTGTCTCCCGCGTACGAGTGGAACTGCAGATGGGTCAGATGCATTCTGCCTTTCACAGCGTCCATGGTCTGCAGGGTGGTCTCGTAATTGCCGGGCGAACCCAGATTGTTGGCGTGAACGTGTATCGCATGCGGCAGACCAAGGTCGTCGTTGACCCTAGAGAGGCCAACCAGTATCTCTCTGGGGGTGACCTCATAGTTGTCGACCTTGTCATCTATGCTTTCCACATTTCTGCCCCACTTCCAGTTCTCCACGCCGCCGGGGTTGACTATCTTCACCGCATATCCCTTCGTGGCGTTCAGGAGCCAAGCCACGTAATCTCGGAGTTTCTCCATCTCTCCCTTCTTGATGTAGTCCATGACGAAGTGATTGTTTCCCATGAGAGTGTAGCACGCTTTGTCGACGATGGGGGTGTCATTCAGTTCCTCGTGAGTATGCCTCGTCATCAGGGGAGGGCTTGCAGCCTCCATGATAGTTGTGTAGCCGAGCTTGGCATATCTGTAACCGGTCACAAAGGTCGTCGGAACCGAGTATCCCACGCCGCTTCTTGTAAGGTGGGTCCTGCTGACATGGTCCTTCCTGTGGTCCTCCGGCCTGAACAGCCTGCCGAGGTTGACCTTGGACCCTGCGATGTGGGAATGGATATCGATCCCCCCGGGGAACACAACCAATCCTGATGCGTCTATCTCCCTGCCTCTGGTTTCCTCGACCATCTTTCCGTTCTCGATGAACAGGTCCATCTTCTCCCCGTCTATCCCATTGGCCGGGTCGTAGACGGTGCCGTTCCTTATGACAAGACTGCTTGTGACGACACTCAACTCCGGACCCTCTCGATGATCCTATCCAAGATCAGCTTGTCTGGCTCGAATGCTGAATCGACGACCTTCCTGAGCCTGATGGGCACGCCATCCATTCGATAGGCGGTTCCGTCGCACTCGATTCCTGCTATCGCGGATGGGATCAGAACCTCGGCCATCAGCGAGGTCATGCTCATCTTCGGGTCGACTACGATCGTTGGGATTCCAGCAAGATGCTTGACGGCCTGGACCGGGAAGTGAGCGACCGGGTCGGATGCGACTATCAAGGCTGCATCGCATTCCCCTCGGGCAAGCACGTCCACGGCCGAGAACTCGCCCGGGTTGTAGATGGGATAGCCTCGCGAGAAGTTGACGGCATAGGGGTATCCCGTGGTCCACAGCATCACATGGTTGATCCCCGCTACGTTGTGGTGGCCCCTCATCGGGAGGATCGTGAACTTGGTGTGGTCATTCAGGTCTCTGACCAGTCGCAGGACTGCATCGATGTTCATGTGCCGGCCGCTCGACATTGTGAGACCCAGACCAAAGAATATGACTCCGAACTTGCACGTCTTCATTCGGTTGACGAGGTCGTCGATAGTGCTTGCGGGCACCCCGGCAACTTCACCCACCTCATGTCCCCTTAACCTGGCCCTTAGGGCCGAGAACAGCTCGTAGTCCTGGCCGGGTCTAACTTTCACGAACATGTTGGCGAGTTGGTAGACGAAGTGCCACCTGGGGTCAGCCTTCGCGGTCTTCGTTTCCCTAACGTCCACGTGGATCACGAATCGGTCTTTTCTTCCGCCTTTGATGAACATGCCCTTCGGAGTCGTGGCGTACCGCGTTACGTGTCGGATGTGTGCCTCCGCGGGATTGCATCCCCAGTAGATGACTAAGTCGGCTCTGTTTCTCACTTCCCCCAATGTCATCTCCGGCACACCGCAATCTTGGGCAGCAAGCGTGGTTGGACCGTGGCATACCGAGGTTGTGTTATCGATTGTTGCACCGATCATCTCAGCAAGGTTGATGGCTGCCCTCTGAGCGTCCACTTCCGTTGAACTCAGGCCGTAGATCAGAGGGTAGTCGGCCTTTCTGAGAATCTCGGCCGCCTTTTCTATAGCCTTGTCAAGGGTCACTTCGACAAGTTTCCCATCCTTCCTGATCGCCGGTTTGACTCGATCTTTGTCCCAATTCAGGAACCTGCTCTTGGAAAGCTCACAACCCACTACCGCATCTACTATTCTTCCCCTCTCAGTCACGATCTCCACATCATCACACAGGCAGCCACAGAAAGGACAGACCACGTTGCTGATTGTGGTTTGAACACTCTCGCCCTGCCCCTTGGACTCGAGCTGGGTAGTTGCGCTTGGGGAGTATCTCGGAATCTCGCTGACGGCTCTGACCATCCTGTCCTTCTCAACGAAGAGATCGTGGAGCGTTGTAATCGGCTTGTTGGTTGGGCTGACCTCCACCTCAACGCCCTTATATCTTGGCATGCCAGTCCCCGATGTGTCGGAACCCACGATCGCGTTGGCCCAGGGGCCCCAGGGCATGAAGATCTGGCCCCGGTCTATCCAGCCCTTCCTGCATCTTACGACAACCGACCCAGACTCCGTGGAGATCTCCATTGGCATATTCTCTTCCAACCCCAGATCCTCCATGTCGTCATCGTTGACGTAGGCCAGAGCGGTAGCCTCATAGTACTGCTGCGATGTCTTGCCAGCCTCCAATGCCACGCCCTGTTCCAATGTCCTGCCGGTGTTCAGGATGCACTTCAAGATGACTCAGCCTCGACAGCCGTCTTCCAGACCGCCTTCGATCTCTCGATCTCGTCGGGAGTCAGGCTCTCCACGATCTCCTGCATTTCCTTGATTTTCCTTGCAAAGGCCTCGCCCTCCGCAGCGCTGAACCAGGCTAGCTGGAGCCGCCTCCTATCCAATCCTTTCTTTTCCATCGTCTTCCAGAATCTCTCGACTCGCTTCTGGGTCTGGTAGTTGGCATTGATGTAGTGACAGTCACCCGGGTGGCAACCGGAAACCAGGACAGCACCTGCGCCTCTAGAAAAAGCCCGTTCGATGAACTTGCTTGTCACCCTTCCCGAGCACATGGTCCGGATCACGCGGGCAAGAGTGGGTTGCTGCATCCTGCTGACTCCAGCAAAATCCGCTGCTGCATATGAGCACCAGTTGCAGCAGAAGGCAATGACCTTCTTTCCAGCGTCATCTTCCGTCGCTGCGTCGATCTGGGCCATGATCTGTTGGTCCGTGAAATGGCGCATGACCAACGCACCCGAGGGGCACTCTGCGCCGCAGGTTCCGCATCCCGCGCAGGCCGCGTCGATCACCTCCGTCGTTTTCGTCTCCTTGTCGACGCGAATGGCGTTGTAGGGGCAGACTTTGGCGCAAAGCCCACAGGCCTTGCAGTTCTCCCGAATCAGAGTGGGCGTTATTGCTTCGACCGTCACGCTTCCCTTAGCCATGAGGATGTTTGCCCTCGCCGCCGCCGCGCTGGCTTGGGTCACGGAGTCCTTGATGTCCTTTGGGGATTCCGCGCACCCCGCGAAGAATATGCCTCCCGTTGGAGCATCCACTGGACGAAGCTTCGGATGCGCCTCCATGAAGAAGCCATCCGGGGTCCTGGATAGGTTGAAGAGCCGTTGGACGATATCCGCGTCCTGTCCGGGCCTAAGCCCGACCGAAAGTGTTACTAGTCCGACCTCGATGTTATAGATCTCCCCCCTCAAAGTGTTCTCGCCGGTGAGAATCAGGTTCTTCCTTCCGTTCTCGTAGATCTCGGCCGGCAGGCCGCGGATGAAAATGACGCCCTCCTTCTTTGCCCTCTTGAACAGGTCCTCGAACCCTTTGCCGAAGGCCCTTATGTCGAGATAGAAGACGTAGATCTTCGTTTCCGGCCAGTGCTCCTTTATGAGCAAGGCATCCTTGATCGTGTTCATACAGCAGACGTTGCTACAGTACAGGTGACCACTCCTGTCCGATCGCGAACCAATACACTGGATGAAGGCCACCGACTCCGGGATCTTGCCATCGCTGGGCCGGATCAGCCGGCCGCCCGATGGGCCCCCGGCATTTATCAGGCGTTCGAACTCAAGCGACGTTATCACGTTTGCGTATCTCCCGTACCCATACTCGGTGAGCGAACTGGGATCGTACACATCCGCGCCCGTTGCCACGATGATCGTGCCGACCTCACGTTCCTCCACTTCGGGCTTCTGATTGAAGTCGATGGCCCCCGCACCGGCGACCTTGCAGGCCTTGATGCACTCGTAACACCTTATGCAGTGATCCATGTCCACTATGTACGTGGACGGGACCGCTTGTGCAAAGGGGATGTAGATGGCCTTTCTTGGGGCGAAGTTTGCGTCGAACTCGTTTGGGACCTGGACGGGACATACGTTGGCGCACTCACCACAGCTGTTACATTTCACCACGTATCTTGGCTTCTTCAATACCTTTACCTTGAAATTGCCGATGTAACCACTTACCTCAATGACCTCGCTATTCGTCATCAACTCGATGTTTGGATGCCTTCCCGCTTCCGACATCTTGGGCGCGAGGATGCAGATGGAACAGTCCATGGTCGGGAAGGTCTTGTCTATCTGCGCCATCCTGCCGCCGATGCTCGGGTTCTTCTCCACGAGGTACACCTGGTAACCAGCATCTGCGAGATCTAGGGCCGCCTGGATGCCTGCGACTCCCCCGCCCACAACGAGTGTCCGCCTTGTGACCGGGACTTCAAGCTCAACCTGTGGTTGCAGAAATCGGGCCTTGGCCACGGCCATCCTGACAAGGTCCTTGGCCTTCTCAGTGGCCTTTTCCTTCTCGTAGAGATGTATCCAGCTGCAGTGCTCTCTGATGTTTGCCATCTCAAAGAGATACTTGTTCAATCCGGCTTCCTCACACGCCTTTCTGAAGGTGGGTTCGTGGAGACGAGGTGTGCAGGACGCAACCACAACGCGGTTCAGCTTGTGTTCCTTGATGTCGCTCTTGATCAGTTCCTGTCCCTGGTCCGAGCAGGTGTAACGGCTACTCCTTGAAACGACGACATCCGGAAGGCCCCCGGCGAATCTTGCCACTTCCTCGCAGTCAACGGAGCCCGCGATATTCAGTCCACAATGGCAGACATAGACGCCTACTCTAATCTCATCGTCTCGGACAGGCAGGGCGGTTTCCGTGATCGTCTTTCCGATGGCTTCCGCTTCCGGCATCTCAACCACCTTGGCCCGTCTTGGATCTGTCTAGCAGGTATCGGTGAATCGATTCTGCGGCCCTCTTTCCGTCCACCACGGCCTCGATCACCGTCGACGGCCCGCGTACAACATCGCCTCCGGCAAATATTCCAGGAACGCCGGTCTGGAGGGTGAAAGGATCGGCCGCGATGGTGTTTCTTTTCGTGATCCTGACCCCCTTTGGGAGCGGAAAGAGGCTTGGGCTTTCGCCTATCGCCGGTATCACGCTGTCGACCTCCATCATGAACTCAGATCCTTGGATCGGTATTGGCCTTCTCCTGCCGGTTTGGTCGGGCCTTCCCAGCTTCATGCGAACGCACTCCAAGGCCGCAACGCGTCCATCCTTGCCCAGGATCCTCTTGGGCGCAACCAGGAACTCGATCCTGACGCCCTCATCCTCGGTTTCCTTGACCTCCCAGGGGTTTGCCGGCATCTCGTCTCTCGACCTCCTGTACAGTATCGTGACATCCTTTGCTCCAAGATGGAGGGCAACCCTAGCGATCCTGGCTGCATCCATCGCCACATCTCCGCCACCAACCACCGCAACCTTGTTTCCGAGTTCGATCTTCTCTCCTGTGCCTGCCTTCCTCAGGAAGTCAAGGGCATCAAGGACCCCGCGGAGGTTCTCGCCCTCAATGCCGAGCTTTCTCACCTTCTGGGCTCCTATGGCGATGAACAAGGCATCGTAGCCTTCCTTCAAGATGTCGTCGATGGACAGGTCTTTGCCGACCGTCACATTGGTTCGGAAGTCGACCCCGAGGTCCCTTATCCGTTGGATCTCAGCCTCGACGGCCTCTCTTGGCAACCTATATGCCGGTATGCACCAACCCAACATGCCGCCAGGTCTGGGCATCGATTCGAACACGGTGACCAAGTATCCCTTCTTCGCGAGCTCCTGGGCGGCGGTCAGGCCGGCCGGACCCGATCCCACTATGGCTATCCTCTCCTTTCGGGGGCTGGCGATGTCGGCTTTCTCCCCTCTTGTCAGGTGCCGGTAGTTGGCCACCAGGTGCCTCACGGCCTCGATTGTCCCCGGCTTCTCCACGTTGCCTCGCGCAGGGTTGAAGCAAGCGTATAGGCAGGCCAAGGGCAAAGGGACCTCTCTGAGGATCACCTCCAATGCCTCTTTGAATCCTTCAAGGGATCCGCTCTGGGCTGCAGTGTCCTTGAGCAGCAAGAGAATATCCGGAACTCTAAGCCCTTGCGGACACCTCCTGTAGCACCGGTAGCACCATGCGCAAAGCCAGATCTCCTTGCTCTTCGTGGCCTGCTGGAAATCGAGTGGGATCTGTTGGAGCAGGCTTCGTGGATTGTACACTCTTGGCATCAACTCTGCGACCGGGCAGCTGGATGTGCAGATGCCGCATTCGTAGCAGTACTTCAGTTTGTCGATATCGAGGACCTTCTCGAGCTCTTGCCTGTGCTGCATTGGCTTGCCTCGTTCAAGGGTTTGCGGGGGCGATGGTCACGGCGCATCCTGCAAGTCTCTTAAATGGATCTTGAACCGCCCAAGTTTTCCGCCGAAGTTCCCTGCGGAGATCCTGATGAGCCCCTTCGTCCCAAGGGCTGCATCGATGCCCACCTTCATTGCTCTTTGGACAGACTTGAGGCTGGTTCCGTTGATGACTACTTCCATAATGGACTCCACGCCCTTCGGAACCTTGGAATCCCGGATCTTGCCCCTCAGCGTTGGGCAATAGGGATGATTGGTTGAGTTGGCTAGGAACTTGTACCTCTCGGCTCCCACCTTGGATCCGGAGCTGCAGACCCCGCCCGGGAAGGGGGTGATGACGCCCTTTACTCCGCTTATTGCCGCTGTGGCTGACCGTGCCGCCTCGATTGCAGCAGACTGGGAGGACCCCATGAACCACAGGTTTCCCCCTGAGATGCCCTTGCTCATTCCCACCTCTCTCTCGATCTTGAACTCTCCCCCCATGATGGGTATGATGATGACCTTTCTGCCCCCGATCTCTCCTTCTTCCTCGTAGCCATCGCCGAAGAACCCGAGCTTCACACCCAGATCGATCTTGGCCAAGGGGTTTGCCGTAGCATCAAAAACCGCGGTACTCGGGGCGGTCAGAACGCAGTGCCCGATCCTAGCGAGCAGGACTCCATACATCTTCTTGGGGTCCCTGCTCCAGATGTGGTACTGGCAGATGATGCCGGGCCTGCCATCCGGCGCTTGTTTCTCCGGAAGCTCAGTCTCGATACCAGCCTCAACGCCGCATCCTAGTGCCGACGTGGCGAATCCTGTTGAGGTGACCGCGGCGGTCCTAGCCAGCTCGGATGTTGAGCCGGTGATCAACACGCGGGAGTAGTACGACCGAAAGGCTTCCGCAAACGTGTCCTCAACTGTTTCCCCGTTCACTGGACCGCCTCCTGGGGTTTGGCCAGCAAAGCCCTTTTCCGAAGAATCCTGCCCTTCCTAGAGTGGGGGGTTCTCAGGACCTTGTCCGATGCCTTCTCGATCTCGCGGGCCTCGTCCGCCAATTGGGCAGCCGTCCTCACTGCTTCATGTGCTGCCGCCGCGAGCCTGATGTACTTCTTGACGTCCTTCTCGACGAAGCAGGCGTTATAGTTGACCTGGGCTGCAAGATCGGCAAGTCGGAAGGCAACCGCTGCCTTTGCCCTCGCATAGGGATTGGAAAAACCGGCCTTTGCCAGGGAACGGGACTCGGATACCACCAACCGGGGAAGATACACCTTTCCATTCTTCACTGACTGTATGGCCTTGTCCAGTTCCTCCTGCACGGTTCTCAAGCTGCCCACCGTGGCCAAGACCCTAATCACATCCGCGTTGAAGATCGCCATTTCGGTCGGATCTAGGAACTCGCGCCTTGCCCCGATGAGAGGATCCGCCTCCATTATCAGATATCCAAAACCCTCCTGTTCCAGCTTGTCCTTCACCTTCTTGCTAGGGCCATCTCCTATCACTATCTTCGGCGCTTTGACATCGGCGAGCGCCTCCCGAAGCCTCGTCATGCCCGGCGAGGCAGCATTTGGACCGCACACCACGAGGATGTCGGGGTTTGTGGATGGGATGTACCCAGCTATCCGCGTAGTTTCGGCGGGAGTCATCTTTGGGCCGGAACCGACCACGGTCACTTGAAGATCATCTCTTGCGGCTATCTCGTCCAGGAGAAGGTCGACCATGGTGGACGTTGCGATGTTGCCGCACTTCATGATGACTACATGAACCATGGGAGATCACCCGATTAAACCGACGCCTTGTTAAATTGTCTTTCGTCGGGAAGCCAAGGGTCGCTAGGCTGGCCAAAACCTATTAATCGACGGGCATTCCCAGCCGCACCCCGGATGGCGGAAGCTCAGGAATCCGAAGCGGCAGTAAGCGTGGTCGATCTCACCGTCAATTTCGGCAAGGTTCAGGCCCTGAGCAACATCAACCTTGAGATCAAGAAGGGCGAGATCTTCGGCATTGTCGGCACGAACGGAGCGGGCAAGTCCACACTCATCGACGTGCTGTCGGGGATGGTGAAGCCGTCGTCGGGGAGGATCAGGGTACTGGGCCTGGACCCGATACGCCAAGCGGCGAGGCTTCGGAGGATCATCGGTGTCATACCGCAGGAAACGAGTGTGGAGGAAAGGCTCAGCGCCGAGGAGAACTTGAGGTACTTCGGTAGGCTTCTGGATGTCCCATCGGGCACCCTGGGCGAACAGGTTGACCGCCTGATACGTTTCATGGGGCTGCTTGAGCGCAAGGACGATCCCGTCGAAACGTATTCGGTCGGGATGAAGAAGAAGGTCCACTTCGCGTGCTCCATAGTCCATTCGCCGCAACTGATCATGGTCGACGAGGTCACGGCGGGCTTCGACCCGAGGACGAAGAGGGATGTCGAGAAGCTAATCCTTAAGATGAACCGCGAGCAGGGCCTCACCTGCCTTCTGACGACCCACGACCTCTTGGACGCCAGCCGCCTGTGCGACCGTCTGGCCGTCCTTCATCGGGGAAGGGTTGTTTCCCAGGGAACGTGGGGCGCGATCAGCTCTGCCTGCAGAGCACGGCTCATCGTCAGGGGCATTCCGAAAGTGGATGAGGGCAGGTTGACGGCTCTCGTATCTCCGAGAAAGATCCTGCCAACGCTGGGCGGCGTGCAGATCGAAGTGGATTCTCGGTCGGAGGCCTTCAGCCTCGTCGGGCTCTTGGAAGCAAAGGGAATCCAAGCATCGTCGATCTCATTCGAGGTACCGCCCGACGAGGTGTTCGACGTCCTGACAGAAGATGAGGGGGCCTAGGACGTTGTCAGCTGGTCGAAAGCCCATCTGGATCGCCCTGACAGACGCGAGGAAGATAGCGCGCGAGAGGCGAACCATCCTGCTGACCATAGTGTTACCGGTCATCGTGGTCATCGTGGTCGGCGTCACATTCAGCCTAGGCTACCAGCAGTTCGAGAAGAGGGAGCTTGTGATCGGGGTGGTGAAGCATCGCAACTCGACCTATGCCCAGATGATCGTGGATGGGATCGAGCAGCAGAACGCGACGGCCATCGTCTACGAAACGGTTGAGGACGCCAGAAAGGATCTGGTCGCCGAGAAGATCGACTCCATCATCGAGGTCGACCCCTGGATAACCGAGAAGATGAGGGAATTCAAACGAAGCTGGATTCGGATCCATGCGGACGAGACGAGACCGCTCCTGACCGCAGCGATAGAGGTGACGATGCTCCAGGCTAAGGAAGAGGTTGTGGACGAGCTAGCTTGGACGTACGTAAAGAGCCTGAAGGAGGGAATCATCCCCCGCCTCGTGGAGGCTCTGACGAGCATCGAGGCCATGCTCGAGCAGGGTCGATCCGGGCAGGAGACCCGAGACGCGCTAGATCTGTTGGCCAAGATCGAGTCTGTCGATGACGACGCGATAAGCTCGATGGTTGCCGCAACTGAGACCGGCCTGCGGGAGATCATGGCGAACGGAACGCCTGCGCAGAAAATGCTCGTCTCGATGATAAACCAATCCGCCGTCGTTGGCACGTTGAGAGGGCTCTCCGATTCAAAGCCGCTGCTTGATTCATGCTACCACTTCCTCAGGTACGCATATCCTCACCTTGGCGACGTAGGGGGGCTGCCCCTGCAAATGGCCGCGGATCTGTCTGGCTTCACGTCCAACCTCTCGGAGATCACGCCGGAGCAAGCCGCCATCATCAAGCTAGCGCTCCCCCTCCTAAGAGATAGGCTCATCCAGACGCTCTCCAGCGAAAGCCCGGACAAGACCCCCGAGGAGATCGGATCGATCGCCGAGACGGTCCTGAGCAGCGCGTCAAGCCTGATGGATGTGGTCATCTCACGACAGTTGGAAATCGTCAACATGAGTCGACGCGTCGAGGCCGTCCGGATGCGGCTTGAATCCGTCGACTTGGCCGAGCTCGGCAGAGAGGGAAAGAGTCTGCTGGAGAGAGTGGGCGAAATGGAAAAAGCGTTCCTGACATCCCCTCTCTACCTCACCGAGATGCCCCTCTACTTCGGATCCGAGAGGAAGAGGTATGTCGACTACATCTCCCCCGGCATCTTCGCCTTCGGGATACTCTTCTCGGTCCTGGTCTACACCGTGCTGAGCGTCGTCAGGGACAGGGAGAAGGGCATCCTCCGCAGGATCTTCGTCTGCAACGTGGGCAGGTGGACCTACGTCGGGGGGAAGTGCCTCGTCTGCCTGGGAATCGCGGCCGTGCAGATAATCATCCTGACGGCCTGCGCCGTGCTGCTATTCGACATATACATCGTCAACGTGCCAAAGACCTTCTTCTTTGGGCTATACGCCTCGGTTGGCTTCGTTGGACTCGGACTGTTGGTCTCATCCGTGAGCAAGACCGAACTTGAGGCCCTGACGGCGTCATTCGGCCTGTGTTTCATCATGCTGATCATCTCGGGCATTTTCTACCCCTTCGAACTCAGCCCCTCCATAGTGAGGCAGGCATCGAGGTACGTGCCGATCACCTACGTCGCAGACCTTCTCAAGGCTGGCATGATAAAGGACGCGACGCTCGGCGAGGCCTTGGGGAACCTTATCTCGGTTGGAGCCTACGGCGGTGTGACTCTAGTCATGGGCACGCTGGGTTTCAGGTGGAGGAAGAAGGGCTAGGGTGGAATTCTTGACCCGTTGGGAATCGGTTGCAGGGATGAAGATACGGAACCCGGTGATGCTCGCCGCCGGAATCCTAGGCGAGACCTACGGATCCCTGAAGAGGGTGGAAAGGGAGGGTGCGGGGGCCTTGGTGACGAAATCGATCGGCCCCAAGCCCAACCCTGGCTACCGCGGGCCGATACTCGTCGAGGTCGAGTCAGGATTCCTGAACGCCGTCGGCCTGGCCAATCCGGGCGTGCAGGCCTTCCTCGAGGACCTCAAAGAAGGGATCTCGAAGGAGCCCTTCCAGATTCCGCTAATTGCCTCCATCTACGGCGCGTCATGCCGGGAGTTCCGCACTTCCCTGAGAGCCCTTGAGCCCGTGGTGGACGGTTTTGAGCTGAACCTTTCCTGCCCGCACTCAAAACGGTACGGGCTTGCGGTCGGCTCGGACCCCGGGCTTGTGAAGCAAATCGTCCAGGAGTGCAGGGAAAATACCGAGAAGCCCGTGATAGCGAAGCTCAGCCCAAACGTCCCGCGGATAGAGGAAATCGCGGAACATGCAGAGGCGGGCGGCGCCGATGCCATTTGCGCGATAAACAGCGTGGGGCCGGGGATGGCCATCGAGATCGAGAGAAGGAGGCCGATACTATCCAACCTCAGGGGAGGCCTGACGGGTCCGTGCATCAAGCCGATCGCAGTGAGGTGCGTCTACGACATATACGAGTCGGTGGATATCCCAATCATAGGCGTCGGCGGCATCGCGAGAGCAGAGGACGCGATCGAGCTCATGGAGGCCGGTGCCACGTTGGTTCAGATAGGCACAGCTGTCTACCATCGTGGACTTCAAGCCTTCAGGGAGATATCGGCGGGCATAGAACGCTTCCTCGAGGATCGCGGAGTCTCCCATAAAGACATCATAGGAGCTGCCCACGGAGGCACTTAGATGGAGAGGCCCAAGCCAGCTCGCGTGATGGAGGCCAAGGAGATCGCTCGGAACATAGCCTGCGTCAGGATCGAGAACCCTCTCGAGAAGCTGCCACGACCCGGCCAGTTCATCATGGTGTGGAACGGCGCTGACGAGAAGCCGATGGCCGTGACCAGGATCTCGAGGAAAGAGCTTCTCATGACCGTCAAGCAGGTGGGTCCCTTCACCCGGGCGCTTGCCCGCTGCAAGCCGGGCGACCTGCTCGGCATCAGGGGGCCCTACGGGCGCGCCTTCGACCTCGCCTATGAGAGGCCGATCCTGGTAGGCGGCGGGATCGGCGCATCGCCAATTCTCCATCTAGCTTCGGAGCTGGCTCACAGAAAAACGAGTCCAACCATCTTTCTGGGCTTCAATAGTGCCGTCGATGCGATATACGCCCAGGAGTTCGGGCGATTGGGCAAGACGCAGATCTGCACGGTCGACGGCAGCCTTGGGATGGCCGGAAACGTCACCGATCACCTTCCTCCGCTTTCCGCATTCGACTGCATCTTCGCCTGCGGGCCCGAGGCAATGATGGCGACTGCCGGCATGATGGCCGAAACCGCCGGGGTCGAATGCCAACTTCTCGTCGAGAGGTACTTCAAGTGCGGCATCGGCCTTTGCGGCAGCTGCGCGCTTGGTTGCTTCACCGTTTGCAGGGATGGCCCTGTGTTCTTCTGGAAGGAGCTCAAGGAGACGGAGTTCGGACTCTTCAAACGGGATGCATGTGGTCGTAGGGAACCGATCCCTAGAAGTACTTCGCCAGCCTCTGCTCGAGCCGTTCGGCCGGCATCGCACCGATGATCGTGTCGACGTGCTCGCCCCGCCTGAACACCAGGAAGGCAGGAATGCTCATGACCTGAAACCGGGCGGCCGTGCCCGGGTTCCGGTCCACATTGATCTTTCCGAAGACGATCTTACCCTTGTGCTTCTTTGCGAGCTGCTCTATCACCGGGGCCATTGCCCGGCACGGACCGCACCAAGCTGCCCAGCAGTCCACCACAAGAGACGGGTAGGACTGGATGGCAGCGTCGATCGACGCGTCGTCCATCTCGAGCACACCGCCGGGCAGTTCGGACCGTCCCTCGTTCGCCTTGCCCGAAAGACGCTCGATCATCTCCCGCCTTTTCTTTTCCCTTATTGCCTCGATCTCGTCGTCCAACCTACTCACCGGCGGCAACGAAGCGGCCTTGGTCTCTTATTACTACCTCCCCGCCATCCGAAATGACAGTTCCGCGCATGATCGTCATGCTGGGCCAGAACCTTAGGCTCATCCCAACGAATGGGGAGTACTTTGCCTTCGAGAGAAAGCTTTCGGGATCGACTTTCCGCCTCTTTCTGTCCACGACGACCAAATCAGCGTCTCGCCCAACCCCAAAGCCCTTGCCCGGAATGTTGAAGATGCGGGCGGGCTCCACGCTCGTCAGGCGAACGAAAGCGGACGGCGAAACGCCGTTGGCCTCAAAGTAAGTGAGGACGGCTGGAACAAGCGTTTCGAATCCTGGGACGCCAGCAGGCGCATCCGGCTCACCGAGGGATTTCTCCTCAAGGGCATGAGGAGCATGATCCGAGGCGATGACATCCACCAAGCCTGATCTCACGCCGTCGAGCATCGCTGTTACGTGCCGTTGCTCCCTGAGCGGCGGGTTCATCTTTGCCACCGCTCCATGTTCTAGGTAAGTTGCCCTCGAAAGGATCAGATGGTGCGGCGTCACCTCACAGGTAACTTCCATCTTCCTCGACCTATACGCGGCTATGGTGCGCAGGCTCGTTCCTGTGGAGATGTGACAGAAGTGAAGTCTCGCCCCGATTCCCTCATTCAACGAAAGCACCCTCAAGACGGCCTCCTCTTCCGCCTCCGGGGGCCTCGCTAGAGTGTGGTCATATTCTCCGGCTGTCTCTCGGAAGAAAGTGGAATCCTCCGCGTGAATGCAGGCGACCTTCCCGGTTCGAGCTATGACCCGTAAGGCGGAAGCGAGCTCCCCGTAGCCCACGACCGGCCCTTCGGTGGAGGGGCCAACGAATATCTCGCCGTAGGCGATGTTTTCCTTCACACTCTCAAGCTCCGCGCAGTTCCCCTGGACGCCCATGTTCAGCCCGATATCCACAGCGATCCTACCTAAGGCCATGTCCCTCTTGGCCTGGAACGCAGTTGCGGACAAGGTCGGAGGCTTGGAGTTCGGCATATCCACAACGAAGGAGATGCCACCTATCGCCGCTGCCTGAGTCTCTGAAGCGAAGTCACCCTTGTGGCGCAGCTCCAGATCCCTCAGGTGGCCGTGAACGTCCAGAGGAGCCGGAAGGACCAGCGAGGACGAGGGAAGAACGACGGTTTCGTCGGCCTGCGGCATGATGGCGGGCTTTCCGATCTTCACGATCTTCCCGCCGTCGATGGCCAAGCTCGCTTTCAAGATCCCCCTCGGAGTCACTAGGCGGCTTTCTCCAACGAGAAGGTCAACCGGCGCCCGGACCCTCACGGCTCTTACTTCTCTCGGAGCTTCTTAAGTCTTTCAAGAGGCCCGCTGCACGATCGGAATCTCCAGATCGCATCCTGAACGGCATCCGATCCTGCACGGGCGAAATGGGGCCAAGGTGGCCTTCCGGTTGGTAATCTAACATATTTAAGCGAGATACGACCAGAAATCAGCCGGAGGGGCCTTTCATTCGTGGATCGGCGATCCATCCCACCTTCAAATGCCGTTCGCACCTTGAGGTGAAAAGTTCTTGGGGATTTTGCCGCTTGCTGCAGTGAAGCGGGTGATTAAGGATAATGCTAACATCGACCGCGTGGGCGCCGATGGCATTAGAGCACTGGCCGAGCTGATGGAGGAGGAAGGTACTCGGATCGCCCAGAAAGCCGTCCTATTGGCCAAACACGCAGGCAGGAAGACCGTCGTCGAAGAGGACATAAGGTTGGCGAGCAAGTACAGTTAGGCGGCATTCCGTCTCCTGCAAACAGCCTTGGCTTCTGCCTGCAACCGATGGGGATGATTTGGCCGGGCCCTCCACCGCGTCTTCCACCGGCTCTTCATCTGCACGGACGTCCGTCGGCGAAGGGCCGCGCGTTGCCCTTGGCCTTCACGTTCAGCCCCGCTCCAACATGCCTCCAGATTTGTGAGAATCTATCTCGAAAAACGACCGCCTCGAAGAGGCGATATGTGTCTGGGGGCCGCCGACCGGGCCGTAGCGCGAGAGGCCGGAGCCAAGCCGGGATGATCCTACCCAGCAGGCAGCATGCCTACAAATCTTTTTATGCCGATCAATTTTACCAACGACGGTGCGGCCATGGAGTTCGCCGGGCGCGACGTGATCGATCTAAAAGACTTCACGCGTGAGGAAGTCGAGTACATCCTCAAGGTCTCGGAGGAATTCGAGCCGATAGCCTCAGGGAAGGAGAGGTCCAGGCTGCTGGAGGGGTACGTCCTCTGCAACCTTTTCTTTGAGCCGAGTACCCGCACCCGTCTCAGCTTCAGCTCGGCAATGATGCGGCTCGGGGGGTCCGTGACCGGGTTTGCGAGCAGCGCGACCTCCTCGGCTAGAAAGGGCGAAACCCTCTCCGACACCATAAGGGTGGTCGAGAGCTACTGCGACGTGATTGTTCTGCGAAGCAACAAGGAGGGCGCCGCGCGGCTCGCCGCGGACCTCTCGTCGAAGCCCGTGATCAACGCTGGAGATGGGTCGCGGCAGCACCCGACGCAGACGCTCCTCGACCTGTACACGATCAAGAAAGAGTTCGGAAGGATAGACGGGCTGAACATTGCCTTGGTGGGCGACCTCAAATATGGAAGGACGGTTCACTCCCTAGGCTATGCGCTCACCATGTTCGACGTGGAGCTGAGCCTGGTGTCCCCGCCTCAGCTAAGGATGCCGCCGGAGGAGATCAGCGATCTCGAGGAGCATGGCTTGAAAGTTAAGGAAACTTGGGATATCTCCGACGTGATCAAGGACTGCGATGTGCTCTACGTGACCCGGATACAGAAGGAGCGTTTCCCCGACCCCACCGAGTACGAGAGGGTGCGGGGAGCGTACTCGATAACAGCACAGATGCTGGAGGGCGCGAAGAAGGACATGATAGTGATGCATCCACTTCCCAGGGTCGATGAGATCGCACCGGACGTTGACAAGACCCGGCATGCGCGATACTTCCAGCAGGCCTTCTCTGGCATCGTGGTTCGCATGGCCTTGCTGAGCCTAGTCCTTGGCAAAAGGAGGCCTTGAATGTCGACGCAATCGACGGAACTCAGGGTGAAGAAGATCAAGGATGGAACGGTCATCGACCACATAAAGCCCGGCTATGCGTTGGCCGTCCTGAGGATCCTCGGCGTGACGAAGGATTCTGTGACCAAAGACCCGAACAAGATCGTCACGGTCGCGATAAACGTGCCCTCATCCAGGATGGGCAGGAAGGATGTAGTCAAGGTGGAGGGGCGCGCCCTGGCCGCATCCGAGCTAAACAAGATATCGCTGATCACCCCCGATGCGACGATCAACTTCATACAGGACTACGAGGTGAAAAAGAAGGTTACGGTCTCCCTGCCCAAGAGCATCGAGGGAACGGTGCGGTGCATCAACCCCAACTGCATCACGAACGCGCGGGAGCCCGTCGTCGCGTCCTTCAGGGTAGCCTCGAGGAACCCCCTGCGCCTAAGGTGCAACTACTGCGGGAGGTTCGTCGAGGAGAAGGAGATATTGGACCAGTTCTGAGGGATGGCGCAGTTGATCGAGCCAAAGAACCATCTGATCCTTGCGTTGGACGTCATTGGCATCGAGCGGGCCGCCAAGGTCGCTCAGCTGACAGCGGAGTATATCGATGCAATAAAGATCCACTGGCCGGTGATCCTAGAGCGCGGGTTGCACGGCGTGCGCGGGCTGGCCGAGCTTGCGCCGGTGATAGTCGATGCCAAACTCTCCGACATCCCGAGCACGAATAGGGTGGCCTGCGAGATCATGCGCTGCTCCGGCGCATCGGGAGTCATTTGCCAAGGTTTTGCTGGCGAGGATAGCGTGAGGGCGTGTGTAGAGGCAGGCGGCGACGTCTACGTGTTGGTCGAGATGTCGCACCCCGGCTCGCTCCAATTCATCTCAAAACATTCGGAGGAAATAGCCCGGATGGCCCGGAACGTCGGAGCGTCAGGCATCGTTGCCCCAGCGAACAGGCCGGAGAAGCTGGCGTCCTATAGGGAGATCGTCGGACCGTCGATGCAGATACTGTGCCCCGGGATAGGTATTCAGGGCGGCAATCCGGGCGACGCCGTAGCCATGGGCGCAGACTTCGAGATCGTGGGGAGGGCGATATGCAGCGCCAAAGACCCTGGACTTGCAGCCAAGGAGATCGCCCAGGCGATAGCCAGCAAGGTGCGGAGATAGCCGGAGGAGCGCGTTGAAGTTAGAGATCTCACTAGCCGGCTACTGCGGCCGGTACTGTGGAAGGTGCAGCTGCTACAGGGACGAAACCTGCACTGGGTGCAGATCCAACCTCGGGTCGAGGTGGGGCAGGTGCAAGGTCTATGAGTGCTGCGTCGAACGCGCGTTTGAGCATTGCGGGCTGTGCCCTGACCTTGTCTGCGCCAAACTCTCGATGGTCAACTCGGTGTTCGGCAAGAGCAAAGGGGTCCTGACTAGGTCGCTGAAGGAAAGGGCAGCCAAGGGCACGGCGTGCTGGATTCGATCCCAGAGGAGGAGGACCCGGATCTTCCGTTGGACCGAGCGAATGCGGGTGGTATGGACCTAACGGGTTCCGATCGGCACGCTATATCCTGCTGGGGCCGATGAAGCCGCCCCTGATCATCAGATCGGCAAGGACCATTGCAACCATGGCCTCCGCGACCGGTATGATGCGCGGGACGATGCAGGGGTCATGCCTGCCCGCCACTCGTATCTCCACATCCTCCATGGTAACCATGTCAAGAGTTTGCTGCACGACCGAGATGGAGGGCGTCGGTTTGACGGCGAATCTGACAACGATGTCGTTGCCCGTGGAGATTCCGCCGAGGATGCCTCCCGCCCGATTCGTCAGCAGGCGCGGCGAGCCGTCCACGTTCGCTATCGGGTCGTTGGATTGGGATCCCCTTAAGTCCGCCACGCCAAAGCCGGCCCCGAACTCCACCCCCTTCACGGAGCCGATCGAGAATAGTGCCCTCCCTATCTCCGCGTCGAGCTTATCGAACACGGGTTCCCCAACGCCCGGCGGAACCCCCCTGGCGATGACCTCGGCGATCCCACCGACCGAGTCGCCACACTCGGCGGCGGCCCTTATTTCTTGAACCATCTCCATGGCCTTGGCTTCATTCGCACACCGGACCGCGTTCCGTTGGGCCTTCACGACGGCGTCGAAGTCGGGAGGTGCAGGCGCTTTGACGCGTCCTATCTGCAGCGTATGGCCGGCTATCTGAATGCCGTGCGTGTGAAAAAGCAGCTTCTTGGCCACCGCTCCGCCCATAACCCGGCCGACGGTTTCCCTGCCCGAAGACCTGCCACCACCTCTATGGTCGCGCCTCCCGTATTTCAGTGCATAGGTTAGGTCGGCGTGTCCGGGGCGAGGCCTGTTGATCAAAGCCTCGTAAC
>Ga0129301_1000441_pt1 | contig 22827 bp, 29 predicted proteins | sample ConPoolayeHmetaG_FD_94489 | JGI IMG/M metagenome (GOLD analysis project Ga0129301, IMG submission 94489) | Hot spring microbial mat communities from California, USA to study Microbial Dark Matter (Phase II) - Cone Pool mat layer H metaG ...
ATACATACGCCCTTATCAGAGTAATTCTTGCCCACAAAAATCTTTGAAGTTCAAGGCGTAAGTCTGAACTTGTCTCTTGGATAAAGCGTCACTTCACGAATGTTTTTCTTCCCAGTTAACATCATCACCAACCTACCCAAACCAATCGCCCATCCCGCGTGAGGCGGCATCCCATAATCAAAAGCCTGTAAATGATACTTGAAAGATTCGGGATTAAGATCCTTCTCCTCCAACCGCCTTATTAGAAGCTCTTTATCTGCTATTCTCGTGCCGCCAGAGACTAATTCAATCCAAGACCACATTAGGTCAAAGCCCTCACAAATTTCTGGCGTATCGTCTCGCGGCTTGATATAGAAAGCTTTAGAATGGGTTGGCCAATCAGTTATGAAGTAAAAGTATGGGTGGATTTTACCTAAAGTTCTAAGGGCTGGCGTTGGTATGTCTTCTCCCCACGGAATCTCTACGCCTTTATGCTTCAAGTCCCGAAGAGCATCATCATAAGTTAGGCGTTTGAAGGGTACCGTTGGCACTTTTACTCTATGCTTCAATGTTGCCAGCTCCTTTTTACATTTTCCAGCCACATTCATGCAGACGTGCTGCATTAAACACTCAAGCAACCGCATAACCTCATCAGCATCAGCAAACGCCTGTTCAATATCTATCGAAATGAATTCGCTCGAATGAATTCGCGTATGCGACTCTTCAGCCCTAAAAAACGGTCCAGCCTCAAAAACCTTCTCAAGACTCATTACAAGCTGCTCCTTATACAACTGCGGGCTCTGCGCAAGATACGCCTTCCTCTCAAAATAATCAACCGAAAACAACGCCGCACCACCTTCAGTTGCAGAAGCAATAATGCGTGGAGTGTAAACTTCGATAAAGCCTTGCTCAAAAAGAAAACTTCGAATCGCCTCTAAGGCTGTGTGCTGAATCTTGAAAATTGCCAAATTCTTTTCCTGTGCGAGGTCCAATGCTCGTGCATCCAAGCGTGCCTCCAATTTTGCAGGCGTTTTCCCTGCTATATCTATTGGCAATTGAGAAGTTGCGGTGTTGAGAATTTTCATCTCCTTCGGTATCACTTCGATGCCCCTCGGCGTCATGTCAGTCTTTTTCACAACGCCTCTCACGCCTAAACCATATCGCTTCTGAAGGGCATCCGACTTCGATAGGACTTCGTCACTAACTTTCTTTTTTGGAATGGTAACTTGAATGGTGCCCTCTCTGTCTTGCAATATGATGAAACGAATGCCACCTAAATCTCTAATTTCTTGAACCCAACCAAAAAGCGTAACCTCTTCGCCGTCCATTTCGGATTTAACATCAGCAGAATAGTGTGTTCTGCACCAGTCGTTAATAGAATCCAGTTTCATAATCCCACGCTCAATCTAGCCTGCAAACTCCACACGCAATACCATATTCCGAACCTTACGCGCGATTTCCTTTAAAGCTTTCACATCAAAGGGCAACTGTGCACTACGTCTTCTCTTTACAATCACCCTCGTCTCCGTTGTTCCATCAGGCAACCAAATTGTGTTAATCGTCAAAATGCTGAGAGGAGCAAACAAATCCTCTAAAAACTTGCGGTCGTCAGACCCATACTCTAAGACGCGAACATTCTTTCCAGTTTCTTCAGCCAAAGTCCTAATAATTTTCCCGCCAAAACCCAAAAGCCGCGGCACATCGCCCGAACCTACAACAATCGCCAAAGTTTTGCCTGCATCAACTGCTCCGTGAAAATATACATTCTGAAGCGAAGGAAACTTCTCTTCCAGAGCCAATAGTATGCGAGCGATTTTCAAATCTAACTCGCTTACCTTTCCAGCCTTAAGTTTATCCGTACATTTCTGACACAGTATTCCACTCTTCAAGCAGAAACTGCATAACTCTGTTTTCACCCTTTAAGGCGCCCTCCACAAATAAAGGAGGGGGCGGAGCTCTGCAAACTCTACTGGAAACATCCCTTAACGTTCTAAGGTTATCTCAATTGTGCTGACGTTTGTAGGCGAGCCACCCTCTTCTCTGGGTGTCATCTGCTGCGTTCCAATACCAACCTTCTTAACTTTCACGTCCGGCAGGAATCGGCGTCTGACAACTTCGACAACGTCAACAGCACGACTTACCGATCTCCCTCTTGCTTTAATGTTTACTTCTTTTGCTCCGCCGTGAAAGAGGGTTATGCAAGCCAGTACGTAGTTCATTACTGGCTTATTTCCGACCAACACTGAATTGCTTTCAGACATTCGTACCGCCTCACTCCTAGTTTTAACACATTTAATGGCTTCATAGACTCATTTATCGGCAAATAAATACATTACGGTAAGATTTCTATCCAATAAAAATAGACGCCAAAATTATACATGTTTATTGCATTTTGTCTTCACTAAACTTTTAAATAATCAGCACTATTGTAAAGTCTAAACTTAACAAAATACTACAGAGGAATGCACATTGGATGTTCTCACAAGACGCTCGATGCAACTGCTCCGAATGCTTTACGAAAAAGGAAAATCCACAAACACCTACACTCTCCGCGTAAAACAAGAAGAATTGGCAAAACAACTAAACATAAGCAGGCAAGCATTAAACGTGCATTTGAGAAAACTTCGCGACCTCAACTATATACGTACAGGAAGAGGCTTCATAGACGTAACCGAGAAAGGACTAACCGTGCTAGGGTTATCAACAAATCCCGCCTTCATATTTGTAAAAGTATCCCCTCACAGACGAATATACGCTTACGAAAGGTTCAAAGAGCTCGCAGTCCAAAATGCCTTTAGAATAGCAGGCGACGTTGACGCTGTTCTAATAGTTGACAGAGAAAAGCTTGACGAAGTGTTAAAAAGACTGTCTTCCATTGAAGGAATCCAAGACACAAAATCCTATGTCTCAATAGAAACCATAAAGTGAGGAGAAAAGACATAATGAAACTCTACGAGTACGAAGCAAAAAACATACTCACAAAATACGGCATCCCAACACCACAAGGCGGACTAGCCACAAGCGCAAGCCAAGCGCGCGAAATCGCAAACAAACTGAAACCGCCTTTTGCAGTTAAAGCGCAGGTACTTGTTGCAGGAAGAGGCAAAGCAGGCGGAATTCTTTTCGCCAATTCTGTTGAAGAAGCAGAAAAAGCCACCGAGAAACTTTTAGGCATGCAGATAAAGGATGTGCCTGTCAAAAGCGTCTGGATCGAAGAAAAAATACAGATAAAAAAAGAGCTTTACTTCGGTATAACAATCGATCGATTCAATCGAAACTACTTTGCAATTGCCTCTGCAGTAGGCGGAATAGAGATAGAAGAGATAGCTGCAAAAACTCCAGAAAAAATAATCAGGTTTCCAATAAATCCTCAGCAAGGTTTGCGCGCTTTTCATGCTCGACAAATCGCAAGAAAGATGGGCTATATGGGGAATCGGTTTTTTGAGCTTGGAAAAATCCTCAAAAGATTATACAATGTTGGCATGGATTATGATGCAGAACTTATCGAGATGAACCCCTTAGTAGAAACTATCGACGGTGAATTTGTTGCAGCCGACGCTCGCATAATAATAGACGACAACGCTTTGTTTCGCCATCCAGAATACAAGAAGAGACTATTGGAAGGTGAAGGCGAGCTTACAACTCAAGAAGTAGAAGCGTTAAGAAACGATTTAGCTTACGTCAAATTAGACGGAGATATAGGCATAATAGGCAATGGCGCAGGACTCGTGATGGCAACACTGGACACAATTCAGTATTACGGTGGAAAACCTGCAAACTTCCTTGACATCGGCGGCGGAGCTTCATCTGAAAAAATAGCCACTGCCCTCAAGATAGTGCTCTCAGACCCCAACGTTAAGACGCTGTTCATAAACATTCTAGGCGGAATAACACGCTGCGACGATGTTGCACGCGGCATTCTAGAGGCAAAAGCCAAAGCCAGAGCTACAAAACCAATGGTCATCAGGCTTGTAGGCACAAACGAGAAAGAAGGAAAACAAATACTTACGGAAGTAGGAATACCCGTGTTGGAGAGCATGGAAGAAGCCGCGCAAAAAGTCGTTGAGATTTCAAAAGGAGGAAGATGAATTGGGAATAATCATCGGTAAAAACACTTGCGCAATCGTGCAAGGCATAACTGGAGCCCAAGGAAGCTTTCACACCAAGCTCATGCTGGAGTATGGGACAAAAATTGTCGCTGGCGTAACGCCTGGGAAAGGCGGAACAGTTATTCATGATGTTCCCGTTTTCGACACGGTTGAGGAAGCAGTAGAAAAACATTCAGCAAATGCCTCAATAATTTTTGTTCCTGCTCCTTTCGCTGCGGATGCGGCTCTAGAATCTTTGGAAAATGGAATGAAAACGATTGTGATAATTACGGAGCATATTCCAATAAAAGATTCCATAAGCCTTATGGCATGTGCAAAGCAAGCCAACGCAACAATAATAGGACCAAACACTCCGGGCATAATAACTCTTGGAGAAAGCAAACTCGGCATAATGCCCGCTCACATTTTCAAATCGGGCAACGTAGGCATGGTCTCTCGAAGCGGAACCCTCACATACGAGATAGCCGCTGGCTTAACAAGAAGAAACATTGGACAATCGACATGTCTAGGATTAGGGGGCGACCCAATAACGGGCTTAAACTTTGTAGACACGCTCAAACTGTTCAAAAACGACTTGCAAACTAGAGCCGTTGTTTTGATAGGCGAAATCGGCGGGAATCTCGAAGAATTGGCAGCCGACTATATAATAAAAGAAAAGTATACTAAGCCTGTCGTAGCTTTTATAGCTGGGCGTTCTGCACCGCCTGGAAAGCGTATGGGACATGCTGGTGCAATAGTGATGGGTAAGGCTGGAACTGCTCAGAGTAAGATTGAGAGGCTCCAAAGTGCTGGCGTGAAAGTGGCTGAGAAACCGAATGATATTCCAGAGTTATTGGTAAAACTTGTCAAGACTTAATAGCAAAAAGTATATTTTATAGTAGGCCATCACAGTTTCAGCTACAAACCATGGGGCTCATTAAATGCCAATAATGGATCCGTTCAAGAAGACACTTGCTCAAAAACATAGACTTTACATGAAAATCTGCAGAGAATGCGGAGCAAGAAACGCCGCAACCGCTGCTAAATGTAGAAAATGCAGAAGCAAAAGCTTGCGATGGAAGAAACGAGAACTCGTAAAGTAATCTTAATCTACTGTATTTTCGAACCAGTTTATTACAAAATATTAGTCAGCGTCTCAATGTTAAAGGCAGTGTTTGCACAACCATTCTTTATCAAAGGAACTGCTTGACCTGCCATGCCCATTTCCTTCAATAGTTCTCCACTCATCTTTATCTCTTCTCCACAAGCGACTCCAACAACACCCTCGTAATCATTCTCTTTAAGAATCTTGGGAATACAAGAACCTCCCGGCACAATGTAAACGTCATAGCCTTTCTCCTTTGCAAAGGACGTAGCCCTGTTTATTGAGCAGTCGGAAGAGCAATGGGCGCAAACGTATGAGGGAATGCTCGGGTCAAAGAATGCTTTGCAACGGCTATCCATGTACTTTCTGGAGCAATGCGGCAAGAATAATGCTCTTCTCCGAGTTTGGACAAACCTTTCCCTTTCAATAATATTTCTTGCGTGCGTTTCCATAAGGTCCTGAAGAAGAAGCACCGCGTCAGACACATTTAGACCTGTCGCCTCCTGTATCTTAAATTTCTTAATAATCTTCTGTGCCGTTTTCCCGACCTTTTCATGCATTCCAGTCTCATAGCTGGCCTTCGCTAGCTCTGCGAAGAAGAAACGTGATATCCGTGACAGGTCAAAGGTAAACTTGTATGGCATAGTATACATGATAGAAGGACAAACCTTTAAAATTAACTGTTGCTAATAGGGTTCAAAGCCAAAGACTTAGTGTATTACGGAGGCGTGATGTTGGGCATACTTGACCGATTTAAGAAGAAAAAGAAGGAAGAAATTACTCAATCAACCAAAGAAACCAAAGTAAAAACAAGCACAGAGCTCGAACAGATTCTAAGAGATGATAAGGAAGTATACGAAGCCCTAAAACATACAATGTTTCTTGACCCAAGAAAAATAGATATACCAATTAAGGAAGCTGTCGAAAACGCAAAGAAAGCTGAGAAGACAAAAGACCTCGTAAAAGCCCGAACATACTATGAAATTGCAGGTGGTTTAGCCATATACGAGGGTGACGTCAAAAAAGTCGTAGAGTACTTCAGTGAGTGCCAAAGATTATCACCCAATATGGAGTATACAATTTTGAAAAACCCTGAAAAAGCAGTAGCTGTAGCCCAAGAATATTATAAGAAGCATCTTCAATCTTGATCTCTTTGTTAATAAGCCAAAATACAGATTCTTATCTAACTATTTTTTCTGGCTCGCCAGTGTAGCCGAGAAGGTCTCTTAAAGACTTTAATTCTTCCCGAAGCATTGTTACTTCGTTTTCGAGGGCGCTAACCCTTGACTCTGCAACTTTTTTTAACTTCTCGATTTCAATCATTAGGTTCGCTCGTTCTGTTTCCAGTATCTTTATTTTTTCGCGGAGGTTTTTCAGCGTCTGCATTAGTTCTCCTCTGATGGCAGTAATTCTTTCCACCATGTTTTTAATGTTTGTCGTTTGTTCAACTTTTGTTTCTGATTCCATTATCGCTCTGAACTTTGCTCTACAATTTGGGCATTCAAAGATTCCCATAACAACCCTAGATTCCTCTCCCTTCAACGGCTTTTGAGTCGGCATAACCCAGTTTTTCACTGGAGTTAACACAATCACACCGCATTTTGGGCATGTGACCAAAATTCTCTCCTCAACAATAGTCATGTCTAAGAGTTTAAAATGCGTTTTGCAATAGGCGCATAATCGACTATGAAGCAAATTATTAACGTGAAACACTTAAACTATAGAATTGACAGGTGGAAATTGTGCAGATTGCTGATATGAAAACGAGATTAACGGAAAAAATCAAGGCTCTAGAGAAAGAGAGAAACATGCTTTTAGAAGAAGTCAAGCAGCTCAAAGAAGTTGTTGAGCTAAGCGAAAAATCGAAGGAATTGGAAAGCGATGTCAACAGGTTAAAAGACGAGGTTAATGCTCTTAAAGCAAGAATTCCGAAAGAAATTCTACGGGAAATCGGCGAAGTTGAACCTTCTTTTTTGGAGGAGGAGAAGAAAGAAAAAATGCCCGAAGAAGAGTGCATAAGCTGCGGCGAAGATTTCCTCTAAAATGATAAAAAGAGGGGTTAAATTGTCGTAACAAACATTAAGCGTTCAACGAGTTCCTTGTAGCGATTTCTAATAGTGACCTCAGTCACCTGAGCGATTTCTGCGATTTCTCTCTGCGTTTTTCTTTCACCCGTCAACACCGAAGCAATGTAGCTTGCAGCGGCTGCAATTCCTGTTGGTCCACGACCTGAAGTTAGTTTTAATTCCTTTGCTGCAGCCAAAATTTTGTGGGCGATCTCCTCAACTTTTCCTTGCATTGTCAGCTGGTTTGAAAACTTTGTGATATATTGGCTTGGCTTAAGCGGCGGTATGGAATAGTCAAGCTCTTTTATCAAAAATCTGTAACTGCGACCAACTTCTTTCTTGTTTACTGTTGATGCTTGAGCTATCTCTTCTAACGTTCTTGCCAACCCGCATTTTCTGCAAGCAAGATAAATTGCTGCGGCTGTTACGCCTTGAATAGACCTTCCACGTATTAACCGCTCTTTCACAGCTTTCCGATATATAACGGACGCCGTTTCGAGGATGTTTTTTGGAAGATTAAGGTTATTGGCGATTTTTGTAATTTCGGATAATGCGAAGGCGAGGTTGCGTTCTGTCGCATCTGAAACCCGTATACGGCGCTGCCACTTTCTAAGGCGATAAACCTGCGCCTTCTGTCCAGGTGATAAGCTTTTTCCATAGATGTCTCGGTCATGCCAATCAATCATTGTTGATAAGCCTTTATCATGAATGGTATAAGTCAGTGGAGCGCCAACTCTTGTTCGTTTTGCTCTTTGTTCATCATCAAAAGCTCTCCATTCTGGTCCTCTGTCAGCTATTTTTGAGGCTACAACAATCCCGCAGTCCATGCAGACTATCTCTGCGGTTTCGTAATCGCGCATAATTCTTGTACTGCCGCATTCTGGGCAGCGGTGAACCTTTACTGGTTCAACATGCTGTGCTGGTGATAGAGCGTCAGAATCTTCGCGCCCTTCCTCATCGCCACTCATGTCTCTTTTTCTCCTTTCTCCTATTTGAGGGGTTCAAGTACAGGATCTTGCTTTCCAATCTCTCAAGCTCTCTTATTGCTGGTTTTACTGTCACATATGGAGCTGACACTGGCCCTATTACGTCGAAAACCTTCCCAACGGGTTTCAAACTCTCGTCGACAACAATGTCGCCGATTTTGGGAATATTTTCGACTCTTACTATAACATTGCGGCTTGGACTTATGTAGAGGACTCGGCCTAATCTCTGCAAACTTTGATTTTCCCCTCATGAAAAGCAGAATGGTTCAACCATACCACTTTATTTAAACCTTTCTACATTTTTATTGGTGAAATATGCTTTTTGCTGTTCTTTTTCAGTAGAAACCTTCATAAATAAGGAGTGTTGATAAAACTGTGCATTTGAAGGGTGAGGCTTATGTCCAAACCATTCTACGTAAAATTTGAAGTTTCGAAGGAAATCGCAGATGCGGCCTATGAAGCCCTGCAAATAGCCTCAAAAACAGGCAATGTCCGAAAAGGCACAAATGAGACAACAAAGGCTATTGAAAGGGCTCAAGCGAAACTCGTAATCATAGCTGAAGATGTTGATCCACCTGAAGTTGTAGCGCATTTGCCGCTTTTGTGCGAGGAAAGAAAAATCCCGTACGTGTTTGTTCCAAGCAAAAAGAAGATAGGTGAAGCTGTGGGCATTGATGTACCCGCTGCCGCTGTATGCGTTGTCAAAGAAGGAGACGCTACTGGATTAGTTAAAGAAATAGTTACAAGAACTGAGCAGTTGAAAAGAGGATCTAAGTGATGAGCAAGGGCGAGAAGGAGACTTCTGTCGAGGGGCTTATTCCAGCTGAAGTGATTCAAATTATCGGACGCACAGGCGTGACAGGCGAGATTACGCAGGTTAGAGTGCGAATTTTAGATGGAAAAGATAAGGGAAGAATCATAACACGAAACGTTAAGGGTCCAATACGTGCTCAAGACATCTTGATGTTGAGGGAAACTGAAAGGGAAGCGAAGAAACTTACTCGCTAATGTAAAATCATGCTTATCAAGAGGGAATACATTTGCCTAAACCAAGAAAATGTTCATTCTGCGGCAACGATTTTCCAGCGGGCTCAGGGATGATGTTTGTTAAGAATGATGGGTCGATTTTGTGGTTCTGCTCAAGCAAGTGTAGGAAGAGCTCTTTGAGATTTGGAAGAGACGCTCGTAGACTTAAATGGACCATGTACTTCGGCAAGGAAGAGAAAGGAAAAGCCTAGGCAAACTGTTTCCTATTTTCGACTATTTTTTTCCATAGCGATTTGTTGTGAATGCATCCTATGTCTGGCGAATTTATGTTACCGTTAAAATAGCTGTATGCTCTTGCTCGGCATCCGCCACATATGTACTTGTCTGGGCAACTTCCACAGCCAACTCTCTTCCCATTAACAATGTAATCTTCCAAGTTTTCGCGTGTTCGTAGCTTCCATAAAAGCGGATGATTGTCCCATATTTCTTCGAAGTTATTTTTTAATACGTTACCTAGCACTGTGTTTTTGTTTGTTGGGAAGAATACGCAGGGTTTTATGTCGCCGTTTGGTTCAAGACAGCAATATAGTCGTCCTGTTCCGCATCCGCCTAAAAAGTTTGCCACGTTTTCTATGCCCTTTTTCGCTGCGTAATGGGCTTCTACTATGAATTTTTCGCCGGATTTTTGTGAAAGTTCCTTTGTTACGCATGCGTATTGTGGACATGTGCTGAAGAATCTGTCAACTTTTACGTTGGATTTTTCGTTTTTTAGTTGCTCCTCTTTTGCTTGCAGATAAAGTTCAACAATCTCCTTGCCTATTGCTTCGAGCACATGCAACCTCTGTTCCGGTGTTAAGTCCAGCTCTGCATATGCCTTTGCTCTTCCAGTTGGTATGTAATTGAAATGCATAAATCTCACATTCAAATGTTTTGCCAAGTCTATCAGTTTGTCAAGCTCGGCTAAGTTGTCCTTGTGTATAACAGTTGCGATGCATGTGTCTATGCCTTCTTCAATGCAATTCTTGACGCCTGCCATAGCTCCTGCAAATGCACCTTGAATTTGTCTAAATTCGTCATGAACCTGCGGTGCTGCGCCATCAACGCTAATCTCCACGTAATCAATGCCTAAATCCTTGATTCTTTTGGCATTGTCTTTTGTGATAAGTGTGCCGTTTGAGGCGATGCTTACATAGCCTGCTCTTTTTTTGGCGTATGAAGCGAGTTCGAAGAAGTCTTTTCTTGCTAAGGGTTCGCCTCCGCTGAAAGATAGTGCTGGCAAGCCTATTCCGGCCATCTTTGAGAGTGTATCTAAAACTTGCATTGCTTCGTCTGTGGATAGTTCTGCACGTTTCTTGCTGCCTGCATTTTCGTAGCAATGTTTACATCTAAGATTGCATTGATAAGTAAAATTCCAGACAATTTCAAAAGGACCTGCTGGAACAAAAGGCACACGCACACCATATTTTTCTATGCCTTTCATCATCAGACCGAAGCCCCTAAACCACGCTTCGCCGTATTGGCTGTTTAGAAATTGGCTGCGCATGAAGTTTTTATCTACGTGTAGGAAACGGCTTCCAATTTCGTAGAAAGGTAGGGCTATGTTACGGCTTATATGCTGGCATGAGGGACATAGAGTCGTTGGTACGCCCAGAAAATTTTTCAGAGAATTTAAGAGTAGGCTACCGTCATCTGGGCATTCCTTATCAAAACGGGCAATTAATGATCTCAGTAAAGGGTTTACAGTAACTGAAAGCAGAGCGTTTTCAACAGCGTCTATTTGCATATGCTCCACTTTTACAATTATGAATGGCAAAGAAATAGCTATTATAATTTTTCTTTCCAGACTTGGCACTATACTTTCTTATATATCGCCATTCGACATGTATCAACGGCTGAAAGAACTGATTTATTAACACATGCGATACCTTATACGAGAGGAATTTAGCATGGGAATAAGAAACAAAAACAAACCCAAGAAGATAGATCTATTAAAAATGTCAGATGAAGAAAAACTGCGGATGATTAGGGAGATAAAACAAAACTTGCGCCTGCGAGCTGCAGAAGCAAAATTGTGGCAGTCGCTCATTGAGGCTGACAGCCTAACAGTTAATGGCCAGCAGATTATCTGCGAAGGGAATAGGTTGATTGGTCTTTCTCCTAGTGGATCGCTGAAAAGCTTTTAACCACATTATCCTATTTTCTTCAGTCTTTTGTTTTCCGTTTATGGATAAGTAGCTTGTCATTTTTTCCCACGTATACTAGGCGCAATAAGTATTTTCACATTTGCCATTTTCAGTAAAAGTTAAAAGTCTAAATCTTTTATTAATTATTGTATGATAAAGAAACGTGCACTGTGCCTATCTGTTTTACTTCCGATATTGGTATTATGTGTTGTCTTTATTAACCGGAGTTACGCTTCAGAAAGCCAAGAAATGGAGTTTGAAATAATCGAAAGTGGAGATATTAGCGGATACTGCGAAGAAGCATACTTTGTTGTAAAAACCGAGTCCGAATGGGAAATCATATGGGAAAAACACACGGTTCTCCAAGCATCGCCAACATTGTCTCCTGACGTAGATTTCTCTAAAAACGTGGTGATTTGCGCTTTCATGGGCAGATGCCCCACGGCAGGTTACGCCATATCTATAGAAAGAATCTGGACTGACGGAGAACAAGTACATGTTGAAATAATTAAAAGCAGTCCACCAGAGGAGTTCGCAGTAGCGCAAGTTATAACATGTCCTTATATGTTTGCCTCGATAGAGAAACTAGACTTACCTTTCGTTTTTCACGTGGCTGAAAAAAACGGAGCAGTTACTGACTATGTATTGCCCGAATTTTCCGCAGCAACATACTTACTCGTAGTATTTATAGCTCTTTCTGCGGCGATTATTGCATTGAAAGACTTGAAGAGACTGAACCTACAAAGCAAACTGTGAAGCAAACTACTTTGCGAGCGTAGCTGTTTGTCTTCAAAAAACTTGCCGAAACTTGTTTGGTTAAATAAAAGATGTGCTTTTCACTTCATGATAAAAATGGGGTTGAGGGTGAAGCGGTTTTTTCTACTACACTGGTATTGGCGCGAATCTTCCTCTGGTAAAGACATATGCTGCGAACATTGCTTTGTCTGCTGTGAGCCATCCTGCTCCCCAGTCAATGCCATACCATTCGAAGTGCCAGAATCCCCATGGGTCGCGTACATATGCGCCGTCGCATGCTAGTGGATGGCGTTGTGCTGCGTTCTTGAGTATAGTCTCCATGGCATACTGATTGAGGTGTGGATGTTGTTGAAGTACTATGGCTGCTATTCCAGAAACGTGAGGTGCCGACATGCTTGTACCCCAAAGGTAATAGTATCCAATTGTTTCGCTGAAGTAGCCTTTGTAGGGTCCAACAACAGAAGCGCCTACCGATGTGACGTCTAGGTGATATGATTTCTGGCCTAGATCCAAGTTTGGTCTTGAGCTAAAGTCTTCAAGGTAAATTTGCCAGTTGTTGCCCCAATAATCCACCGTGTTAAGCTTCTCTGGAACATCGGTTAACCACCATCTATACGGTGTTGGTGGATCTGAAGGTGGATAGCCTACCCATTGCATAGTCCAGCCGCCTGCTCCAACCGAAATCACTTGTGGATAAGCACCCGGCCAACCCATTCCCGCATAACCCGTATTACCTGCTGAAGCTACTACGATTACACCTTTGCTGATCGCATAGTTTATGGCCTCTTCAATCATTGGGCTTGGACTACCTCCGCCTAAGCTCATACTAATAATTATTTTGGCATTGTGTTCCTCAGCTAGGTTAGCTACGTAGTAGATGCCTGCAGAAACCATTTCCCAAGAACCACCAGTGAAACGAGCTATTCCTTCTGGGTAAGAAACTTGCCAAGCGTCTAGTACTAGTACAGGAATTATTGTTGCTTTTGGCGCTACACCACCTACAATGAAGAGATTATTGAAATTGTAGCCAACAATCGTGCTTGTGACATGAGTTCCATGTCCCGAGCCCTCGAATGCTTTTGTGATGAAACCTCTGTCATCACGAAGAGGACCCCACTCAAAGTCGCCTAATGTGTCGTTCCACCAAACATCGTGTGTGAAGCCTTTACCCCATTCTGTTTTGATGTTTGCATGCGGGAAGAAGAACGGCCATTGTGCTAAGAGCCCTGTGTCTAGAACCGCCACGTAAATGCCTTCGCCGCCATTTGGGTAGTATTCTGCGTTAACTATGTCCACCCAGAATGGTGTTGGGTCTTCAAGTTCTCCGCCAGCTGGTTCTGTATCTGTATTTGCTATTTCTATGAAATCTTCTTTTAAGGGCATTACGTCAAAGGCCAACGATGTTGAAATCGTTGTATCACTTGTTCCTATTGGCATTGGAACAGCTAACAACAGCATCAATAGCATTACAATTACAACTATTGTTTTCTTCATAATTTCCCTTCTCCTTTTTAAGCAAAAATAATATACCGCTCAATATATTTTAAATTTGTGGAACCCTATTCTATCTGCAAATTTGGATAGAAATTGACCTTTTTCATTTTTGTCGAATTATTCCTGTTTTAGTTGTTTCTCATCAATATCTAAGACAAAAGACCACACGAAGCTAAGTTCTTGCATGAAAAAAGGTAGCGGGGAGTAGATTTGAACTACTGATCTCTGGGTTATGAGCCCAGCGGGTTAATCCTGGCTACCCCACCCCGCTACACGTATTGCTGAACCAAACGATTCTTAAATATTTTTAGTAGATACTGCTGTAGCCTTTATTATGTGTGCTGGTGTAAAAACGTTTTAGTATTACATGCGCATTATCGGGCTTGGTGCAAAGCGAATGGAAAAGCCATATTTCCAGCATTTGTTCAATCCCGTTCTTGAGAAGCCGATTTTTGTTCAAGGGCTTCCTGGTTTTGGTAACGTTGGAAAGATTGCAGCTCAATTGCTGATAAAGTTCTGCGGAGCGAAACCTTTTGTGGAATTATATTCGCCTTCGTTTCCTGACTATGTTTCTGTAAATTCGAAGGGTATTTGTCAATTGCCGAAGTATGAGTTTCATGCAGCGCCTATGGAGAAGAACGATTTTATAATAATGACGGGCGATACGCAACCTTCTTTTGACGATGTTGTTGCTCATTACATGATGTGCGGCGAAATATTGGACTTTGTCCAGAAACAAAATTGCAGTTTTATCGTGACAATTGGCGGGGCGCCTGCCGCCGAGGAGAAAGCAGAGGTTTATGTGGCTGCAACTTCGCCTAGATTAGCCCTTGAATTCATGGAAAAAGGCGCTGTAATATACAGTAAGGGCAGAGTTGTTGGTGCTACTGGCTTGATGCTTGGACTTGCGAAAGAACGCGGCATGGAAGGTGTATGCCTACTGGGTGCAACAACAGGCTTGAGGGCTGACCGAGGAGCGGGATTTTCTGTCTTTAAATTTCTGATGAAGGCTTTAGGTAATGAGGTAAAGGAAGGGTTATAAGATAAAACAACATTTCAAAATCACTATTGGAACGTGAGACGGATGACCGAAGAGAAACAAGAAAGCAAAAGCAAGATTGCCACTACTTCAAACTTTCGAAAAACGCTTCTAGTTATATTGGCTGTATTTCTAACCTTTGCAGGACCAACCTACGTGGTCTATGCGCTCTTAAATGCTCTCGAGATTGATTACATTATTTCGATGGTTTTTGGATTTGCCCTTTTTGTTGTGGGTGCCTTGCTCATCTGGTATTTGATAAAGAATAAGATTGTTTCTTAGATGAACAAGCGGGTTTCTGCCTCAGATACCCCAGAGTGCATCATCTTTTCAGCCTTGTGGTTTCGTCATCGGCAATTATAGAATGTTTGATTGCTGTGCTAAAAGTCGTTCGGTTTTGGTTCGTCATTAGAAAAGCATATAAGATATGCTGAAAGAAATAGCGATTATGCAAGAGGATAAAGAGAAAAAACTTGAGGAAATGATAAAGAAAAACGAAGGCGCAACAAAAAGAACAACAATAATATTGGACAAAGAGGAAAGAGAATTCATCGACTCTTTAATAAGAACTGGAAAAGAACCCGGCATCAAACCGCTAATCTCTAAAATGCTTGACGTTTACAGAAGTATGATGGTCTACGATTGGCGCTTTCCAGGCGAATACTACTGCGGCATTAGCCGTATAGCCTTCATAAACGTCGAATTCATCAACATATTCGCTCAGTACGTGCCAGAAGGCAAGTGGCGCGAAATCGGAAGAAACATGGGAGAAGCCGCCAAAGTATCCATGGAAACCACACTTGGAATTCAGACAGCAGACCGAGAAAAATGGCCGGAAGTTTTCAAACGTTTAAGAGTGCAAGGATTTGGAGACTTCTATCTAAAGGATAAATATCTCCTTATAAAAGCGCCATTTATCAGCCAAACTGAAATCTGGGCAGGATTCTTGGAAGGCTTATTAAGTATCGAATTAGGCGTGAAAACGTCTACGCCTCCGTTCGTTTTTGAGATTAAAGAAAAACCGCCCTCTGCGAAACAGGAGTAGAATAGACTCGAAAGCAAAAATTTACATGAAAGAATTGAGCTTGAAAACTTTAGGGAATAAAAATGTCTTCAGAGTTACATGAAGCAATGCTTTATGAAAAAGAGAAAAAGAACAAGGTTAAGTGCAATCTGTGTGCGAGAAGATGCCTCATTAATGATGGTGGAACAGGCTTTTGTTTGGTGAGAAAGAATGATGGTGGAACACTTTTTTCGCTTGTCTACGCCAAAGCAATATCAGCATGTGTAGACCCTATAACGAAGAAGCCTCTTTCGCACTTTAATCCCGGCTCCTTAGTAATGTCTATAGCCACTGTAGGCTGTAATTTTAGATGTCAATTCTGTGACAATTGGATGATAAGCCAAGACAAGAAAATTTCTGGCAGGCACTTTCCACCTGAAGAAGTTGTTAAAGCTACGAGAGACAATGGTTGCCAAGGAATAAGCTACACTTATACGGAACCTACAATATTTTTTGAATACGCTTACGATACGGCTAAATTAGCCCATCAAGTTGGATTTTTCAACACTTTCGTTACGAATGGATATATGACGCCGGAAGCTGTGAAAACCATTGCGCCCTATTTGGATGCCGCCACAGTGGACTTCAAAGGTGGTGGAGACCCCAATTTCTACAAGACCTTCTCGGCTGTGCCCTCTGTAGAGCCGATATATGAGTCGCTGAAGGAAATGAGAAAAAACGATATCCACATAGAAATAACAAATTTGGTTATACCCAAGGCAGGAGATTCGCTGGAGAAAATAGCTGAACTTGCAGCTTGGATTAAGAATAACATTGGCAAGAACACACCTTTTCACCTGCTCCGTTTTCACCCAGACTATCAATTAACCACAATTCCATCAACACCCATCGAAAGCCTAGAGAAAGCATACTTCACCGCAAAAAATGCTGGATTAAATTACGTTTACATTGGGAATGTGCCAGGGCATCCTTGCGAAAACACCTACTGTCCAAACTGCAACGAAATCATGACAAAACGTTTCAGCTTCGAAATCACAAAATGGAATCTGACAAAGGACATGCGCTGTCCTGTTTGTGGACACGAAATCCCAATAAAAGGAAAATTGCGTGCAAGCGGTTACTCTTACCCATACGGCTTGTTTTAATAATTCTCTAGCCATTAAATTATATTGAAGAAACATGTGGCGACTCCTACGCTCAGATGCTACAGCTGTGCTAAGCGATAAGATGGCAAGAAAAAGCTTAGGAAGATACTTTGCCGCCATGCAAGACGAGACTCCAGCAAAATTTATGATAACGAAAAAACTTCCATCAAAATTCAACGAAGACGATTCACTTGAAGAACTCTGGCAAAAACATGCACTTCTAACAGACGAATTCTACAAGATTGAGACGGAAATCGATAAAGGGCGCCTAAACTTGAAGGAAATGTCAACACCCGAAAAGTCTTTTCTCGACTTAAAAATTGAAATTGCCAACAGAATACTACAAAGTTGCCACTTCTGCGCCCGCAAATGCAAAGTCAACAGGCTTGACGGCAAGCTCGGCTATTGCAGATGCGGCTCAAGCGTTGTGGTTTCGAGCATTTTTGAACATGTTGGTGAAGAGCCTGAGCTTGTGCCTTCTGGAACAGTTTTTACAATGGGCTGTACGATGCGTTGTCTCCACTGTCAAAATTGGACTATTTCCCAGAGGCTCGAAAACGGTGAAATTTACAAGCCAGAAGAATTAGCCAAAGAAATAGAGCACTTGCGCCTTAATGGTTGCAGAAATGCAAACCTTGTTGGCGGAGAACCCACACCATGGTTGCAGCAGTGGCTTAAAACTTTCCAGCATGTGAACGTAAATATTCCTGTGGTCTGGAACTCAAACAGCTACTATAGCCCAGAAACAGCTAAGCTCTTGGCTGGATTTGCTGACGTGTACCTTTTAGACTTTAAGTACGGCCCAGGAGAATGTGCAGAAAAGATTTCCGACGCCCCTGATTATTGGAAAGTTTGCACATACAATCATTTAGAAGCCAAAAAATACGGTGAGCTTATAATTCGTGTGTTAGTTTTGCCTGGACATTTGGAGTGCTGTACAAAGCCGATATTGGAGTGGATAGCCACGAATCTTGGCACAGAAACTAGAGTTAACGTCATGTTTCAGTATAGGCCTGAATGGCGGGCTCATGAGATTCCAGAGCTTCGCAGAAGACTTACCAGAGATGAGATGGAGGAGACTGTGCAGTTGGCTAGGAAAGCGAAGCTTCTAAACTTTATAACATGATAAGTCTTCTGTCAAGCTGATTTCACTTTCAGCGCTTAACTCTCTTTTTCTTTAGGCTATGCTGTTTACCGAAAGCTATTTCTCAAAGCATCATCCTTCTAAAATGCAGAATAGAGTGACATAAATGACTTATTGCCCAGAATGTGGCGGCGAAATGCAATATATGATAGCCACCAAACACTACGTGTGCAAAAGCTGTGGGCTCTCAGTGACGCAGCAAGAGCTTATGGAGCTGCGAGAGAAGTTCAGACCATCTTTTGAGAACGAGAACGAACAGGAAAGGCGCAGAAAAGAATATTTGAAATGGTGGCTTAGCAAGAAAAAATAGCGTGCAAGCGCAAGTTTTAGGCGCTAAGGTAGCAAACAGCATAAAAAGAGATAAGCAGACTCTGTTTTTAATGTTTAGAACGGAAATGTGAAAAAGATGGGTCTACTGGTGGAGATTGTCTGCGTGGGCAATGAGTTGCTTATAGGCAAAACATTGAACACGAACGCTCATTGGATGGCTAGACGCTCTACGACACTTGGGGCGATAGTTAGCCGTATAACTGTTGTGGGTGATGATGTAGATGAAATTGCAAGCGTCATACGTGAATCATTAAAGCGAAAACCGCGGTTCTTGATAACAACAGGTGGGTTGGGTCCAACTTTTGACGATAAAACATTAGAGAGCATAGCTAAAGCTCTAAACCGAGAGTTAGAGATTAATGCAAAAGCGCTCGAAATGATTGAGGAAAAATACGAAGCATACGCGAAAGCAAGAAGAGTTGAGAAATTTGAGCTTACACCGCATAGGGTTAAGATGGCAAAGCTTCCCAAAGGTGCAGAGCCTTTACTGAATCCTGTTGGCACCGCGCCCGGCGTAAAAGTTGAAATCAAGAATACGCTTTTGATTGTGTTGCCCGGTGTGCCTTCGGAGATGGAAGCCATTTTTGAGGAGTCTGTTGCGCCTTTGCTTAAAAGGGAGGCTGGAAATGTTGTGTTTTTTGAGGTAAGCATTTATGCTGATGATATTATGGAGTCTACGTTGGCGCCTTTAATTGATAAGACGATGCATGATAACCCGTTTGTTTACATAAAATCTCATCCGAAGGGCGAGGAGAGAAAACCGCACATGGAGATTCACTTTTCCACGACTGCAGGAAATTCCAAGGTTGCAAGGGAACGTATAGGAAAGGCAATTGTTCAGCTTTCGGAATTTGTGCAAAAAAGTGGTGGAAAAGTCAAAGTTCAAGATAAAAAATGATGCTGTCGGCTTTAGTTTCATGATTGTTTACCACTATTAATTTCCATTTCATAAATGCCTTAAATTTGGTTTGCAACAAAGTTTTATATGAAAAAACCTAAGGCGCTTCTGCTGCTTACTGTCTTGCTCATGATTTCTCAAACAATTCCTTTCGGCTTTTCTGCAGACTACAACCAATCTTATGATCTCTTGAATAAGCCAGATGGCTCTATATATTATCGGTTGAATGTTAATGTTCAGCAGTCACTTTACGATTATTATGTGGGAAGAAGTCATAGGCTGGATTCTCCCAGTGATTTTGCCAAGTTCGTAACGCCTTATGCTTTGCAGCCTATTGCGGATAGGCTTTGGGAGATTTATTCTGATGATGAGGATTTTGTGAATGGCGTGTTGATGATTGTGCACCAGATACCTTACGAGGTTACTGGTCCTCCGAAATATCCCGTGGAAACGATTGCGGAAAATAAGGGTGACTGTGACCTTTTCTCGTACATTGCCGCTTCAGTCATAAAGGCTGGGGGGCTTGATGTTGTTCTTCTATATTATGAGAGCGTAGCCCACATGAACATTGGAGTTAGCCTGTCTCATGTGCCTCGTGATGCAAGAACTCAAGTCTACTATGTAACCTACGAAGGCGTTCGATATTATATGGCTGAAGTTACAGGGGGTGATTGGCAAAACGGATGGAGAGTCGGCGAATGCCCAAGCGAATTAAGGAACGCTCCTGCGCAGGTAATCACTCTTGAAAACAGCGATCAGTCAACTCATGGGCAGGTTTCTGCAAGCTACAAGGCTCTGGCATCTTCTTCACTATCGCTGACTGCTTCATCCACCTTCGTCATCCAAGGAGCTACTGTAACACTTTTTGGGCAACTCGGCGATGCCATGCAAGATGAAACGATTGCCATTTATGTTAAAATTAACAACTCGCCTTGGAAAGTCCTAGGCACGACCATAACAAACGATGCTGGATACTTCTCTTATTCTTGGAATACGGATGCAGCTGGCATATGCTACGTACGTGCAAGCTGGTCTGGAAATGATGACTATGCAGGAGCCGACAGTTTAATTCAAACAGTGACGGTTATGTCTCTATTCTTTCTATTATTGTTGGGTTTGACTATTGTCATGGTTTTCGTGGGCATAGCTATATATCTTGTTTCTAGGCATGCTCGTCCAGAGATTGTAGAACCAGAGCCTCCAGAAATTCCAAGTTTTTGAAAGAAAAGCTTTTACCTTAAAACCAGCCTTGATACGTTAATGCAATACTCCTTTATAGGGGATGGTTAAGAAATGCTTTTAGTATTCATAATTGGAACTGCTGGCTCTGGAAAATCCATGCTTACAAACGCCGTTAGCGAATGGCTGAAAATGTCCAAGCAAGATGTCGCATTAGTGAACCTTGACCCTGGAGCTCTAATACTTCCATATACGCCTGATGTGGATGTGCGAAATTATGTTAATGTTGAAGATTTGATGGAGAAGTACGGCTTAGGTCCGAATGGCGCATTGATAATGGCTGCTGATTTGATTGCAGACGAAATTGAACATATAACTAACGAAGTCTTGGAGCTAAATTCTGACGTTGTCTTGGTTGACACTTCAGGACAGATGGAGCTTTTCGCTTTTAGAGCCAGTGGACCATATATTGCCAGCGAACTTACGAAAGAGCCGAAAGCTCTAGCTTACTTGTTTGATGCGGTTTTTTCTGTTAATCCGCTCAATTATGTTTCTAACCTTTTTCTTTCTGCCGCAATCTACAACCGTTTTCTTCTCCCACAAGTGCATCTGCTTTCAAAATGCGACTTACTCCCTAAACAGGAAATTGACAAAATCGTCGATTGGTCGGCTAATCCGAAGGCTTTGGAGATATCAATCGAGCAGAATCTCGAAGGAACCAAACGCTTATTGAGCAGAAACATGACGCGCGCAATTTATCAGCTTGGCCTAAGATTTCTTTTGACGCCTATTTCGGCAAAAACAAACGAGGGAATGATAAACTTTAACATTCTATTGGAGCGCATTCTCGCTGGAGGAGAGAAATACACTTACTAAGAACATGCCCCCGCACAATCATTAATCAAGAAGCGTCAATGCCGCTGCATATGCTCCATACTCTGCTTTTATTGGGCTTTCAGCGCTTCCCACAATTATCACATCATTTTCCAGCGGTTTAAGAAGCTTGATTATTTGTTTTGCAGTTTTTGGAAAATCCTTAGTGACGTCATCACTCATTGCCGGCATTACTAAATGTCCTTTCTTAAGTATCATTGTCGTGGCACCTTTTGCGCCTGCTATCACTGCTGCATCACGTTGCTCAACGCCTGATTTGACTTTGTGTCCGCGGTTTTTCACTAGAACGGCAACGTTATAATCTGCAAGGGTCAGTTCACTTTTTTCGAATTCATTTTTCTCCTTTAAAATTGCCTTAAACTGTTTCCAAAACTGCGAGCCTTTATTCGTTAGAACGCAGCCAGCCTTTGATATTTCAATAATTCCATGATCTTTTAGTCGATTTATTAGTGTGCGTGTTGCGCCTTCTCCAACTTTCAGTTCTTCCGAGAGCTTATTGCGGCCAATTGGCTTTTTTGATATTAGCTCCATTGCTCGTAGGATGTGGAATGGCAAGAAGGTTGGAGACGGACCTGGAGCCTTTTCACGGCTTAGTTCTTCAAGAAATTGTTTAAAGGAATGGGGCATAAGCTTCCACAGTTATAGTTTAGAATATTGTTTATTATAAATTACTTGTAGTGAAAGAACCGTGGGTTCTGAGATGCTGGTGTTTAGAGCTTGTTTTTCACGGAATAGTACTCTCTGACGATGCCCGCTGTTAGCGCAATTAAGCCTACCGCGAGTAAGTAGATGAGTGGATAGATGAATATTGCAAGTAGCGATTCGTAGGTAATTGCTGTTGGAAGCTGCGGAGTGAAAAATACTGTAACCCAGACAATGACGAAAGTTGCGATGCAGCCAATTCCGAGACCCACAGATAATCCATGGATAAAATTGCTTCGGTTACTATTGTTAAGTCTTGGATTTTCCTGTTTGGCTTCCATTGGCTTCTGCTCTTTAGGTTCCTCTATGGGAATGTAGTCTTCCTGCTGGATTTCTTGTTCTTCCTGCGTGATTTCCTCGTAAACTTCTTGTTCTGCATTTTCTTGTGTTTCTGGTTGAGCTTCCATGCTGTTCGCCCGTCTTTTTTGTTGTTGAAGTCAATTAATAAGACTATTCAATTTTAGATTCTAATTTGAAATAAGAATTTCGAATACGAAAACTAGCAGTGTTATTTTTGAATCAGCTTTGGTGTAAGCTTGTCTACGGCATTTTTAAGTTTGTTCCATTCGTCGAGATTTCGCACATTGAATTTGTGTTTTCTCTTCCAAGCGTCAGCTCGCTTTTGCCAAAGATACAAGCCTATCGAGCGTTTACCGAAGGCTTCAAAAACTACTATTGCCTCCCACCATTTTTCGCTTTTAAAGATTGTAACGTAATCGATGACTTTATAGAATTCTGATATAGGCAGTTTCTCTGTTGCTTCTGCCATTTTCTATTTCCCCAGTTAACGTTTATTCTCCAGAATTTAAGTCTTCCATTCGCTTAGCA
>Ga0129301_1000443_pt1 | contig 22722 bp, 15 predicted proteins | sample ConPoolayeHmetaG_FD_94489 | JGI IMG/M metagenome (GOLD analysis project Ga0129301, IMG submission 94489) | Hot spring microbial mat communities from California, USA to study Microbial Dark Matter (Phase II) - Cone Pool mat layer H metaG ...
AACGGGTTGTCGGGCCGCGTGCGCGGCGTGTAGAGAATGTCGAAGCCGTTCTCCCGGCTCAGCCCCTCGATCCTGTCGACCTCGGCCTCGGTGAATCCGGACTTCTTGAAGAGGAAATTGCATTCCACCGCTTCGGACTTCGGCCGGTCGCGCACCACCATGATCGCGCGCCCGGAGTCCGGCAGCCCCATTTCCTCCATAGCCGCGCGCGTGATCGCGACCAGGCGCAGGTCCTGTTGCGGGGGCTCCAGGTTCCAGCGCGTGATGGTGAGGATGCCGTCGGGCGCCAGCCTGGCGAAATAGTCCTTGAAGGCCTCCACGGTATAGAGGTTGTTCTCCGTGAGGGCGAAGGCGCCCGCCGCCGTCGCGGCCCAGGTGTCGACGAGCGTCGCCTGGATGATGTCGTACGGTTCGGAGATGCGGCGGATGAAGCTGCGCCCTTCGTCGATCTCGATCCGGACATCCGGCCGGAGATACAGGCCGCCGGTGAACTCGCGGAACGCTCCGCGCATGACGTCCTCGACGATGATGGGATTGATTTCGACGCCGGTGACCGGCCGGTTTCCGAATGTCAGCGCGGTCAGGATGTCGATGCCTCCGCCGGGCCCTATGACGAGAGTCCGGGCGTCGCTCTTGAGATGGTATGCCAGCGCGGATATCTTGCGCTGCAGGTAGCGCCAGCGGGAGAGATCGCCGTCGAAGTCCGGCAGCAGAGTACCGGCGTCGCCGTCCATGATGATCCAGGTGTTCTTGCGGTCGCCGTCGACCTGCACGACCGTGATGCGGGAAAAGGAGTTCCACTTCGTGAAGAGCACGCCCCATTCATCGCGTCCCTTGACGTCGCGGATCTTGTAGAAGGGCCGGTGCAGGTCGAGCGCCAGCAGGAAGCCGAGCAGCAGAAGAGCCGCAAGCGGAACCCGGCGAAGTAGCGATCCGCGTCGGGCGCGGCGCGCGAAGCACAGAGCCGCCCCGGCCGCCAATATCCCCGCCGCCAGCATGGCATCGGGGCCGCCGATGAGGTGCAGCACGGGTATGACCAGCAGGCAGCCGGCGGCGGCCCCTGCCAGATCGAATGCATACAACCGGCCGACATCCTGCGCGAGGTGAGTCATCGCCAGGGAAATGCAGATTCCGCCGAGGAAGAAAGGGATCGCGGGCAGCAGGTAGAGAAGAAAAACCCTGACCGCCTGGAGGGGATCGAAGGAAAACTGGAGCTTGAGCGTGACGATCAGCCAGAGGACGGCGGGGATCGTCAGGGCGTAAGCGGCCGCAAACAAGGTCAAATGCTTTTCCAGCTTCTCCCGCCTGAAAAACCCGGCAAAGAGATAGACATAGATGCCGCTTGCACCGCCTCCGAAAAGTGCCAGCGAGACCACCATGAACGCGTAGTGGTAATAGAGCTTTACGGAAAAGATCCTGGTGAGCACCAGCTCCATCATCAGGATGGAGGTGCTCGTCAGGAAGACTCCGAGGAACACCGGCAGTCGTGACGGGGGCCTGATTTCGCTCAAAGGGCGATCCTCGCGGCTCTGAATCAGTCAGCCTGCAGCGCCCGGCCGCGCCGCGGATTTTAGCAGCACATCTGCGCGGCGCGCGCGAAAATCTGCACCCGCCCGGCCGGGAACGATTACGGTATCCTCCGTCGGGCCGGCTCGCGTATAATCGCGCCCAAAAAGCGAGGGAGTGTGCGTTACCGACCGTCAGGGCGTCTTGCGCGGGCAGGCCCCGGCCCGGGCCGAAACCGCGGTGCGGCGAGCCGGCGCGATTTCCTCCGGCAGGTGCCGGCGCTTGCGGCCGCGGCCGCATTCCCCGCCATCGTGCGCGCTTCGGCGCTGGGCCTCGGCGGGGCGGTGGCGCCGAGCGAGCGCATCGTCATGGCGGGCATCGGCTACGGCATGCAGGGCGGCTCGAACATGGAGGAGTTCCTGCGGATGGCCGATGTCCAGTGGGCGGCCGTCTGCGACCTGGACGACCGGCACCTGGCCGAGGCGCGCGACACCGTCAATTCCTATTACGGCAACAAGGACTGCGCCGTCTACAAGGACTTCCGCGAGCTGTTCGCCCGCGGCGACTTGGACGCCGTATCCATAGCCGTCCCGGACCACTGGCACGCCATCATCTCGATCGCCGCGCTCCAGGCCGGCCTGGACGTGTACGGCGAAAAGCCGCTGACGCACAGCCTGCGCGAAGGCCGCGCCGTGTGCGACGCCGTGCGCCGTTACGGCCGCGTGTGGCAGACCGGGAGCTGGCAGCGGTCGGTCGACAATTTCCATCGCGCCTGCGAACTCGTGCGCAACGGGCGCATCGGCAAGGTGCTGCGCGTCGAAGTCGGCCTGCCCGCCGGCCATACGGATTTCGCCCGGACCTTCGGCCGGGACAAGATCGAACCGCCGCCGCCGGAGCTCGATTATGAAACCTGGATCGGCCCGGCCCCCTACGTGCCGTACTGCAGGGCTCGTGTCCACAGGAACTGGCGCTGGAACATGGATTTCGGCGGCGGCCAGCTCATGGACTGGGTCGGCCATCACCTCGATATCGCCCACTGGGCGCTTGGAATCGAGAACACCGGCCCGGTCGAGATCCGCGGCACGGGCGAGTTTCCGACGACCGGCATCTACAACAGTCCTACGCGCTACCGGGTCGAGGCGCATTACGCCGACGGGCTGCCCATTGTTCTGGCCGGAGGCTATCCCGAGATCCAGAGCGGCACGAAGTGGATCGGCGAATACGGCTGGGTCTGGGTGGACCGCGGCGGCTTCGAGAGCGAGCCGGCCTACCTCGTGCGCGAGGTCATCGGGCCCAACGAAATCAAGCTTTACCGCAGCCGCGATCATTTCCGCAACTTCGTCGATTGCGTGCGCAGTCGCGCCGAGACCATCGCGCCGTGCGAGGCGGCGCACCGTTCGGCGAGCGTGGGCCATCTCGGGGTCATCGCCATCGAAACCGGCCGCACGATCCGGTGGGACCCGGCACGCGAGACGATCATCGGAGATCCCGATGCCGAGCGCCTGCTCAGCCGTTCCTACCGAAGGCCCTGGGCGCTTCCTGCGTGAGGAGAAAGCCGGCCATGCGGAATCTCTCGACCAGCAGGTTGCGCGCAACGGCCCTGGCAGCTTCGGCCCTGGTCGCGCTGCTGAGCGTCTCCCTGCAGGCCCAGGCCCCGGACACGGCCTCCCTGGACGACATTCTGCGGCGGCTTGCATCCTATGACGGCGGCAAGGACTCGTCGGCGGAGTTCCAGCTGCGCGCCTATGTGCGCGGCCGCATGGAAGATGCGGCAGAGCGCGCGCAGTGCGAGCAGAAGCTGCTCTTGTTCCTGAAGAGCGAGGCGACGCCTCCGGCGAAGATGGCCGCTTGCCGGCAGCTTCGCCTGATCGCGGGCGAAAGTGCCGTGCCCGCCCTGGAACCGATGCTGCTCGGCGGCGATACGGCCGACATGGCTCTCTACGTCCTGCAGGGCATTGCCGGCGCCGCTGCGGACGACGCCCTCCTGCGCGCACTTTCCCGCACCGCAGGAACGACACGCAATGCCGTGATCGCCGCCGTGGGTGATCGCAAGGTGCGCGCGGCCGTCCCGGAGCTGACGAGGCTGCTCGGCGACGAGCGCTCAGCGGGCGCGGCCGCCCGGGCGCTCGCGCGCATCGGCGGCGAAGCGGCCTGCAGTGCCCTGCGCGATGCGCGCGCGCGCGGCAATGCCCGGACCCGGTCGGCGGCGGCCGGACCGCTCCTCGAGTGCGCCGAAAGATGGGCAGCCCAGGGAAACCGGAGCGCCGCAGCCTCGCTCTATGACGAGATCCTGCGCGACAGCGCACTCGCGCCTGCGGTGCGCGCCGCGGCCTTGATGGGCAGGATCTCATCTTCCGAGAGCGGCGCCGCCGCGTTCGTCATGCAGTATCTCCGCGATCCCGATCGACGGCTGCAGGAGGCCGCCATCGTCAAGATCAAAGAGGTCGTTCCGCCCGAGGCGATCGCACCGATATGCGACCTCGTGCCGGAGCTGGGCGAAGAAGCGTGCGTCAAGCTGCTGGCGGTGCTTTCCATGTACCCGCGCGAGAGGGTGCTGCCGGCCATAGTGCAGGCCGCGCGCAGCGATGCACCCGCCGTGCGCCTTGCCGCCCTCAAGGCCCTGGAGTCGGTGGGCGATGCCTCGGTGGTACCCTTCCTGGTCGAGACTGCAGCCCGCAGCCGCGGCCCCGAGCAGGGCGCCGCCCGCAGCGCTCTGGGCGCGCTGCGCGGTCGTGCGGTCGACGAAGCCGTCCTCGGCATGCTGGCGCGCGAGCAACCGGACGATCTGCGTGTCGAGCTGATCCAGGCGGCCGGGGAGCGCCGCATCTATGCGGCCAAGAGCGCGGTGGCCGAGGCCCTCGCTGCGCCATCGCGCAGGGTGCGCGCGCAGGCCCTGAAGACGCTGCGCCTCATCGGCACGCCCTCCGACATCCCGGCTCTCCTGGGTTTCCTTGCGGGGTGCGACGACGAGCTCGAGCAGGCGGAGGCCGGCGCCACGGCCGCGGCGCTGGCGCAGAAGATCGCGAATGCGCGCGGGCGTGCCGCCGCCGTGCGCGCGCGCCTGGAGGGCGAAAAGGACCCGAACGGCCGGCTGGTCCGCGAGGAGAATCCGGCGGCACGCGCCAGGCTTTACCGCCTCCTGAGCAGCCTGGGGGATGACAGCGCCCTGCCGCTTTTGCGCGCGGCGCTGGAGGATCCGCACGAGGAGATCGCCGACGCCGCCGCCAGGACGATCATCGCATGGCCGACGCGCACGGCGTGGGACGACATCCTGCGGCTGGCCGTGCAGTCCCCGGACGAAACCCACCGCCTGCTCGCCGTCCGCGCACTGGTGCGACTCGCTTCCCAGGACGAATACCGCAAACCGGAAGCCGCGGTCACGGATCTCAGGAAGGTCATGTATCTCGCATCGCGCCCGGAGGAGAAGAGACTCGTGCTGGGTGCGCTGCCGCGCTTCCCGTGCCCGGATGCTCTCGAACTGGCCGGTGACTTTCTCGGCGAGCCCGGGCTGGCCGCGGAAGCCGGCGCCGCCATCCGCAGGATCCAGGCAAGGCTGGCGAAGAAACCGGCGCCGTGATCGCCATGACGACCGTGGCGCATATCGGCGGGGAAGCCGATGGGGCGCCGGGAGAAACAGGATACCGAGGAGTGCCATGAAGAAGACAGGAATCGCAGCAGAGCGCTTCGGACTCGCCATGGCGGCGTGCGCCGTGCTCGGCTTCGCCGCCGCCGGCCGGCCGCTGCAACAAAGTCCGGATAAGGAAGAACTGAAACTGCAGCTGCCCAAGCCGATGTTCATCGGAACCCCCGCCAACATCAAGAGCTCCAATCTCGAGGCCGTCACGGGCAAACCCCGCGGCCCCTTCTACGTTCCCAAGGGAACCAGGCTTCTGTCCCTCGGAAGGCCTGTCAGGTCGAGCGACATGCAGCCGGTCATCGGCGAGCTCGGCTTTGTCACCGACGGCGAGAAGTCGGGTGGCGAGGGCTACTATGTCGAGCTGGGGCCGGGCGTGCAATGGGTGCAGGTCGACCTGGGCGGGACCCGCGTGCTGCATGCCATTGTCGTATGGCATTACCACAGCCAGCCCCGGGTGCACCGCGACGTGGTCGTCCAGGTTTCGGACGACAAGGATTTCCTGCGCGGGGTGACCACGGTCTTCAACAACGATCACGACAACTCAGCAGGACTCGGCATCGGCGCGGACAAGGAGTACATCGAGACCAGCGAGGGACGGCTGATCGACCCCAAGGGTGCCCGGGGGCGTTACGTCCGGCTGTACTCCAACGGCAACACGTCGAACGATCTCAATCATTACGTCGAGGTCGAGGTATACGGCTTGCCGCCGAAATGAGCCGAGATACGTTCCGCTGGATCTTCGCGGCCGTCCTCCTGCTCGGCCTGGCTTTGCGCTTCGCTCGTCTGGACCTGCGCCCGATGCACCATGACGAGGCGAACCAGGCGCTGAAGTTCGCGGCGCTGCTCGAGACGGGAGAGTACCGTTACGATCCGCGCGAGCACCACGGGCCGACACTGTACTACCTGACCCTGCCCGGTGCGTGGGCGCGCGGTTTCCGCAACCTCGAGGCGCTCGACGAGGAGACACTGCGGGCCGTGCCGGCCGTCTTCGGGTGCGGGACCATCGCCCTGCTGCTTCTGTCGATCCCGGGACTGTCGCGCGGGGCTGTGGCGCTGGGCGGGCTGTTTGCGGCTCTTTCGCCGGCACTGACCTATTACAGCAGATTCTACATCCAGGAAGCCCTGCTGGCATTCTTCAGCCTGGGCTTCCTGCTTTTTCTCGGACGATATGCGCTGCGGCCGTCGGCGGGCCGCGCGCTGGCCGCGGGCGCGTTCGCCGGACTGGCCTGCGCCACAAAGGAAACCGCATTCATTCTCGCGGCCGCCGCCGTCGTCGCCCTGATGCTCGGCCGCAGCCGGGCGGAGCGCGGCGGCGGTCCGCCGATCCCGCTCCAGCACGCGCTGTGTGCAGGAGGTGCGGCGCTGATACCGATCATCCTGCTGTACTCGTCTTTTCTCGCCGACCCCGCGGGCATCGCGCGCTTTGCCGGTTCATTGGCGAACTATGCGCGCCGAGCCCTCGCGCCCGAATTGCACGCGCAACCCTGGCACTATTACCTGGCGCTGCTCGGATTTTCCGCCCGGGGCGGGCTGTGGTGGACCGAAGTCTGGATCCTCGGGCTGGTGCCGGTGGGGGCGGCGCTGTCGTTCGGGCGCGAATGCGCTTCCGGCGGAGAACGGTTCTGGTCCCGGTATATTGCGCTTTATTCGCTCTTGGCTGCGGCAGCCTTTTCGCTTCTGCCCTACAAGACGCCCTGGAATCTGATCTCCTTCCACGCGGGATTCGCCCTGGCGGCAGGCAACGGTGCGGCGCTGCTGCTCAGGATCGTCCGGCCGCGGATGGTAAAGGGTGTGGTTTTCTTGCTCCTGCTCGCCGGCGCAGGCCACCTCGCGCTGCAAAACCGCCGGGCGAACTTCGTATATCCGGCCGATGCGCGGAATCCCTATGCCTATGCCCAGACCATGCCGGATTTTCTGCGTCTGGCCCGGCGGGTGCACGAGCTGGCTGCGCTGCATCCGGAGGGACGGGGCATGCCGGTTCATGTGGTTGCGGGTCCTTACGAGCAGTGGCCTTTGCCGTGGTATCTGCGTGACCTGAAGCGCGTGGGTTACTGGACGGATGCGGCGCAGGCCGGCGGCTTCGGGGACTTTGCCGTGGTCGTCGCCTCGCAGGAGAACGCTCTGGTGCTCGAGAGCGCGCTCGGCGAGCGCGCACAGAGCGAGATCTACGGGCTGCGGGAGGGGGTCTTCCTGACGCTGTTCATCGAACGCGACCTCTGGCGGCGCTATTTGCGGTCACATCTGCGGAGGTAGTACGTCCCGCGCGCCGCGCAGAACCCGTGCCGATTCAGCCACGGCAGGTGCCCTGAGCCTGCAGCCGGGGGTGAGCGGGAGGCGAACCGTGGGAAAGCGCGGCGATGCGGTTCGGGGCGATCGCGCGGCCCCGGCAGGGGCCCTGAGCGGGTAGCCGGGGGTGAGCCGCAGGCGAACCGTGGGAAAGCGCGGCGATGCGGTTCGGGGCGATCATAAGGCCCCGGCAGGGGCCCTGAGCTGGTAGCCGGGGGTGAGCCGAAGGCGAACCATTGGAAATCGCGGCGATGCGGTTCGGGGCGATCCCGCGGCCCCGGCAGGGGCCCTGGGCCGGTAGCCGGGGGTGAGCCGCAGGCGAAGCATGGGAAATTGCGGCGATGCGGTTCGGGGCGATCGCGCGGCCCCGGCAGGGGCCCTGAGCGGGTAGCCGGGGGTGAGCCGCAGGCGAACCCCCGGAAAGGAGCGTATGGATCAGGCGAGCCCCGGAGGGCCGACAGATTGGGGTTTCCGATGTATCTTTCTGCCGTCCCTTTTCTCCAGGTTCGCTTCCGCTCATCTGGAGCTGCCAGCTTCCGTCGCTACTTGGCGAGAAAGCGATAGGGATTGGTCGGTTTGGGATCCTCGCCCGCTCCGGGGACGCGCGCGGCCCAGAGCATCCCGCGCAATACGATCTCGCGCGCCTGCGGGACGTCGAAGTCGGCCGCGGAGTGCCCGAAGGTGGCGTTGAAAATGCGCCCCTTGCCGTACAGCTTCTTCCAGACCACCGGCATCACCGTGCCCCGGATCCATTCGTCCGCTTTGCCCGAGAACGTGGTTACCGCCAGGACCTCGACGTTGGGATCGACCAGCATGTAATACTGCTCCGAGCGCAGCCTGAAATCCGACAGGCCGCGGGTGATCGGATCGGCGGGATCGGTGATATGGACCTCGTAATCGATCATGCCGCCGGGATGCGCGGCCCAGGATCCGCCCACCATGTACTCGTATTCCGGGTTGCTGCGAAACGAGTCGGCGATGCCTCCGTGCCAGCCGGCCATGCCCACGCCGCTGCGGATGGCGTCGAGAAGCCCCTTTTCCTGCTCGGCGGTGATGCGTCCCATGGTCACGGCCTGAACGACGAGCGACAGGGACCTCATCTTCGCGGCATCGAGGTAGGAGTCGAGCGACTGGGAGATTTCCACCTCGAATCCCTGCCGGGCGAGCAGCGGAGCGAATACCTCCACGCATTTCCGGGGTTCGTGGCCTTCCCAGCCGCCCCAGACGAAGAGCGCCTTCTTTCCGGATGCGGCGGTTTGCGGCTTTGAAGCCGCCGAGGCGACGAGCACGGCCGCGGCCAGCAGCACGGCATGGCGGCCTCGCGAGGACGGATGATTCACGCTGCACTCTCCTTTTCCCGTTGCGCTCGAAACCGGATCAGAGTTCGCGGATCCAGATGTTGCGGAAGCGGACGGGATGCGCATGCTCCTGCAGCGAAAGCGGAAGCTTCGCGGCATGCGCCTTGTAGGGGGGGCGGGCCTTGTGGGCCGTCGGCCCCGTCGGCGCCACGTTGTCCTGCACCAGGATCCCGTTATGGAACACGGTCAGGCGCGCCGGGGCGATGAGCTTTCCGTCCTCCGCGAACCGGGGCGCATGGAAGACTATGTCGTAGGTCTGCCATTCCCCGGGCCTGCGGCAGGCGTTGACGAGCGGCGGGTACTGGCCGTAGACGGCTGCCGTCAGGCCGTCGGCGTAGGTCTTGTTCTCGTAGCCGTCGAGGATCTGAACCTCGTAGAGGCCCATCAGGAAAACGCCGCTGTTGCCGCGGTCCTGGCCCTGGCCGGTGCCGGAAGAGGGCGCGGCCCATTCGACGTGCAGCTGGCAGTCGCCGAAGGAACGTAGGGTCTTTATCGATCCCGTGCCTTTCACGACCTCCATGTAGCCGTTCTCGAGCTTCCATCGGGGCGGCCCGCCCTTCATGTCGGTCCATTGGGCGAGGCTGCTGCCGTCGAAGAGCACCAGTGCGTCCGAGGGTGCCGGAACCGGAGGGCCTGCGGGCCCGGGATCGACCGTCGGCGGCAAGGGACGCGCCGGGTCGTGGATCGCCCACTGCTGCAATCCGGAGGCTTGCGGGTTGTCCTGCCGTGCCGGCGCCGCTCCCGCGACGGCGAGGAGAATCGCGGCGACCGCAACCATCATCGGTTCGTTTTTCATCGATCCTCTCTCCTTGCAGAAGGGCCGCGTCCTGCAGGGCCTGGGGGCGATCGGCCCGCGACTGCCGATTCCCGAGCGCCTACAGCGACCAGCCCGTCCGGTAAACGGGTTTGATGAACTCGTTGGCTTCCGGTACGTTCGTCACCTTCATGTTGGGCCCGTCCCATTCGAGCTTTCTACCCGGGAAGCGGATCGCGAGGTTGCCCAACAGAACGGTTTCGGTGAAGGGGCCGGCATAATCGAAGTGGGATACTGCGCGCGTCTTGCCCTTGCAGGCATCGATCCAGTTCTGCTCGTGGCTGGTTGCAATCCTGGGAATCGTCTTCTTCGGCCGGCGATAGCGCTGCATCCGGGATTCCGGGATCAGTCGCGGGCTTTCCGAGTATGTCTCGCAGATGAGCTTGCCCTTGTCGCCCACGAAGAGCGTGCCGCTTTCGGGCAGATTGCGATCGGGCTCCAGTTCCTCCGGGCGCTCGGGCAGGAGCCCGCCGTCGTACCAGTGAAGTTTGACGGCGGGAAGCTTGCCGCCGCGGGCGGGGAAGGCGTAATGCACGATGGTGGCCATGGGATAGCTGTCGTTGTAGACCATGCGCACCCTTTCCACGCCGCCGCGCCGGCCGGGCCTTTCCACGACCTGGAAAGCGATGAAGGCGGTCACGGACGTCGGGTAGCCGAGCTTCAGGGCGGTATAGGATGCATCCATGACATGGCACGCCATGTCGCCGAGAGCGCCGCAGCCGAAATCGAACCAGGCGCGCCAGCTGAACGGGTGGTAGGTGGGGTGGTAGGGGCGCATGGGGGAGGGCCCGATCCAGAGATCCCAGTCGAGCGTGGGCGGCACTTCGGGCGTGTCGGCCGGGCGCGGCATTCCCTGGGGCCAGATGGGCCGGTTGGTCCAGCAATGAACCTCGCGCACCTTGCCGATGGCGCCGTCGGCGATCCATTCCTCGATCAGCCGTACGCCTTCGCCGGAGTGGCCCTGGTTGCCCATCTGGGTGACCACCTTGTAGCGGCGCGCCGCCTCGGTGAGCATGCGCGCCTCCCAGATGGTGCGCGTCAGGGGCTTCTGCACGTACACGTGCTTCCCCAGCTGCATGGCGGCCATCGCGACGACCGCATGGCTGTGGTCCGGCGTGGCTACGATTACGGCGTCGATATCCTTTTGCTTCTCCAGCATCACGCGGAAATCACGATAGGTCGCCGCCTTGGGATACTTCTGGTAGACTCTCGCCGACCTGGCATCGTCCACATCGCACAGGGCGACGATGTTTTCCCCCTCGCAGGCGGCGGTGTTCGATGCTCCCATGCCGCTGACGCCGACCGTGGCGATGTTCAGCCTGTCGCTGGGGGCCTGATAACCCGGGCCGCCCAGGACACGGCGGGGAACGATCATGATGCCCGTGGCCGCAGCCATGGTCCCCACGAAGGTCCTGCGCGAAATCTCTTCGCGCTTGTCCGAACCGTTTTGCTGCGCGCGCTCCTGCATGGCGATACCTCCCCGGAATATGGTCGTGCCGGCGCCGGAACGAGCTTCCGGCACGGCGGATGCATACTATTATCCGCGCATCCGGCAAACGCAAAACAAAAAATCGGGGTCGCGCAGGCGCTCGCCGGCTCCCGGTCAGGCGCCGGGTCCTGCCGATCGGGGCGCAATGGAAGGGAAGTTTTTCGAGGGGAAGGCGGTGCGGCCGGAGCTTCCGCCGTGCGGAAGCCCCGGCCGGAAAATCGGTCTAGAGCTTCACAACGTTCTGCGCTTGAAATCCCTTGGGACCCCTGGCCACGTCGAACTCGATCCGGTCGCCCTCGTTGAGCGACTTGAAGCCGCTGCCCTGGATGGCGCTGTGATGCACAAACACGTCATCACCCGAAGCGCGGCTGATGAAGCCGTAACCCTTTTCATTGTTGAACCACTTCACTGTTCCTTGTTCTCTCATCTTCTTTCCTGAATTGAATGCCCCCTGAGGGGCTATGTTCTTTGATCGTCCGGCCGGCTTTCACGATCATTCGCAGGCCCCAGGGGCCGAAAATGAAAAAAGCTGCGAACTCACTCAGGAGTTTGCAGCTTGATGCATCCACGAAATCTCTACAAAAACCTGACCGACGCAGCCAATCATACTCCGCCGGCGCCGCTCTTGCAAGCCCAATCGGCGGCCGGCGCCATTTTTCCCCCGCAGCCGTTCATTGCTTTATGTTATAGAGCATGAACGCATACTCGTCGGCGGTCCGGTCGATGAGCTTGCTCACGTTGCTCGCACCGTGGCCCGAGCGCGTGTCGATCCGTATCAGAACGGGATTCGGGCCGCGGTGCTTTTCCTGCAGCGTCGCGGCGAACTTGAAGGAGTGCGCCGGTACGACGCGGTCGTCGTGGTCGGCCGTCGTGATCAGGGTCGCGGGGTAGGCGACGCCGTCCTTGAGGTTGTGGAGCGGCGAGTAGGAATAGAGGTTGCGGAAGTGCTTTTCGTCGTCGCTCGATCCGTATTCGACGGTCCAGCCCCAGCCGACAGTGAACTTGTGAAAGCGCAGCATGTCCATGACGCCGACGGCCGGCAGCGCCACGCGGAACAGTTCCGGGCGCTGCGTCATGGCGGCTCCCACGAGCAGTCCGCCGTTGGATGCGCCGGCGATGGCCAGGTGATTCGGCGATGTATATTTTTCGCGGATCAGATACTCGGCGGCGGCGATGAAATCGTCGAAGACGTTCTGCTTGTTGAGCAGCATGCCGGCCTTGTGCCAGTTCTCCCCGTATTCGCCGCCCCCGCGCAGGCAGGCCTGGGCATAGATGACGCCGTTTTCGAGCAGGAAAATCCGGGACGGATTGAACGACGGGACCGGACTGCTGTTGAAACCGCCGTAGCCGTACAGATAGACGGGATTCCTGCCGTTTCTTTCCAGGTCCTTGCGGTGCACCAGAAACAGCGGGACCCGCGTCCCGTCCTTGCTTTCATAGAAGACCTGTTTCACCTCGTAGTCTTCCGGGCGGAACCGGATCTCGGCGCTGCGGAAAACCTCGCTTCGGCCCGTGGCCGGATCGTAGCGATAGATCGTCGGAGGATAGGTGAACGAGGTGAAGGTGTAGAACAGAACCTTCTCGTCGCGCTTGCCGTAGAAGCCCGAGGCGGTCCCCAGTGCGGGAAGCTCGATCTCGCGCAGGGGCTTGCCGGCGAGGTCGTACTCGTAGACCCTGGTGTTGGCGTCCTTGAGGTAGCTGCAATACAGCCGGCCGCCGGCCGTGCTCGCGTCGCTCAGGACCTCCGGCTTTTCCGGCACGATCACCTGCCAGCGCTCCGGCGCCGGATTGGCCGGGTCGATCAGCACGACCCGGTAGTTGGGTGCGCCGGCATCGGTGTGCACCAGGATCCTGTCGCCGACATTGTCGATCACCGCGCTGTTGAATTCGAATCCCCGGATCAGTGGCCGGAAATCCCTGCGGCCGGCGCCGAGGTCCATGCAGTAAAGCTCGTTGCCGTGGGTTCCTTCGGTCACGCTCAGAAAGAGATACCTCTCGTCCTCGCTGGTGTCGGCGCTCACGTAACGCAGGGGGTGCTCCCTGTCCTGGTACACGATCGCGTCTTTTTCCTGCGGATCGCCCAGCCTGTGATAGAAGACCTTCTGGAACTCGTTCTTGGCCGTCAGTTCATGTCCGGGCGCGGGCCTGTCGTAGCCCGAGTAGTAGAAGCCCTGCCCGCGCCAGGCGGCGCCCGAGAACTTCACCCAGCGGATGCGGTCGTCGAGCTCTTTCTTGGTCGCGATTTCCATGACGCGGATCTCCGACCAGTCCGAACCGGCCTCGGAATACGAGACCGCCACGTAGCGGTCGTCGTTGGAAAACCCGGCCAGGGAGACGCGGATGGTGCCGTCGGGAGAAAGGGCGTTGGGGTCGATGAAAACCTCGGGCGCGCCCGCCAATCCTTTCTGGACGTAGATGACCGACTGGTTCTGGAGGCCGTCGTTCTTGGTGAAAAAGTAATACTCTCCCGCGCGCATCGGCGCGCCGTAGCGCGGGTAGTCGTAGATCTCGCGCAGGCGGTTGCGGACCTGTTCGCGGAACGGGATCTTGGAGAGATAGGCGAACGTCACCGCGTTCTGCTGCCGAACCCATTGCTTCACCTCTTCGGCGTTGTCGTCTTCCAGCCAGCGGTAGGGATCGGGCACGCGAACACCGAAGTAGTCGTCGACCTGGTCGACCTTGCGGGTTGCGGGGTACCGGAGCGGTTGCTCCCTGCTGCAGCCGGGCAGCAGGACGAGCAGGCAGAGGGCGGTTGGTGCCGGGAGTTTCTTGAGCATCGGAGCCTCCGAAAGATGTGCCATGGTTGCGTGCGCCCGGCGATTCTCGCGCTTTCGTCAGGGTGCACCGAGCTTGATGAGCTGCTTGCCCATGTTGCGTCCATGGAGCATGCCGATGAAGGCGCGCGGCGCGTTTTCCAGGCCGTCGACGATGTCCTCGCGGTATTTCAGCCTGCCAGCCTGGAGCCACTCGGTCAGGCGGCGCAAAGCTTCGGGGTAGCGATCCGCGAATTGCGTGACCATGAAGCCTTCGGCGCGTGCCTGCCGGGCGAGCAGGTAGGGCAGGAGGCGCGGGCCGGTTTCGGGCCTTTCCAGATTGTACTGGGAAATCTGCCCGCAGACCGGGACGCGCGCGCCGCGGCGCAGCAGGCGGAAAGCCGCATCGCTGATGGCGCCGCCGACGTTGTCGAAATAGACGTCGATGCCGTCGGGGCATATTTCACGAAGCACGTCGTAATAGTTCTCGACGCTCTTGTAATTGAATGCGGCGTCGAACCCCAGTTCGCCCACGAGGTAATTGATCTTGGCGTCGCTGCCGGCGATGCCGACGACGCGGCAGCCGTGGATCTTCGCTATCTGCCCGACGGCGGATCCGACCGCGCCGGCGGCCGCCGACACCACGACCGTTTCGCCCGGCTGCGGGCGGCCGATCTCGAGCAGCCCGAAGTAGGCCGTCAGCCCGGGCATGCCCAGCACGCCGAGCGCCGTCGAGATCGGGGCGACCTGCGGATCGATCTTGCGCAGGCGCTCGCCGTCCGAGAGCGCGTATTCCTGCCAGCCGAACATTCCCTCGACGATGTCGCCTTTGGCGAATCCGGGGTGGTTGGACTGGATCACCTTGCCGACCGTGCCGCCCGGCATCAAGTCGCCGATCTGGAGCGGCGGGAAGTATGACCTGCGGCCGTCCATCAATCCCCGCATGTAGGGGTCCAGGGAAAGATAGATGATGCGGGTGAGCAGTTGCCCCGGACCCGGCGTGGGCAGGGGCGCTTCGACCAGATTGAAATCGGTTTCTTTCGGGTATCCCACGGGGCGGGCCGCCAGAACGATCTGTCGGTTCATCGGCATGCGCAAACTCCTCTCGTATGATCGGGGTGGGTTTCCAGTCCTCATCTGCCGGTTCGGCCTGTTGGGGTTCCCGTGATCGTGGCCGGACCGCGCAGTTCCTCGATGCCGGCAACGTCCGCACGCGGGGATCGCTCGATTGCTGTCGCCGCCGCTCGAGCCGTTCCGGCGATGGAATCTTACCAGCCCCCGGCCGGGGGAGCAATTCCCGCAATGCGATTCGCTTTGTTGCGCTCCGCTGGTAGAATCGCGCCTTGTTATTGGTGCCGAAGCCGGTCATGACCGCATCCATGCCTTCAGGACTCAAGAGAGCGATCCGCCTGCCGCATGCGGTGGCGATGGTGGTAGGCACCATCATCGGCGCATCGATTTTCGTCCAGCCCGCCGAGATCACGGGCCGGGTGCCGAGCGTCGCCGGTGTGTTTGCCGTCTGGGCGGTATCGGGCATTCTGACGCTTCTCGGTGCCCTGGCATGCGCGGAGCTGGCATCGGTCTTCACCAGAACGGGAGGCGTCTATGTTTACCTGAGTGAGATCTATTCGCCCGCGCTCGGGTTTCTCTGGGGATGGGCGATGTTCTGGAGCATGCACTCGGGCATCATCGCCGCCCTGGCCATGATCGTGGCACGGTATCTGGCTTACATCGTGCCGCTCGGCGACATGGGGATCAGGGCGGCCGCGGTCGCCGCCATTGTAGTACTGTCGGCGGTCAATTACGCGGGCGTCAAGCTGGGAAGCAGGGTGCAGGCGCTTTTTACGCTCGGCAAGCTCGTCGCGATCGCGCTCATCATCGTCGCCGGATTCATCCTCGGGGCCGGCCTGCCGGAGCATTTCGCCGCCGGGGCCGCGGAAATGGCCGGTGCATCGCCGCGCGAGTTTCTGCTCGCGCTCGTGGCCGGGCTTTTCGCTTACGGGGGCTGGCACATGGTGACGTACAGCTCCGGGGAATCGGTGGACCCCGAGCGCAATATCCCCAAGGCGCTCGTCGCGGGAACGCTCATCGTGACGGTCTGCTATATGGCGCTCAATGCCGTCTATATGTTCATTCTCCCGCTGGATGTCGTCGCGTCGTCGACGCGCATCGCTGCGGACGCCGCCGATGCGGTCCTGGGCTTCGGCGGCGGAGCGTTCATGTCCATGCTTGTGGTCTTTTCGACGCTCGGCTCGCTGAGCGGAATCATTCTGACCGGCCCGAGAGTCTATTATTCCATGGCCTGCGACGGATTGCTTTTCCGCCGGGCCGGCCGCATCCACCCGCGGTTTCAGACGCCGCACATAGCAATCGTCATGCAGGCGCTGTGGGCATCCATCCTCGTCTGCACCGGGACCTACCGGGGTCTTTTTACGCGCGTCGTATACACCGAATGGATTTTCTTCGGGCTTATGGCCTCCGGCATTTTCATAGTGCGCAAACGGGGCGTTGCGGGCGCATACAGAGCCTGGGGCTATCCGGTGCTGCCTGCGGTATTCGTGCTCGCGTCGTTCGGGATCGCCGCCAACCAGATCCTGTCGGAGCCGCGCGAGAGTCTTCTGGGGCTGGCGCTGGTGGCGGCCGGCCTGCCGGTTTACTATCTCTGGAAAGGGAGGCAGGGCCATGCAGATAATCGATCTTCATAATCATTTCTACCCGCCCGAGTATGTGCAAGCCGTCCTGGCTGGCCCGAGCGCGGTGCGGGTCACCTTCGACGCGCACGGCAATCCGATGCTTCATTACCCGGGGGACTATAACCTCCTGGTCCCGGGCCATCGGGATATCGAGGTGCGCGAGCGCGCGTTGCAGGAGGCGGGAGTTCACAAGCAGGTGCTCTCATTTACCACGCCGGGCACGCATGTCGAGGAGCCGGCGCGTGCCGTCGAGCTGGCGCGCATGGTGAACGATGGCTTTGCCCGCATCGTGAAAGCAAGGCCGCAACGGTTCGCCGCCCTCGCCACCCTGCCGCTCAACGATCCCGCGGCGTCGGTTGACGAGCTCGAGCGCGCCGTCGTGGAGCTCGGATTCAGGGGCGCCGCGCTTTTCAGCAACGTCAACGGCGTCCCTCTTTGCGACGAACGCTTTTTCCCGCTGTACCGCAAGGCCGAGGAGCTCGGGGCGGTCTTTTTCATACATCCCGCCCAGCCTGTGGGCGTCGAATTCATGCGTGATTACTGGCTCGCGCCGCTTATCGGGTTTGCGTTCGACACCACTCTGGCGGCGGCCGGGCTCGTCTTCAGCGGCGTGACCGAGAGATTCCCCGGCCTGCGCTGGGTGCTCGCCCATCTCGGAGGGGCGGTCCCGTACCTGGCCGAGCGCCTCGATCGCGGCTACCGGGCCTTCGCCGAGTGCCGCAGGAACATCGCCGAGCCGCCGAGCGAGTACCTGAAGCGCTTCTACTTCGACACCGTCAATTTCGATCCCGCCGCGCTGCGGCTGGCCCTGTCCTTCGCCGGGGCGGCTCATTTGCTCGCAGGCAGTGATTATCCGCACATGATCGGCAGCCTGGAGCGGATGAAGGCAAGTATTGCTCAGTTGGACCTTTCCGAGGCTGATCGGGCCGCCATACTTGGAGGAAACGCCGCCCGGTTGCTCGGGTCGTGACTGCAATCCTTCAAGGTCGAACCGGCCGAACAGGGAATATTTCCCCGTCACGAAAATGCCGGCCGCGTCTCGAACCCAGCGGAATGTGACCGCCGCACTGTCTGGCCGCCCGCTTTTCGGTCATTATCCGTGAGAAAGCGCATCGAACGATCTCCGACGGGATCGATGCTGCCGCTGGCACGATGGTTGCACTTTCGGTGTGCGGGAAAGATTGGCCGATTGATCAAAACGGGGGTAGACCATGAATCGACATCCGATGTCCTTGCGTTCGCTTTTGATTGCGCTCTCCGTCGTGGCGACGGCTGCGTGGTGGGCGGCAGGCTGGCAGGGACCGATCCCGAACGACGCGGACGATTAGAGCCCGATCCGTGCCGGCTATGCCGTGATCACCCCGAGCGGAGACGCAAGTCTGGTGGTTTTCGAAACCTTCGGCCAGCGCAGGGGGAACGAGACGGTGCAGGCGGGTGTTCTTTCCGCCAACCTGACCAGGCGCGCGCTGGTCTTCGTCAACACAAGCGGCCGCCTGTCCCGCAATCTGGGCGTGGCCGTGTCGAATCCCGGCTCGACGGCCGCACATTTGGACCTTACGCTGCGAGATGAAGACGGCAAGGTGGTGGCAACGGCGACATCGGAAGTTGCCGCACGCAACCAGATAGCCCTGTTCATCACGGAGCTGTTTGCCGCGCACAACCTGGTGTCGAGAGACCTGACGGGAACTTTGGAGATCGTTTCGGACGTTCCGGTGGCCGCCGTGGCCTTGCGTTTCCGCGGGCTGAATTTCAGCGCCCTGCCGGTGACCAGCCTGTCGGATGCGTTCCCCGTCCCCGAGATTTTTCCCGGAGTCGGAGGGCCGGGTGCGATCATCCTGCCTCATTTCGCCACGGGTGGGGGCTGGGCCACGGAGATCGTGATCGCCAACCCGGGCGCTGCGGAGGCGAGCGGCCGCGTCGATCTCTTTGCCAGGGACGGATCGCCTCTCACGGCGATGCTCAACGGCCGGTCGGACAGCACCTTCAGCTTCAAGATTCCGGCAGGCGGGGTCTTCACCCTCGCGCCCAGGGACCGCTCGGGAGACAGCGGTTTCTGAAGCCCCTGCGGCGCGCTGTTCGGGATACACCCCACGGGAGGGCGGCTTCGACCTGCCGCCCTCCCGGGTGGCCATCCGTTCTCATTCTTCTTTGAGGCTGCGTTCCATCAGCTCGCGGATGGCGTCGCGCGGCGAGATCTCTCCGTCCAGGATTCGATTCACCTGCCGCGTGATGGGGACCTCGACCTGATGGCGCTGGGCCAGGGCGAGCGTGGCCCGGGCGGCTTTCACCCCTTCGGCCACCATCCTCATCGAGCCGACGATCTCGTCGAGCTTCCTTCCCTTGCCGAGCTCGACACCCACAGTCCGGTTGCGGCTGAGTGCTCCGGTGCAGGTCAGCGTCAGGTCGCCGACGCCGGCCAGCCCGGCGAGCGTCTCGCGCCGGGCGCCGCAGGCGCAGGCGAGCCGGGTGATTTCGGCCAAACCGCGCGTGATGAGGGCTGCGACCGGATTGTAGCCCAGCCCCAGGCCGTCGATGACACCCGCCGCGATGGCGATCACGTTCTTCACGGCGCCGCCCAGCTCGACCCCGACTACGTCGCTCGATGTGTAGAGGCGCAGGGTGGGCGACGAAAACTGCTTCTGAACCCGGGCCGCGGCGGCCGCATCCTCGGAGGCGACCACCACGGCCGTCGGATCGCCCCGGGCGACCTCCCGGGCGAAGCTCGGCCCGGATAGCACGCACAGCCGCGGCTGGAAGCGTCGGCCGACGACGTCGCGTATGACCTCGCTCATGCGCATCAGACGTTCCGTATCCAGACCTTTGGTGGCGCTGACGACGATCATCGCCGGGTCGAGGTACGGGAGCATCTGCTGGTAGAGCGCGCGCACGACGTGCGAGGGGATCACCGTCAGTACGATCGCCGCGCCCTCGAGTGCACGGCCCAGATCTCCGGTGACATCGACGTTCTCCGGAAGCTTGACTCCCGGCAGATAAATGTCGTTTTCGCGGCGCCGGCGGATGCTTTCGACGACCTCTTCTTCGTAAGCCCAAAGCTTGATCGCATGCCCCATCCTGCCCAAGGTCAGGGCCAGGGCCGTTCCCCAACTTCCCGTGCCGATGATCGCGATCCTTTCCATGACCGGCGTGCATTTTAAGTTTCGGTGACAGGCTACTCAACCCCGAAATTAGGGTCTGCCCGCCAGTTCATTCGGCGGCGGAGTTTCGGGGTTGAGTAGCCTGTCACCGAAATTGGATCCTTGAAAAGGGAGGGTGGCGCGCGTATTTTGCAATGTATGCGGAAAAAACACTTCCTGCTTTGCGCGGCGCTGATGGTTTACGCGACGGCCGCGGCTCAACGCAAACCCGAAACGACGCAATCGTACTACATGAAGTGGCTCAACGAGGATGTCGTTTACATTATCACGGAGCCGGAACGGGCCGTGTTCCTTTCGCTGACCACCGACGAGGAAAGGGAGCGCTTCATCGAGCAATTCTGGGAGCGGCGCAATCCCGAACCGCGTTCGGGCCGGAACCCTTTCAAGGAGGAGCATTACCGCAGGATCGCATACGCCAATGAGCGCTTCGCCGCAGGCAAGCCCGGCTGGATGACCGACCGGGGCCGCATCTACATCAAGTACGGCGAGCCGAACGGCCTCGAGCGCCGGCCCACGGGAGGGACCTATACACGGCCGATAACCGAAGGGGGTGGTACGACGACCGTCCACCCTTACGAAAAGTGGCGCTACAACTACATCGAGGGTGTCGGACAGAACATCGAAATCGAATTCGTCGACGAGGGGCGAACGGGGGATTACCGGATCGCTCTCTCCCCGCAGCAGAAGGATGCCCTGCTCATGGTTCCCGGCGCCGGGCTCACGGAATGGGAGGAGATGGGCTTGGAGACGCGCGCCGACCGCCTCTTGCGCGACGGCCTGGGAGTTTCCGCCTATCCCGCTCCTTCCCGGGACCAGCCTTTCCAGCGCCTGGCCCAGCTCGGGGCCCTCACCCGGCCTCCCGAATTCCGATTCAAGGACCTGAAGGCGGCCGTCGAGGCGCATGTATCTTACAGCCAGGTGCCGATGCGCGTTGCCAGCAGCTACTTGCGGATTGCGGATGACCGCGCGCTCGTGATGGTGGCGGTCGAAATCGCCAACTCCGACCTGAAATTCGCCACCCTGGGATCGATCTACCGTGCCGAGGTGGAAATCTACGGCCGCCTCAGCGATCTCGCGGGCCGGACCGCCGCTGAATTCGAAGACACCGTGCACTCCGAGCACAATGCTGAAAGACACGAGCGCGCGCTCTCACAGAAGTCGCTCTACCAGAAGCTGCTGACCCTTGCGCCTGGAAACTACAAGCTCGAACTGACCGTCCGGGACCGGGAGAGCAAGGCCATGGGCACGACCCAGACTCTTGTCGCCGTTCCAAAACCGCCGCAACAGGGGATGTCGTGCAGCCCGATCATTCTGGCGAGTCGGATCGAGCGTGTCTCGGGACTGTCGACGAGCGTGGAACAGTTCGCCCTGGGCGACATCAAGGTCGTGCCCAACCTGGAAAGAGCTTTCCCTCGGGGCGACATCGTCGGCGTCTACCTGCAGGCTTACGGCGCTTCCATCGACGAGGCGGCGGCGCGGCCCTCGCTTTCGATTCGCTACCACGTCATGCAAGGCGGCCGAGCCGTGCGCCCGCCGATAATCGACGACGTCGGGCGCACGGTCCGCTTTGTTTCAGATAAACGGGTCGTGCTCGTCACCGGCCTGGGAACGGACTCACTGGAGCTCGGGGCCTACAGACTTCTGGTCAAGATCCGCGACAATATCTCCGGTCAGGAAGCGTCCGCCGAAGCCAACTTCACAGTTACCCCGCAAATGATGCAATAGCCGGATGCGCTCCTCATGGCGCGTTGCCCCCTGCTCCGTCCCAGTATCTTGAACGGTATCCAAGATATTGGATGCCTTCGTTGGCTTTCATCGACTCATGGCGATCCTCGATTCCACAGCATATTGATTTGATTTGGCTTATGTTTTCAAAATGACAGGCACAAATGAACCCTCATGTGGCCTGAAAGTTGCATGATTCCGCTTTGGAACAAAGGGAAGGTTCTGAATGAACGAGTGTCGGCTTCTCGATCAATGTGCGGCCGAGATTACATTGCAGGCCGGACCACAGCAAAGGGCGATCGAGACGAGACAAACGCCTTCCCGTCGGCTCGATCGGGCCGCTATCGGGGTGGCCCGATACCATTAATGCTGATGGCCGGCGGGCGCAGTGCCCGATACGGCCGATTACGAAGGGGGATCTGCATGAAACGCAAATGGATGACTCTCTTCGGGTGGGCTGCCCTTGCCATGGCGCTGGCGCTGCCGTGCTTCGGGCAGACGATCCCGACCAGTATGCTGACCGGAACGGTAAAGGACGCGACCGGCGGTGTCATCCCCGGTGCGGAGGTGGTCGTTACCGACCCCGGGACAGGGAGGACCTTCAACGTATTGACCGATGACAACGGTTATTTCGCCGTGGCCTCGGTGCCCGCAGGCACCTACACGGTGACGGTTACTGTCCCGGGTTTCAAGAAGGCGGTGGTCGAGAATGTCAAGGTCAATGTCGGCGTGCCTGCGTCGGTCTCGGTAACGCTCGAGGTGGGCGAGATCAGCGAGCAGGTCATCGTAACCGGCGGTGCTGAAATCCTCAACACGACCACGGCCTCGATCGGGACCACGGTCGACAGGCGGCGCATCCAGGAACTTCCGCTGTCGTCCCGCGATGCGCTCGACCTTACGATGCTGCAGGCGGGAGTGGCCACGACCGGCAATCCCCGGTCTTCGGTTGTAGACGGTCTGCGCAAGGCTTCCATCAATATCACGATGGACGGCATCAACGTGCAGGACAACAACCTGCGGTCGAGCGACGGCTATTTCACCTATATCCGCCCCAGGATCGATGCGGTGGAGGAGTTCACGATCACCACGTCGACCGCGGGCGCCGAGTCGAGCGGCGGCGGAGCGGTGAACATCCGGTTCGTGACGCGCGCCGGGACGAACGAGCATCACGGCAGCGCGTATTACTATCATCGCAATCCCGCGCTCAACGCCAACTACTATTTCAACAACCTCGCCGGCATCCCGCGCACGCGCATTTTGCTGCACCAGTGGGGAGTCCGGCAGGGCGGCCCGATCATCAAGGGCA
>Ga0129301_1000445_pt1 | contig 22690 bp, 15 predicted proteins | sample ConPoolayeHmetaG_FD_94489 | JGI IMG/M metagenome (GOLD analysis project Ga0129301, IMG submission 94489) | Hot spring microbial mat communities from California, USA to study Microbial Dark Matter (Phase II) - Cone Pool mat layer H metaG ...
GAACCGCCCCCAGTCCACCTCGCCCAGCCCGGGCAGCTTGGGCCGATGATACTCCAGCGGGGTGGCGAGGATGCCCACCTCGTCGAGCCGTCGCCGGTCCATGCGCACATCCTTGGCGTGCACGTGGAAGATGCGCCCGGCGAACTCCCACACCGGCTGCAGGTAGTCCATGTGCTGCCACACCAGGTGGGAGGGGTCGTAGTTGAGCCCGAAGTTCTGGCTGCGGATCTCCTCGAACATGCGCCGCCAGATGGCCGGGCTGTGGGCGAGGTTCTTGCCCCCGGGCCACTCATCCGCGGTGAACAGCATGGGGCAGTTCTCGATGCCGATCCTGACGCCCTGCTCTTCGGCGTACCTGACCAGGGGCGGCCACACCTCCCGGAACCGCCCCCAGTTGTCCTCCACGGACTTTGTCCAGTCCCGGCCAATGAAGGTGTTCACGGTGTCCACGCCCAGCCGGGCGGCGGCGGCGATAACGAGCTTGATGTGCTCGACCGCGGCGGCCGCCTCGGCCGCGTCGGGCGAGAGGGGATTGGGGTAGTAGCCCAGGCCGCTGATCTCGATGCCGGCGAGCGTCTCCCGGACGCGGGCGGCCTCTGCGTCGCCGAGGGAGGTCACGTCAACATGGGTGACGCCCGCGTAGCGCCGCTCGGCCTTGCCCGTGGGCCAACACATGAGCTCGACGCAGTCGTAGCCCTCCTCGCGAGCGACGCGGGCCACCTCCTCCAGCGACAGCTCGGGCAGAATGGCGCTGACAAAGCCCAGCTTCATGGCAACTCCCTCCTACTGCACAGTGATCCAGCGCTGCTCGCGGTGGCTGCGCAACACAGCCTCGCAGATGAGTACCTCCCGGTGGCCGTCCTCGAAGCTCGGGTAAAGGGGCTCGGCCGCCGGGTCGGCGCCCGCAATGTGGTCGTAGAAGGCGCGAAAGCACTGCTTGAAGGTGTCGGGGAAGCCCTCGTTGTGCCCGCCCGGGTAGCTGGCGAAGGGCCGGGCGAGGTCCCCGAGGAGGGCCGGGTCGCGGATCATGGTCTCATTCGGGCGGTCGCGGCGGCCGATCCAGAGCGTGTTGGGCTGCTCGCTGTTCCAGGCGAGGGCGGCCTGGGAGCCGGCGATCTCGTAGCGCAGGCAGTTCTTGCGGCCGGCAGTCACCTGCGAGACCCAGAGGCTGCCCCTGGCGCCGCCTGTGAAGCGGAACAGCACACACCCATAGTCCTCAGTCGTGATCTCGACCGGCTCCCCGTGGGGCTGGTCGCCGGCCCTGCCGGCGAAGGTCTCGACCTCGCCCGCGGGCCGGCGGCGGACCTCGTGGACGGTCCTCAGGTCGGCGAACAGGGAGTGGACCCCCAGCCCGGTGATGGAGGTCACCAGGTCAATCCAGTGGGTGCCGATGTCCGCGACGGCGCGGAGCTCGCCGCCCGTGGAGGCGAGCACACGCCAGTTGTAGTCAGTGTCGTGCAACAGCCAGTCCTGAACGTAGCTGCCGTTCACCGCGTGGAGGAGCCCCAGGTCGCCTCGGCGCGCCATCTCCCGGGCCTCGAGGTTGAGTGGATAGAAGCGGATGTTGTAGCACACCCCGGCGGCGCGTCTGGCCCGCCGCGCCAGCTCCACCAGCTCCGCGGTCTCGCGGGAGTTCATGGCGAGGGGCTTCTCGCACATGACGTGCTTGCCGGCCTCGAGCGCCCGCTTCGCCATGTCGTAGTGCAGCACATTGGGCACCGCGAGGTGAACGACTTGCACCTTGGTGTCCGCCAGCAGCTCGTCGAAGTCGCGGTAGGCCCGCGGCAGGCCGAGCGCCTCCCGCGCCGCCTCCGATTTCGCCGGACTGCTGCCACAGATACCTGCCACCTCGACCCCCAGGCGCCGCAGCGCCTCCACATGCACCGGGCCGATGAAGCCCGTGCCCACCACCGCGGCTGGCGTATCGTACATGGCTCCCTTCCCCCGGGCGCGTGCTCCGACTCGCGGGATGCTTCGCTCCCGCGGCCGCCCTTCCCTCCCCGCGCGAGGGGCCGGGCGTCGGCCGGCGAAATGGCCGGCGGCGGGCAGGCCCTACGGTCGCGCGGCCTGGGCCGGAGGCCGCCGACACATGGAGATACTGACCGACATTCGATTCGATCCGGGGCTGGACGAGGTACTGGCCCGCCTCCGCGTGCCGGCCGGCGGCGACGACGCGCGCGCGGTCGCGTCGCTGCTGGCGATGGCGCGGGAGAGGGCGAGGCCGAAGGCGGGCTACGATGTCTGCTACGTCGGCGAGCGAACCTCGAACACGGTCACCATCGGCGGGGTGGTGTTCACCAGCCGGGTGCTGCGCGTCAACCTGGACGAGGTGCACCGCGTCTTCCCCTATGTGGCGACCTGTGGGGTGGAGCTGGACGAGATCGAGGCCCCCGATCCCCTCGCTCGCTACTGGCTCGAGGAGATCAAGGTCATGGCCGTGTCGGCAGCCATGGCCCGCCTCCGCGAGCACCTTGACGAGACATTCCGACCCGGCAAGATGTCGGCGATGGCCCCCGGCTCGCTGGCCGACTGGCCAATCACCCAGCAGCGGCCGCTGTTCGCGCTGCTGGGGGAAGTGGAAGCGCGCCTGGGCGTGCGGCTCACCGAGGACTGCCTCATGGTGCCGGTCAAGTCGGTCTCTGGCATCTACTTCCCCACCGAGACCAGCTTCGAGAGCTGTCGGCTGTGCCCGCGTCCCGACTGCCCGGGGCGCCGGGCCGCTTACGATAAGACGTTGTGGCAGAGGCGCTACGCGGAGCGCCCCTCCCGGCGCTGAGGGCGGTCGGCGCGCCCCCTAGAAGACGATGACGCCCTTCATGTAACCGTCCTCGCGGTTGGCGGCGATCTCGAAGGCGCGCTGGCACTCCGACAGCGGGAGGCGGTGGCTGATGAGGCGCTCCTGGTTGACGCGGCCGGTCTTCATGAGGGCCACCGCCACCCGGAAATGCACGTTGAAATCGGGCGCGCACATGGGCGAGGTGTTCAGCACCTTGAGGCCGCGGTAGTGCCAGGCGTGGGTGGGCGCCATCTCCTCGCCCGGATGCCAGCCGAAGATATTGAGTGTCCCGCCGACCCGCGCCATGGCCGTCGCGGTGCTGATCGTGCCCCGCGCGCCGCTGGCCTCGAACACCACGTCGAAGCCGCCTGTCTCGTCGGCAAGGGCCACCAGGTCGCACTCGTTTGGGTCATATGCCTCCGGCGCCCCCAGCGACTGCGCCAGCGCGCGCCGCGCGGGATCAGGATCGGCAACCACCAGCCGGCTGAAGGTCTCCCGGGGCAGGCACTGGAGCACCAGCAGGCCCATGTAGCCACAGCCCAGCATCGCCACTTTGTCGCCCAGGCGCAGCCCCGAGGCCTGCACGCCGTTGGCCGCGCAGGCCGGCGGCTCAGCGATCCACAGCGCGAGGTCGGCCGGCTCCGGGGGGATCTTCGCCACCCGGTGCACGTCGGTGACCACGTGCCGGCGGAAGGCCGGGCCGCCCAGGCAGGCGACCCGATCGCCCGCCGCCAGACCCTGTACGCCCGGGCCCACCGCAGCCACCACGCCCGCCGGCTCGTGGCCGTGGAAGAAGGGATAGCCGTAGTTGAGCTCACCCGTGAATAGGGCGATATCGCCCCGGCAGATGCCGCTGGCCTTGACCTCAATCAGCACCTCACCAGGCCCGGGGTCAGGCACGTCAACCTGGGTAACCTCCACCCTCCCCGCCTTCACCAGCACCATCGCATCGGTCTTCATTGCCATCTCCTCGTGTGGGGGTTGGCGCCACAGCGGCGCCGCTACGCAGGGGTGATCTCCAGAGCCGTCTCCTCGGCCAGGGTGCGGCCTATCCAGACCACCAGGTCGCCGCCCGTCGCCTGGGCCCGGAACTCATCGTCGGCCAGGGGCTCGCCGTTCCAGGTGACCTGTGCCGGCGGCGCGGCGCGGTAGAGCCGCACCACCGGGTTGACGATGGGGCGGGAGGGCTGGAGGCGGAGGGATACCGGGCCGGGGCGCGTGACCCGTACGCGGTAGGCGCGCTCGCTGTATGCGTAGCCCTCGTAGAGCCCGGAGGCCTCGATACGGGCGGGAGTCAGCCAGGAGCCGGCGAGCGCGCGCGCCTCCTCGAGCCCGCCGGTGACCGCGCCGGTCAGCCACACCCAGGAGCTGGGCCGGGGCGGGGTCTGGCCGCCGTAGCTGTAGCCGCAACTGAAGAAGGAGGTGTGGGTGGGGCGCCGGGCGACGTCCTCCTCGGTCGCCTCCGTCCAGCCGACAAACTCGGTCGAGTCGTTGGCCGGCCAATGGCAGTACTTGGCGGCCCCCGCGAAGCCGCAGATCTCCGGATGCGGCCGGCCGCAGCTCGAGCAGTCGGCGAAGGGAAACAGGACCCGGTTGCGCGGGAAGGCGACGAACGGATCGGGGTGGTCGCGCAGGTGCACGATCCCGATGTACTCGGTCCACTCGGCGATCTCGGGGTGGACGCTGCACAGGGAGGTCCAGCGCCCGAAGGGATTCGGCCAACGGAGGTCTACCTGGTCGCCGGCCAGGTTCGCCAGGGTGAAGCCGATCGGCTCAATGCAGTCCTCGGGCCTCACGCCGGGGCCGTTGACGAGGATGAACTCCTGCACCTCCCAGAGCGTGGGGTTGAGGCCGTCCCCGGTCTCGTCTCCGGGCCAGCCTGTGAGCTGGCGGACCGCCGCGCCATCGGGGTAGACGTGGTAGCGCTCCTCGGCGCGGGTGTTGCCGCGGAACACCCGGTAGAGGCTGTCGCAGAGCGCGTACCGCCAGCGCACGAGGGCGCGGGCCGGGCCGGCCTCGAGCAGGTCGGCCCGGCTGTAGCGGCAGGCCTTGTCCATGATGGGCTCGTAGCAGTGAGGGTCCTCAGGGGAGTGGGTCTCCATCCACTCAGGCGTGAACCACACCTGCCCTCCCAGGTCCCAGCAGGGCACATACTGGGCCTTCTCCCAGAGGATCAGCGACCAGGGGCGGTCGGTGTGCACCACGATGGCGTCCCCCTCCGCGCCCCACAGGCTCAGCCGTGATCGAACCGCGTGCATGAGTGCTCCTCCCACTGCGCCCTGCGCCCTCACGCGAGGGCGGGGCCCGCAGGCTGCGGGCCCCGCCTGCACTTCCACGTCAAGCCCACCGACGCCTTGCGAGGGCGGGGCGGGAGTTACGTCGCTACTGGATGTAGTACGTGGGGTCGCCGTACTCAGGGATCCGGCACATGCCGTAGGGCCCGGCGATCGGAAAGTCGGTCCGGGTTTCGGCGCGGAACCAGCGCCAGTCGGGGACCGCGCTCAGGATCGCCTCGGAGTTCCACCACTTGGCGTGGCCATCGAGGAACCCGATGTTGGCGCCGCCCAGATGCCGGGCGGCGTTGCGTTGCCGCCAGGCGCCGTCGGCGAAGTCGCGGCTGCCCGCGCCGCAGTCCTGGCTCCAGGGGCAGCCCTCCCAGTCGGCGGCCGGGCCCCACTCACAGCTCGAGCACCCAATCCGGCACCAGTCCGGGTAGGCGACCTCGACGATGGACTCCGGCGAGTAGGCCGGGCCCATCTCCGCGACCGCGATCCAGCGCGCGGCGTCGTCCACATGGGCGAGCTTGAGATCATAGTTGGGGTGCACGCCCGAGATGCCGATGGCGATCCCGCCAGTGCCGGGCAGACACTGCCCTTGCACGTAGCTGTCGGTGATGTCACCGCCCCATCCCGGCGGGAAGGGCTCGCCGCAGGCCATCCCCGCTGTGCACTGGCCGGCCTCTCCCACGATCTGCAAGACCCGGCTCCACCAGTCCCAGCCGTCAATGGGGAAGAGAACGGCATTGCCCGAGTAGGTCCTCTGGCTGGGGCAGCGCCACACGTCACGGTTGCGCACATAGGGGTCGAGGACCACCTGCCACTTCAGGTACGGGTTGTTGGCGGCGCCGCGCTTGAACGCGCAACCGGCCACCCAGTCGTCGTCACCGTTCATGCTGATCGCCCAGTCGAGGTACCAGCTCACGATCTCAGGCCGGTGCTCGTTGGGCGGCATGGTGTCGTCGTAGTCGGCGAGGTACATCTGCATCGCCAGACCGATGTTCTTGATGTTCGACAGACAGACTGCCCGGCGCGCGGATTCCCGCGCACGCGCGAAGACCGGGAAGACCATGGCCGCCAGGATCCCGATGATCGCGATGACGACCAACAGCTCGATCAACGTAAAGCCTCGTCGCGACCTTATCATCACAGCGGGTCCACCTCCTGAGGGGAATGATGCACTCGCCACACGCCCCTGCCTCGAGCGCGCTCTGCCGCTCGACCCTCTCACCTCCTTCCCGGGACGGCTCTCGGGGGCTCCAAGGCCCACCCCGGCGCTCCCGTGACACTCTATGCCCCTCGGTCGGCGAGGGACTGATAGCGGCGCAGGATCAGCCATGGGCGGCCTGCGAGGCCCAGACCATTATACCTACGAGGGGCCGTGTGAGTCATTGACCTGGGGGCCGCTCTTCTTGTAAGATCGGCCAATGCCGACTTCGCGCAGAGGGCGCAAAGAGGCCCACCCGGGGCTCCTCGAGGTTAGGAGCCCCGACTACCACCTGACGCCTGAGGCCCCCCTCTATGCCGCCGTGCACCACCACACCTATGCCGGGCCGCCCGCGCTCAGCATCCACGGGGGCCTGGAGGTCGGCATCGTGCTCGCAGGCCGGGAGGAGATGCAGGTCGGCGAGACGGTCATTGAGGGGCAGCCCGGCGACGTGTGGCTGTGCGCCATGTCGGAGCCCCACCGCTACCGTGTTGTGGCGCCGGACACGTGGAACCTCGTGCTCGTGTTCCTACCCACCTTCCTCGGCGAGGAGATGCTCGGGGACAAGCCCTGGCTCACGCTCTTTGCCGCCCCGCCGGAGGCGCGCCCGCGGGTCACCGCGCCCGAGACCCGGGCCTACGTCCTCGAGGTGGCGCGGGAGATACGCGGCGAGGTGGAGGCGAGGGCGCCGGGCTGGCAGTGCGCGGTGCGGCTCAACCTGCTGCGCGTGCTGCTGCGCCTCAGCAGGAACTGGGACTGTCGCCGCGCGGTCGGCAGAGGCCAGCGCCTGCGCCCCATCGGCAACTTGAGCCGCATCATGCCCGCGCTCGCGCTGCTCAGCGAGCGCCTGCCCCACCCCCTCGCCCGGGAGGAGGCCGCCCGCGCCTGTGGGCTGGGGCGCTCCCGCTTCACCGCCCTCTTCCGGGAGACCATGGGCGTGAGCTTCCAGGAGTTCCGGCGCCGCTCCCGCATCGCGTACGCCGCCACCATGCTGCTCACCACCGCCCTCTCCCTGGAGGATATAGCAGCACGCACCGGCTTCTCCGACGCCAGCCATCTGCACCGCGCCTTCGTCCAGGAGTATGGCTGCACCCCGGGGGAGTACCGCGAGCAGGGCGAGGCCGCCGCTGACGCCACCCGGCGGAGGGCCCTCACCACCCCGCCCGCCCCCGACTACGGGCCCAGCGACGACTCCGCGCCGTCCGGCGCGCCCTGACCCACCGCGCGCTACCGCTCCGGCGCCAGTATCGCCGCGCTGTGCCCAGGCAGCGACAGCACGACGCCCCCCTCGCCGGCATTCGCGCTCACGGGGGCCATCCCCAGGAGGTCGGCGAGCCGGTCGGCCTCTGCGAAGGCCCGGGAGCGGCGTGTCAGCGAGACCTGGGCGCGGGCCGGTTCGGCCGAGAAGTTGAGCGCCACGAGGAGGGGTGGGTCGCCCTCGCGGCTGCCATAACGAGCGTAGGCGAGGACCTGCCGGTCGCTGCGGGCGCGCAGGAGTTCCCACTCCCGCGAGTGTAGGCTGGGCATTTCCCTGCGAAGCCGCACCAGCCCTCGGTGGTAGGGACGCAGCCCATGGGGGTCCTCCCACGAGATAGGGTGGAGCTGGCGGTAGGGCTCGAACTCGGCGCCCACCTCCTGGCCGGTGTACAGGCATGGGAGGCCCGGCAGCGTGAGAAGCATGGCGGCCGCCACCCTGGTGAGGCCGAGGCCGTGGCGGGTGATGAAGCGGGGCCCGGTGTCGTTGTTGTCGAGGAAGCGGAAGATGAGCGCCCGGGGGTGGAAGCCCCGCCCTCTGTTCGTGAGGGCGGCGCGCACGCGCGCGACGACGCGCGCCGGGTCGCTCCATGCCTCCTCCCAGGCCCAGCGGCCCAACTCATCGCTCCAGTCGTAGGCGGCGTCGAAGCCGTTGGAGAACCAGTAGGGGTCGCGTGCGGAGGCCTCGGCCACCAGCAGCAGGTCGGGCTTGATGCGGCGCAGCTCCGCGATGAGAGCGGGCAGGAAGTCGGGCCGACGCTGCTGGATGCCCCATACGGCGTCCACGCGGAAGCCGTCCACGTCGAACTCGCGCACCCAGTAGGCGAAGGCCTCCACCATCCAGCAGCGCACCTCGGGATGGTCGTAGTTGAGGTTGGGCAGGTGCCGCCAGTGGAAGTAGTAGGCGTACTCGCCGGTGGCTGGATCCCGCTCGTAGAAGTCCCAGTAGGGGGAGGCGCGGCCGTGGTCGCGCGTGTGCTGCATGTAAGGGTGGTGGGCGCTGGTGTGGTTCGGGACGAAGTCCATGAGCACCCGGATACCCCTGGCGTGGGCCTCCCGGACGAGCCGGCGGAAGTCCTCCTTCGTCCCGTAATCCTCCCGCAGCGAGAAGTAGCAGGTCACGCTGTAGCTATGCCCACGGGTGCAGGAGGCGTTCGAGGGCGACAGCCAGATGGCAGTGATGCCCAGGTCGTCGAGGTCGTCCAGGCGTGCGATGACGCCGCGGAAGCCCTCGCCCGGGGCGCCGAAGTTGTGCGGTACCACGCCGTAGACCACCGCCCGCTCCACCCAGGAGGCGGTCTCGGCCAGGGGGTCAACGGCCCTCGGCTCGCCTTCCTCAACCACGAAGTAGGCCGTCGCCCGGTCGGTGCGGCCGTCCACGTCGGTCACCTTCAGCGAGACGTAGTACTCACCATCCTCGGTTGGGGGCGCGAGCTCCAGCCGCGGCGAGCCCCGCCACTGCGCGGGCTGGCGGGCCCGCAGCGGCGCGGGGTTGCCCGGCCGAGGCCGCCAGGAGTATCCTACCAGGGGCAGGCCGGCCTCCGCGGGCTCGCTCTGGCCGCCCTCCAGCAGCACACCCTCTGGTCCTACCTCTATCGAGATGCGCGCCGTGGGCCGCCGTACCAGCCGTTGCGTGATCGTGATCGCCGCCGATCCGCACGATCCTTCGTCGGGGTGGCGGCAGCGCGCGACTATGCGGTTGTCGCCCTCGTCCAGGGGGACCAGGGCCGAGAAGATCGGGCCGTCACGCTCGGCCTCGACCTCCCGGCCGTTGACTGACACGCTGACCGTGCCGCCCACCTGGCAGCGCGACTCGCCCTGGACCCGCCGCGTCCACGCCCAGGCGTCCACATCCCCTCCCCACAGGGTGATGCGCGCATCCGAAACCTCAGTTGTGTTCAACTGCCCGCCCCCCTGGGCCTCTCCGGAATCCAGCGGTACTCGCCTCGCGCCATCGGCGGCCGCCCCGGCTGCGGCCAGTGAGGCGAACGCGGCGGCCAACCTGGCCACCCGCGCTCGCCCGGGGTTCATGTGTTTCCCCCACGCACGCCGCCCCGGCACGCTCGCGTGAGCACTTCGCCTGTCAGCAAGCTTCCCCTCCCCTCTGCTGTCGGACTGAGCCGCCTGCTGCATGGAGTGAACTGCGGCGGGAAGTGGAATACTGATGATGACCAGGGAGCCGCTGAGCGCTCCGTCCCCAGAGCTGCAAAGCGTGGGCTACATCACTGGCAGGCGAGAGGGTGTGATGGCGCGATCTGTGTTGGCCCCCGTGCTGCTGCTGTTGCTGGTTGGGTCTGCCGTCAGCCCCGGGGCGGGCTCCGATAGCTGGGCGGTCCGCGAGGTGCGGGCCCCGGCGTCCCTGCTGTGGGACGAGGAGGGGGAGGTCTCCATCGAGGCTGAAAACGACGGCGACGCGGAGTGGGGCGGCGGGCACGCTCTGCTGTCGGTAGATCAGCCGGCCGCGCCCTTCTCGTCCGCCAACCGCTGGGGGCTGCTGCTCGTCCCCGAGGCCGGGGTGACCCCTCCCGTGGCGCCGGGCGAGAGCCGGCGGTTCGACTTCGCGGTCACCGCACCACCCTGGACGACGCTTGCCTATGAGCCCGGCGGGCAAGCGGAGACGGGCGCCGCGGACGGCCTCGCCTGCTACTGGGCGCTCGCGCGGGATGGCCAGCCGGTTGCCGCCGAGGCCGCGGGGGAGTGGGTGGTCATCAGCCGCTTCCCCGACATCCAGCCCGGGACGACGGGGGCCTGGGCCCGCTTCTACATCGAGGAGTGCGCGGGCCGGCTGCCCCACATCGTCGCTGGCTATGGAGACGGGACCTACCGGCCCGAGTATCCCGTGAGTCGGGACCAGATGGCGGTCTTCGTCTCCCGCGCCGCCCGGTACGAGACGCCGCCGCCGTTCGAGGATGTCTTCCCCGATGTGCCTGCTGACCACTGGGCCGCGGCCGAGATCCTCGCCTGCGTCCGGCAAGGCGTCGTGCGGGGCTACCCCGACGGTCTGTACCTGCCGGAGGGCGTGGTGGACCGGGCGCAGATGGCGGTGTTCGTCGCTCGCGCCCGGGGCTACGAGGTCGGCGAGCCGCAGGAGCCGCCCTTCGATGATGTGCCGACAGACTTCTGGGCGGCCGGCGAGATCGCAGCCTGCGCCGAGCAAGGGATCGTCGCCGGCTACTGGGACCGCACCTACCGGCCCGAGGTGGTGGTCAGCCGCGATCAGATGGCCGTGTTCGTCTGGCGCGCCTTCGTGCGGCCGACCGATGTCGCGGTGGTCCTGGGCGGGCCGGCCTTCAGCGCGGTGGACCCGGCTGAGGCCCCCTACTACGGTTGGTCGTCGCCGGCAGCCCCCACGACGACCGACCCGGGGTTCGCCTACATCGCCTTCGACGCCGCGCGGCTCGGCCCCGGCCTGGCCGCAGGTGAGAGCGGACGCTGGGAGGTGACCTTCGAGCTGCGCCGGCAGGCGGGGGCGAGCTGGGTGATCGCCGCCCGCGCCGCCGTCTCGCTGACGCCTTCGGAGCTCGAGGCCGCCAGGCAGGCGGCCCTGGCGAGCGGAGACCCCTACCTCGTTCTATACTGGGACCTGCGGGGCTGGGTCGAGGCAGGCGAGCACACGCTCGTCGTCAGCGTTCAGAACGCCGCAGGCGAGGTCCACGAGCTGCCGCGGCAGCCCCGCCTGATCGTCGGCTCCGGCAGGGTTCTGATCCTCTACGACCACTCGGGCGAGTGGGCGTGGCTGGGCGAGCTGTTCGGGATGCAGCTCGCGAACCTGATCGGCCACTTCCCGGTCGCCTATGACATGCGGCCGGTGGAGGGGTACCTCGCGGGCGAGATGGACCAGTATGCGGCGACCTTCTACGTGGGCACGACATGGGACAACGCGCTGCCTCAGGGATTCCTCGATGACGTGATGCAGACCGACACGACCGTGTGCTGGCTCGGCTACAACATCTGGCAGCTTGCCTGGGTCGAGCCGGAGTTCGAGTCCCGCTTCGGGTTCGGGTTCGACGGTCTGTCCTTCGAGAACTATGATGTGGTCTACTACAAGGGGCAGACGCTGGAGCGCTACGGGGAGTACCTCGATCTCGGCATCGTCACCGTGCTGGACCGCGAACTCTGCCGGGAGTGGGCGATGGCCTGCGTCACCCAGGGCCCCCAGGCGGGCGAGTGCACGCCGTACGTGATCCAGGGCCGGAACCTGTGGTATGTCGGCGACGTTCCGTTCTCATATGTGACCGAGGAGGACCGCTACCTCGCCTTCGCCGACCTGCTCCACGACGTGCTCGGCTTCCACCACGCCGAGTCGCGCCGCGCGGTCATCAGGATCGAGGACGTGGACCCCCTCACCCCGCCAGAGCAGCTCCGCGCCATCGCCGACCTGCTTCACGCCGAAGGGGTGCCCTTCGCGGTCGCCCTCATCCCCGTCCACTACGATCCCCTGGGCGTGTACAGCGGCGGCGTGCCCCTTCGGGTGACGCTGAGCGAGCGCCCCGAGTTCGTGGATGCGTTGCACTACATGGTCGCGCGGGGGGGCAGCATCGTGCTGCACGGCTACACTCACCAGTACTCCTCGGTCCCGAATCCCTACACCGGCGCCAGCCGAGACGACTACGAGTTCTACCGGGTGGAGCTGGGCCCCGGCTACGAGAACATCTTCATCGGCCCCGTGCCCGAGGAGTCCGAGGCCTGGGTGCAAGCCCGCCTCGACGCTGCCAGAGCCGAGCTGGCCGCCAACGGGTTGGCCGCCGTCGCCTGGGAGACGCCGCACTACACCGCCTCGCCCCTGGCCTACCGCGTCTTCGCCGAGAACTTCCCCCTCACCATCCAGCGGGTCTTCTACTCCCTGGTGAGCGAGCCCGACGGGGAGCTGCGCTTCCTCGACCAGTTGTTCCCTTATGTGATCGAGCAGGATGTCTACGGCCAGCGCATCGTCCCCGAGAACGTCGGCCACGTGGATCCCTTCGGCACGGGCCCGTACGGAGCGCGCTTCCCCGAGGACGTCCTGCGCGCCGCAGAGAGGAACCTGGTGGTCCGGGATGGCTGGGCGAGCGCGTACTTCCACCCCTTCCTGGACCTGGAACTCCTCGAGGAGGTGGTGCAGGGTATCAAGGCCCTGGGCTATCGCTTCGTCTGCCTGGCGGGGGACTGGGAGAGGCCGTAAGGGCGGGCGCTATCTCACCTTCAGCTCGAGCACCGCGTGCGCCAGCGGTGGCAGTCGGTAGGTGAAGGCCGCGCCCGCGCCCGAGATCGGCTCGGTCCGCGGCGAGACCGCCTCGACCCCGAAGTCGTTCACCACCTCCGGCCCCTCGCCGGTCACGACGTGGGCCTGCCCCTCCGGCGCCAGGTCGCCCTCCTGCAGGCGTATCTCCACCGCCTGGGCGTCGCTCTTGCTGAGGTTAACCAGGGACAGGAACAGCGTCCCAGTGCCCTCGTCCAGGGTGGCCAGCGCGTCCAGGTAGGGCACGCGCGGCAGGCCCAGGTACTCAGCCGCGTAGCCGTCGCTGTCCACATAGGCGTCGAGCGCCACCGCGCCGCTCTTCTGTGCGGCCAGCCGCAGCGGATGGTAGATGGTCTGGAGGAACATCCCCTCGGGGCTGGTGAAGATGGGCGCGATGACGTTCACCATCTGGGCGAGGTTCGCCATGCCGATGGCCTCGCAGTTGCGCCGCATCATATTCAGGTAGATCGCCGCCGCGAGCGCGTCGGTCAGGTCGTAGCGCTCCTCCAGCCTGTTGTCGTGCACGCGATACCACACGTTCCACTCGTCCACCGCGATCTTGATCGGGCGCCTCACGCGGCGCTCTCGCCTCACCTCCTCGATGAGCGCCCAGAGGAAGCGCAGGTACTGCTCAGAGCGGTAGGGCTGCGCGAGCGTGGAGTAGTGCGCGTCCTGCCCCTGGACCGGCCCCCAGTAGCAGTGGTAGGAGATGTAGTCCACCAGATCCGCGCAGCGGCCCAGCGCCTCCCGGTCCCAGTCCAGGTTCTGTGCCCCGCAGAGCACGAGCTTGATGTCGGGGTCCATGCCCCGCATCACCTGGGCGCACTGGCGGGCGAACTTGGCGTAGTCGGTCGCCGACTTGTGGCCGATCTGCCAGTCGCCGTACATCTCGTTGCCCAGGCCCCAGTAGACGACCTTGTGCGGCCGGGCGTAGCCGTGCTCGGCCCGCAGGTTGGCGTAGCCGGTGCCCGGCTCCCGGTTGCAGTACTCGACCCACGCGGCGGCCTCGTCCAGCGTCCCCGAGCCCAGGTTCGCGCACAGGTAGGGCTCCGTGGCCAGCGCCCGGCAGTACTCGATGAACTCGTTGGTGCCGAACTGGTTCGACTCCACGGTGCGCCAGGCCAGCTCGGGCCGGGCCGGCCGGCGCTCCCGCGGGCCGACCCCGTCGAGCCAGTGGTAGCCGGAGGCGAAGTTGCCCCCCGGCCAGCGAAGGATCGGCGGCCGCAGCCCCCGCGCCGCCTCCAGCACATCCCGTCGGAACCCCCGGTCGTCGGCCAGGGGCGACCCCGGCTCGTAGATGCCCCCGTAGATGCACCGGCCCAGGTGCTCTATGAACATCCCGTACACCTTGCGGTCTATGACGCCCAGGCGCCGATCCAGATCCACCTTCACGAGTGCCATCGCGCATCTCCGAGGGGTGAGTGGTATCCGCCGATGTTCTCCCCGTGCCCCGCGGCCTCCTTCGCCGCCCGGTGTAGGGAACTCGCTCCGGCCCGGAGAACACGGCCGCACGACATCATCCGGAGGTGATCGTGGACCGCTTCGAGCTGTGGCGCGCGGGTGAGCTGCGCGGCGCCAACGCCTTCCCCCACCACACCGTCGCCGACCTCTCTGCCCTGCGCAGTTGGGGCGCCAACTTCGTGTCCTTCGGTGTCTTCAGCATCCTGGGGTTCGAGGAGCCCTTCGCGCTCCAGCCCGACGCCTTCCGCGATATTGAGACCAGCCTCGCACGCGCACGCGAGGCCGGCCTCTTCGCGGCCATCAACTACCGCAGCCTCCCCGGACGGGAGGAGTTCAACACCGATTTGCGGCACATGCAGGACTTCCGCTACCACGACGCCTTCGTGCGCATGTGGCGGGAGACCTCCCGCCGGCTCAGGGGACACGACATCCTGGTTGGCTATGACCTGATGTGTGAGCCCCACCCAGAGGACCTGTTCGCGGGCCGCGACCGCTCGCCGGAGGTGTTCCCGACCATCGCCAAGGACACGCCGGCCGACTGGAACCTGCTGGCCCGCCGCGCGGTGGAGGCCATCCGCGAGGAGGACCCCGACACCCCCGTCATCATCAACTCCACCGGCTGGGCCTACCCTCACACCTTCGACTACCTGGAGCCCGTCGCCGACCCGCGCACCCTCTATAGCGTGCACTTCTACCAACCCCACTACTACACCCACCAGAAGCCCGGCGACGGCCGCGCCTACCCCGGGTTCGTGGACCCCGACGAGCCCGACCTGCGCTGGGACGCCGCCGCGATCGCGCGCAAGCTCGCGCCGGTCCGGCGCTTCCAGGAGGCCCACGGAGCGCCCATCTTCGTGGGCGAGTTCGGCTGCGCCCGGTACGCGCCTGGCGCGGTGGAGTGGTTGCGCGACCAGCTCGAGCTATACGAACGCTGGGGGTGGTCCTGGGCCTACTGGGACCTGCGAGGCTGGGAGGTGATGGATATCGAGATGTCCCCCGACCCCGCTGACAAGGCCCGCCACGCGGACACGCCGCTGCTGCGGCTGTTCAAGTCCTACTTCGCCCGCACCGCCGTCCACCCGCCGGCGACCAGCTGAGGAGGCGAGAACAGGCTCTATCGGTCTGGCTGCTGGGGCCCGACCGTGCACACCGCGTGCTCGATGGCGCGGCGCAGCCACGGCAGGTGCATCGGGTCGCACAGGCCTCGCACATGCAGCACGCGCTCGGGCGAGACGATGGCGATGGTCGGCGCCTCGCCCTGCCGGCCCAGCTCGACCGACTCGACCTGCTCGAGGGGGACTTGCTCTGTGCGCCCCTCCGAGTCGCGGTATCGCACGCCCTCCTCCGCCACCTCCACCCCGGCGCCGCTCAGGCGGGAGAGCAGCTCGCCCCGCAGCACCAAAGCCAGGTATACCGTGAAGCTCAGCAGCGCCATGGCGACGATCCACCCAGCCCAGAACAGCAGCACCCGCGGCGCGACCAGCAGGCACGCGGTGGCGAGCCCCGCCACCGCCACCGGGAAGGCGGCCAGCCCCACGAGCGCCCATCGCCCGCCCCTGTCCGGGCCCGGATAGCCGACCGCCCAGCGCCCCGGCTCGCCCTCCACGCGCAGGTCGCAGCCTGGCGGCGGATCGCCCGGGGGCTGCGCGGGCGGACGGCGCTGGGCGCGGGCCCGCAGGTTGAGAGCGATCTCGTCGGGCATCGCGCGATACTCGGCGTCGCCGGAGCGCACCACCACCGGCCGGTTCAGCGCCAGGCCCAGGTGCCGCAGCAACCGGCGCGCCTCCACCTCGCCGCGGCGAAGCGCGAGGGGCGCGCGCTCGCCGGAGCGCAAGGCGGCCGCCAGCGTCCACGGTCTCAGGCCGCCCGGGGAGGCCTCCAGCTCGAGGTGGGCGATGTCGTCCGCACGCACCTCCCGGCGCCGCACCCAGGGGCCGAGGGCGGAGGTGACCTCGAGTCCGGCGCCACCTTCCCTCACCGATGTCCCCAGCCGGCGGTGGGGCAGACCCGCCCAGGTCAGGCAGGCCCCCACAAGCAGGGAAAGCGCCGCCGCCTCGTATGCGTCGGCCAGCGTCCAGCGTGCCGGCGTGCTTCGGCGCAGGGACGGCGCGACAGCGATCAAGGCGAGAAACAGGACCGCGAGGAAGAGCGCGCGGCCCGCGTACGGGCGAAGGGGCGGGCGCCAGTCGGAGGCTACATCGCCTTGCGCCCGCGGTGTGCCCAGCGCCGCCAGAACGGCCGCCAGCCACGCTAGGCCGAGCAGCCAGATCGCCTTCCGTGCCAGCGGCATCGCGTCCCACAGGTGCCGGCGCTGGATTGCCAGCACCTCTCGCCAGTCGAGCTCCTGGGGCCAGCGGACGCGTAGGCGACCGGGCTGCCCCTCGATGTAGGCCAGCTCCCTCCGCTCCCCCTCCCGCGGGCGCCGACCCTCGTAGTGCACCCAGATGTGGTTGAGCGAGGCCCTGATCTCGAAGGGTATCCCCTTGCCCTCCAGCAGGCTCGCGAGCAGGAATGCCTTGGCCTCGCAGTCCCCCCGGCCGGCCCGCGCCGCCTCCAGCGCCGTGGGAACGTACCAGGGCACCCGGTAGAGGGGCCAGTCGGGCCAGGGGGCAAGGTAGCTGTCAACGAAGGCCTCGACCGCCGCCGGGCTGTCCGGGAGGTCCCAGCCCATGCGCGCCTCCACCTCGGGATCCAGGGGAAAGCGCCGGTAGCGCGCCAGGTTGCGGTAAAGCACGGCCGGGTTGGGGTAGCTCGACAGGAGCGTCCAGGCGACGGCCCCCACCAGGAAAAGCAGCAGCCGCCGCGGCCGTGGCGGGCCCGCGGCGCTCACGGCTTCCCCTGCCCGGCCTCGGCGGCTAGCCGGGCCAGCCGCGCCCGCAGCCGGGGCACATGTGTGCCCTCCCAGTACACCCGCCCACAGCCGGGGCAGCGCGCGAAGGTCTCTCGAGTAAGGTAGACGTAGGGCGGTATGCGATTCCACACTTCATCCCTGGTCGCGCCCACCAGCATTTCGTTGCACACCGTGCACCGGGTCAGCGGCCGCGCCTGCGCCAGATCGAGGGGCGCCTCGGCCACCACCTGCGCGAGCTGCCGCTCCAGCGTGTCGTGCTCCACCAGCAAGACGCGCACGTCCGCCGGCCTCAGCATCCTCGTGTCTCTGGTCAGCACCACCGCGCCTCGAGCGCGCGCCCAGGCGATCACCTGATGATCGTCCACGAAGGGGTGGTAGGCCGCATCGAAGCCCAGGGCCCGCAGCCACCTCGCGAGCCGGCCCAACATGCTATCGGCCACAAGGCGCGGCGCCACTGGAGGTCCCTCGGAGGTTGTTGCCTGCCCTCCCGGGCTTCGGCGCGCCGGGCCCGCGCTCCTGCCCGCGCGCCTCGGGGGCATTGACCTGGCTTGGTTGGCCTCCTAGAATAGGCGTGACAGACAGGGTATCGAGGGGGATGGAGGTCGCCATGGATGACGCCGTGCTCGGGCTCCCCGCGTGGCTGGCCGCGTTTGTGACGCTCTACATCATCGTGTGGTCTCTGGTCGGGCTCGGTCTGATCGTCGCTCTGGTCTACCTCATCGTATCCGTGCGCCGGCTGAAGGTGCGCGCCGCGCGGCAGATGAGGGAGGTCTCCGAGCAGCTCAAGGCCGCCGCCGAGCCGCTCAGCAGCGCCGCCGAAGAGGTCGGCGGGCGGGCGAAGCGCATCGGCGAGGTCGTCGAGTCCGCAGTGACGCGGGTGGCGCGCAACGTCGAGGCCGCCTCCGATACGGTCGCCGGCCCGGTGGTGAACCTCGCCGCCTTCGTCAGCGGGGTGCGCAAGGGCCTCACCCAGGCGCGCAAGCGCCAGCAGGCCGACGAGGAGGCCTCCGGCGAGCCCGCCGACTAGCCGTCCGGCCGGCGGGCGCGGCGCGTGTCGGGGGGCGGCGCGCCCCCACTGCTCTCGTCGGCGGTCTCTCCCGAAGCCGGCGCGGAGGTGAGATGACCGGCGGACACCCAGCACAGGCGTCGGTCCAGCCAGCCCGCGGCAGCGGCGTGACCGGGCGCGCCCTCCTCATCGCGGCCGGCGCGCTCGCCGCCATCATGGCCGCCGCGCTCTGGGTCGAGGTTGTCTGGGCCCGCCTCGATTGGACCACCGGCCACGAGTCCCTGGGAGCCGGCTGTCCTCCGATCGCGCCCGTGGTGGCCCTCTTCCTCATCACCGCGCTGATGGCCGCCCCGGGGCTGCGGCGCATCGCCCTCAGCCGCCGCGAGCTGCTGGTTGTCTACTGCCTGCTGCTGGTCTCGGCTCCCCTGCTCAGCCACGGGGTGCTGGTGTGGATGATCGTCAAGTCCATCGCCTACTACTACACCGCCCGCGCTCAGCCGATCTGGGAGACGCTGTTCCTGGCTCATGTCCCGGCCTGGTTCGCGCCCACCGAGTTCGCCGCCGTCGAGGGGTTCTTCGAGGGCCGCGCCCCGGTGCCATGGTCGCTGTGGTGGACGCCGCTGGCGGCGTGGGCCGGGTTCATGATAGCGCTGTTCGGGGCCACGCTCTGTCTGATGTCGCTGCTGCAGCGCCAGTGGATCACCGGCGAGAGGCTCACCTTCCCCATCGCCCAGATCCCGCTCGAGATGGTCCGCGACGCCGATGGACACGGCCGCGCCGGCGCCCGGCTTCCACGGGGATGGGCGTTCTGGCTTGGGCTGTTGGTCTCACTCTCCATCACCTTCCTGAGCTCGCTCTCGGAGCGCGTCCCCGCGCTGCCCCGATTCCCCGTCGGCCCGGGGGTGATTGTGCCCTGGCAGCCCACCGGCCCGCTCGCCGGCCTGGGAGACCTCAGCTTCCTCGTCTGGCCCTGGATGATCGCCATCACCTACCTCATCCCCAAGGAACTCTCGTTCTCGTGCTGGTTCTTCTGGCTGGTGCGGCTCGCCCTCCATGTCGCCGCGGTGACCGCCGGCGCCACGCCTCAGCGGCCCGAGGACTGGTGGAGCACCGCCTTCCCCGCGCCCTACTACCAGGGCGGCGGCGCGCTGCTCGCCCTGCTCGGCTGGAGCCTCTGGGTCGCCCGGCCCCACCTGGGCCACGCCGCCCGCGCCGCCCTGCGGCCCCGCGGCAGGGGCGAGGACGCGGGAGAGCCGATCCCCTACCGGTGGGCCTTCCTCGGCTTCGCTGGCGGCTGCGCCTTCATGGTTTACTTCCTGTGGGCCGCCGGCTGCCGCATCGTCTTCGCCGCCGCTCTGGTCGCGCTCATCATCGCGTACTTCGCCACCTGGGCCCGCCTCCGCGCCGAAACCGGCCTGGGGTTCCTGTGCTTCCCGATCCAAATCCAGGACCTGATGCTGGTGCCCTTCGGGGTCCGCGCCCTGCGGGTCAGCGAGCTGGTCAGCCTGATCTCCACCCGTTGGGCCTACACCCCCGGCTTCGGCTACTCCTATGAGGTCACCACCGGGGCCGCGCTCGAGACGTTCAAGATCGCCGACTCTGCGCGCATTGACCCCAGGCGCCTGACCCTCGCCGCCGTCGGCGCGTTCCTGCTCGCCCTGGCGGCCGGTTCCCTCTCCCTGCTCGCCGCCACCTACCACTATGGGTGGTTCGGTATGGGAGTCAGCCGCATCGGCTGGATAGGCCCCCAGTCCATCGGCGACGGAGGCCGCATCGTCAACTTCCTCACCAACCCAGCCCTAGCCAATCCCGACCTGCACGGGCTGGCCGCCCTCGGCGCGGGGGCGGCGGTGGTGGTCGTGCTGGGCATGATGCGGCTGCGCTTCTGGTGGTGGCCCTTCCACCCGGTCGGCTACCTGGCGGCAAACACGTGGGGCATGCAGGTCTTCTACATGCCGTTTTTCATAGGCTGGCTCGCCAAGACTCTGGTCGTACGCTATGGGGGGCTGCGTCTCTACCGGGCGACGGTGCCGCTGGCGATCGGCCTCGTTCTGGGCGATCTGCTGAACGGCGCGCTGTGGGCCCTGGTGGGGCTGCTGACAGCCGGGCGCTTCTGAGCCCGCGGCGCAGCAGGGGAGGGCGGGAGGCGGGCTGTGGAGAACAGACCGCGGGAGGCAGTGGATATGGCCCTGCACTATGTAGACTCGACCGCCGGCGACGACGGCAACCCTGGCACCAGCCCGGCGGCGCCGTGGCGGACGCTGGCGCGGGCGAGCCGGCAGACCTTCGGGCCCGGCGACCGCATCCTGCTGAAGCGGGGATCGGAGTGGCGCGAGGGGCTGAAGCTCGCCGGGCGCGGGACGCCCGATCGGCCCATTACCCTCGGCGCCTACGGCGACGGGCCGCGCCCCCGCATCCACGGCGGCCGCGACCATGCCGTCAGCGCCGCCGGACCCATCTCCGCCTGGCGCATCGAGGGCCTCGAGCTGACCAGCGCCAATGACCTCAACCCGACGCGCAAGATCACGGGCGGCACGTGCGGCATCTTCTTCTCCCAGGAGGAGCTGTGCGACGGGCTGCGGGTGGAGGACTGCGTGATCCACGACACCAGCGGCCCCGGCATCTACCTGCTCGCCACCGGGCAGCCCCATCCCGCTTTTCGGCAGGTGACGATCGAGCGGTGCGAGATCTCGGCGGCAAGCTGCGGCATCCAGTTCTGGGCACACCCCAACTATGGGTGGGACTTCTTCCCCGGTTTCCGCATCTCTCACTGTGTGGTCCACGATATCGGGGGCGACGGGATCGTGCCCTTCTGCAGCCGCGACGGAGTCATCGAGCACTGCGTAGCCTACCGCACCGGCCTCGGCGTCGCGCCCGAGGACCACAGCCCGGTCGCCATCTGGTACGCCTGGGCGAAGGACTGTGTGATCCAGTTCTGCGAGGCCTACGACAACCATACCGGCGGGCAGCCGGCGGATGGCGGCGGCTTCGACCTCGACGGCGGATGCGAGGGCTGCGTCATCCAGTATAACTACTCGCACGACAACGCAGGCGCCGGCTATCTCATCTGCTCGTGGGACCCCGAGCAGTGGCCGTGTGAGCGGTGTGTCTGTCGGTATAACCTCTCGGTCAACGACGGGCTGGAGAACGACTACAGCGGCCTGCTGTTCTGGCAATCGGTTGACTGCCAGGCCTACAACAACACCCTGGTGACCCGTGTCTCGTCGCCGCTGAAGTTCACCAGCGACACCCGAGGTCACCTGATCGCGAACAACATCTTCGTGGTCGAGTCGCCGGAGGACATCCCGGTGGTCAAGTCGGCCTTCGCCATCGGGGCGAACAAGTTCCGCAACAACCTCTACCACCGCGCCGCGGGCGGGCTGCGCTTCGAGATCCAGGGGCGACAGCTTGGCTCGCTCGCCGAGCTGCACGCGGTCACGGGCGGACGGGATGAGGTCGCCGGCGACCCCCGGTTCGCCGACCCGGCCGCGGGCGACTACCGTCTGCGGCCCGACTCTCCCGGGCGGGGCGCCGGGCGGCGGCTGCCGGACATGGGCCCGCGGGACTACTACGGGGCGACCCTACCGGACGACGGCCCGGTGGACATCGGCTGCGCGCAGGCGGAGCGCTAGCATGAAGATCACGCGGGTCGAGCCGGTCCATATCGAGCCGAATCTGCTGGTGCGTGTCCACACCGATGAGGGGGTGGTCGGCTGGGGCGAGTGCAGCCCCATGAACAACGCCCTCGTCGCCGCCCACCTCGAGCACGCCCTCGCGCCGCTGGTGGTGGGCCGGGACCCCTTCGACGTCGAGGCCCTGGTGGAGCGCTGCATCGTCTCCACTTACAAGCTCGCCGGCCAGAGCATGGCGATCGCTCTCAGCGGCATAGAGATGGCGCTCTGGGACATCATGGGCAAGGCGGTCGGGCAGCCGATCTACCGGCTCCTGGGTGGCGCCTACCGCCAGCGCATCCGCGTCTACGCCTCGAGCATGCGCCGCGACATCTCGCCCGAGGAGGAGGCGACGCGTCTCGCCCGCCTCGTCGAGCGCCACGGCTTCACCGCGGTCAAGGTGCGCGTCGGCAGCACCTTCGGCTTCGACCGGGACGAGCGGTGCGGCCGCTCCGTTGCGCTTGTCAGGGAGGTTCGGGCGGCCCTCGGCGACGACATCGAGATCATGGTGGACGGCAACAGCTGCTTCACCGCCCCCCGGGCCATCGAGCTGGGCCGGGTCCTCCAGGACTACAGGGTCTTCCACTTCGAGGAGCCCTGTCCGTACTGGGACCTGGACTCCACCGCCAAGGTCGCCGCCGCGCTCGACCTCCCGGTGGCCGGCGGCGAGCAGGACTGGCAACTCGTCCGCTTCCGCGAGATGCTCGCCCGCGGCGCGGTGGATATCGTCCAGCCCGACCTCTGTAAGGCGGGCGGCTTCTCCGTCTGCAAGAAGGTAGCCCATCTGGCCGAAGCCTTCGGCTGTGTCTGCACCCCGCACCAGACTCAGCCCTTCAGCACTGTCGCCAATCTCCACCTGGCCGCCAGCACCCCGAGCATCCGCTACTCCCAGGAGTACAACATCGAGCCCAACCCGAACTGGGAGCGGCTGTTCCGGGAGCCGGTGTTGGAGGTGAAGGACGGCCACCTC
>Ga0129301_1000447_pt1 | contig 22681 bp, 20 predicted proteins | sample ConPoolayeHmetaG_FD_94489 | JGI IMG/M metagenome (GOLD analysis project Ga0129301, IMG submission 94489) | Hot spring microbial mat communities from California, USA to study Microbial Dark Matter (Phase II) - Cone Pool mat layer H metaG ...
CAATGTTGATGCCGCAGTGGCAGACAAAAACACCAATCCTTGGTGGCTCGCCTCTTATATCTCTTTCCGGAGGGTATTCCTTTCTCTTTATCAAGCTATTGCGCACTGAGGAAAGCGAGGCAGAGGCAGAAGCGGCGGCGGCACTGGCTTGCATTACTGTTTCAGGGATGTCTTTGGGACCTTGGAAGACTCCAGCAATGAATATGCCGGGCTTGGAGGTCTCAACGGGAGAAAAGTTGCCAGTTTGGCCGAATCCATATTTATCAAGCTCAATTCCCAATATATTTGCTAGCTTCTCTGCCTCTTGGGGTGGCTCAAGCCCGACTGAAAGAACGACTAGGTCAAATTCTTCCTTTAGCAGCTTGCCGTCCTCAGTTTCGTACTTTATTACCAGATTCTTGGTCGCTGCTATCTCCTCTATTACTGACGGTCGGCACCTGATAAACCTTACCCCGTGTTCAGTCATAGCTCGGTTATAATAGGCTTCAAACCCCTTGCCGAAGGTCCGTATATCCATAAAGAAGATAGTAGCCTCAACCGAATTATCGTGCTCCTTAGCCACTATGGCTTCTTTAATAGCGTAGGTACAGCAGACTGAAGAGCAATAGCTATTCTGGGGAGCTATTCCGCGCGAGCCGACACATTGAATCCAGGCAATTTTTCTTGCCTTTTGCTTGTCGGAAGGTCTTAGTAACTCACCTTGATATGGCCCAGAGGCATTTAGAATCCTCTCAAACGCAATACTAGTGATGACGTTAGGGAATTTGCCATATCCATATTGTGGAACAGGGCGAGGGTCGAATTCCGCAAAGCCCGGGCATGCGATGACAGCTCCTACTTTCAATTCAACCATCTGGTCGGTCTGCGTGAAATCAATGGCTCTTGCCGGACAGAACTTCTCGCAAGCTCGGCATTTACCCTGTTGGAAGTAAACACAAAGCTCTTTGTCGATAACGGGCACATTCGGTACTGCTTGAGGATAGAGAATGTAGATAGCTTTCCTCTGGGCTAAAGCCTTATCAAACTCACTATCTGTCTTCCAGGGGCATTTTTGCTGGCAGACTCCGCAACCAGTACAAAGTGTCTCATTTACAAATCTTGCCCGCTTTCTTATCGATACAGTGAAGTTCCCTGGCTCCCCCTTGACATCTACAACGTCGGCATAGGTTATGGTCTCGATGTTGCGATGTCTTACGCACTCCACCAGTTTCGGGGAAAGTATGCACATAGAACAGTCGTTGGTGGGGAAAGTCTTGTCCAGTTGAGCCATTACCCCGCCAATAGCCGGTGATTGTTCCACTAGATAGACATAGTACCCAGATTCGGCCAGGTCCAGTGCCGCCTGTATGCCACCTATGCCTCCGCCAATGACGAGCACCGCCCCTGTTTTCTGGCTGGCTGCCTGCTGCATGCTTGATACCACTATCGCCTTTCCTTCACTAAACATGAGGAGAGACACATTCTCCTCAGCCTGGAATCCCTAGCTGCGGTATATTGGAAAAATTAGTCAGTTTTCCGCCAGATTATAGCACAGATATAACTTTGAGGAAAACGCTGTGTGATGAACTCCCAGCCAGCGGTCGGATTCGAACCGACGACCGACGGTTTACAAAACCGCTGCTCTACCCCTGAGCTACGCTGGCATTGTAGTGATTACTGAAACTTATATATGCACCTGTGGGCTTTGAAATCGCGCTGGTTTAAGTTATTGACCATAACGGTTGCCTCAGTTCGTTTTTCTGGGGATTTTTAAAGCCCCGTCAACTTCCTCCAGGTCAAGCCACCATTTGTATCTCTTGTCCTGTTTGCCGTAACCCCAGACATCATCCATCTTAACCAAGAACCTGTCCAGGAACGGAGTATGTTGTGCCATCCACCTTACTAAATCGAGTGTCCAGCCTTTGGGTCTATTCCAGGGGCAGAACTTGATGCAGCGTCCGCATGACGAGCCGCCTTGATTGATAATTCTGTATTTGCTGCAACGTTCGGCATCAAATCGCCAGTTTTCGTAGCCGTTTAGCATAATTTTTTCGCCATAAGGGATAGCCTCGGCAGCGCATTCGGTGGCGCACTTGAGGCACTTCTGACAAAACTCCTGGAGGCCAAAGTCGACCGGGCTATCCACCTCCAGCGGCAAGTCGGTGGTAACTACCGCTGCCTTGAAGCGCGTTCCCAGAAATGGGTTAAGCACAATGCCAGCCCGGCACAGCTCGCCGATGCCGGCGAGGAGAAGCAGAGGCACAACCAATACCTGGTAATTAAAGACGTGGTGAGCTCGGGCCGGATACCCCAACCTTCTTATGTAATCAGCCATAATACAGGCGATAAAGGCGCTGGTTGAGTATCCGATAAAGCTCTGGGAACCAGAAATCCAGTCATCCCCGGTGGAGCCGCACATGGTATCGAAATCCTGGTCGACCACGAGCAGGATGGCGTATTTGTGGTTGAGTTCCACCGGATTACCAGCTAGGTCGTGGCTGTACACGGCGTATTGTGGCAGATGGCAGATGCCGACAATATCAGCCCTCAGAAAGTATCCCAGTTGCTTTATGTGCTGGCTTAAGGTTGTTGGGTCTTCGGGGAGGGGAGCTTTGGTACGGGCCACCTCGCCGTCGACCAGCGGGACCATGTGGCCGGCCATGCTGGCGAAGGCTGCCCCTAGAGGGTGTTTATTAATGAAACGTTCAAATTCGCGGGCAAAGCGCGTTCCGAAATCACCACGCATGGCGCGGGCGAAGCCATGGTCGCGTTCGTCGAATCGGGGGATATCGTCGGTGATTCGGGTTGTGGGCTGCTTAACCCTTTTTAGTTTTTCCATAGGGTAAGGACCAAGCTGCCCTCTTCTGCTTGATACTTTCTGGTGGTATGGTTTCTTTGCCACGTTACCTCCTTATTAGGTTTTCCGTTTGCGATTGATGTTAAGCATAGCCATAGCAAATAAGAGGGTCATCCTAGAGTAAAAGTGGCAGCGGGATTATTGTACGCCATACTTTAATATTCCCGCCAATTCCAATTTAAGCCACCTTTGAACACATTGGCGTTCATTTCATTGCTGATAAAGAGGTTGGCTTCAGGGAAGCGTTTGACCATGGCGTAGTAAAAACCGCCAACGTCATTTGTTCTGGCCAGTTCTTCCTCAGTAGCGAGAAGATAATCCTTGGTGAAATCGTAGGAACTGGAGTCGAAGGGCATGCCAGGTTTCTGATGGCCGGGAATAATCACCTCGGCGTCCATTTTCTCCAAGCGTTCAATATCCTTTATCCACTGCTGGCGTTCTTCGGCGGTAAGCTCGCAGGTAAAGGGATGTGCTTGGTTAAAAAGAACGTCGCTGCCGAACAATGTCCGTATTGAAGGAATCCAGACTACCGTGTTGTATTTCATGTCCCCCATCACTTCCGGGATAATCTCGATACGTTGCCCTTCCAGTTCGAAGTAATTCTCGGTAAGAGGCTCAATTTTGGCTGTTTTTCTGGGTACGTTTATAGTCCCTATCACCTTTTCCCAGTATTCGATTTTGCCGAAAAACTGTTTGTTGATGATACGGGCTTCTGAAGAGAGCGCTATGACCCGAGCTTCAGGGAAAGCTTCTGCGATGGTGCCCAGTCCAAAGTAATGGTCAGGGTGGGCATGAGTAATGTAAATCGTTTTAAGATGTTTGCCTGTTTCCAGTATTTCTGCGATTACTCGGTGGGCATTTGACAACGTCCACTGGGCATCAATGAGAACGGCATCGGTCTTGCCCATCACGATTACGGAGGCAACTTCAAAACCACTTTCGTCGCTGAAAAAGACCTTCGTCGCCAGCGAGTTCCGCCCGTGCCTGTTTAATCTAATCTCCATGAGCAACCTCCCTCGTTGATGTCCCAGCTTCCCTTGGGATAGCAATCCTTTCTAGCCAAGGCGAGCCACACACCTCACCATTTTCTATGACGACGGTCATTGTCCGCTGGCAGTTAGGGCAAATGAGTGGCTCACTATAGTTGGTTCTAGATGCCCCCAGAGGGATGCCTTTGCCACAGCCCAAACAGATTACTCCTGGTGAGTTTCCTGAGCTGGCTTGGTGCTGTCGCTTATGTGTGGCTAGCTGCTCTATATTATCGAATTCAATTCCGCAAGTAACACACTTGTAACGCATTTCTCTCCTTAACACATTCTGAATGTTTCAAATTGTCCAACTACTTAGGACGTTGACTGGTCGATGTAGCTGCTAACGCTCTGCTTCCTCGAGTTCTTCTTCAGCGAAGCGACTGACTGTCGTGAAGTCTTTGGACTTTATTCTCACCATATACCAGAAGCGAAAAATATCTTCAATGGGTTCTTTATCTACAACCCCGGTATGGCCTCTATACATTGAGAGGGAATTGGCACTGATTCTCACTTTACTGCCTTGCTTGAACTTCGGCACTCTTTTACCATACCCCCGGGGAAGATCATACTCCCTCCGTTTAATCGGGTCAGACAGAATAGCATAGGCCTCATTTATCTCTTGCATTTTTTTATGGGCCTCCTCGCTTTTCCGATTCCTGTCTGGGTGATATCGAAAAGCTAACATACGATACGCCCTTCCTATTTCATCTGGGCTAGCATCTGGTGCAACACCCAAGACTTCATAGTAGTCTTTTTCACTTTGCATTTTGCATATCCTGCTCCCCCTAATATTCGTTGAGTATTGTAGCACACCCACAGTCAGGGAGATAATAGGTGGTAAAATGTTCCATGATTGTCATTATCGTGGGTGAGCTAGTCTTTACATGGTTGTTAGAGAAATCTACGCCAAAAGCATACTATCCAAATCCAAGGTCTTTGACTATGTGGTCAACCCATATATTGGATGCCAACACGGCTGTACCTATTGTTACGCTCGTTTCATGAAGAGATTCACAGGGCATAAGGAGCCGTGGGGGCAGTTTGTTGACGTTAAGGTTAATTCCCCGACTCTGCTGCAAGAGATAGAAAAGAGACCGCCCGGTAGAGTATGGGTAAGCGGAGTGTGCGACCCCTATCAACCGCTGGAGAGGGATTATGAATTGACAAAAAGGTGTCTTGAAATATTGATACGACATGATTGGCCAGTCACAATCCAGACGAAATCTCCACTCGTGTTGCGTGACATAGATCTATTTAGGAGAAGTGATAACATTGAGGTTGGGTTATCAGTTACTAGTGGAGACGATGAGATAAGAAAGTTGTTTGAACCGAATGCGTCACCAATTAAGGAAAGAATTGAGTCGCTGGAGAAGCTACATCTTGCCGGCATTAGAACTTATGCTATGATTGCTCCAATGCTTCCCGGGGTGGAAGAACTTGCTGATGAGCTTGAGGGGAAAGTGGATTACGTATTGGTTGACAGAATGAACTACCATTATGGCGATTGGGTGTATAGAAAACATCATTTAGAAGGCGCCATGAACTATGATTTTTTTTCGTTGAAAGGCAGGGAGCTTGCCTTTGCCTTTGGAAAACGGGGCATCGAGTGTCGAGTGCTATTTTAGTGGCACTTGGTTAACTCTTTATTTCTTGATTACATTGGTGATAGAGCGTATGCTATGGTGGTATAGTGATTTCCGAATCGGTTTAGGAGGTGGCAATGGAAAAATCAATAATCATCATTGGGGCAGGCATTACGGGTCTGTCTGCCGGGTGCTACGGACAGATGAACGGCTACCAGACTCAGATATTTGAAATGCATGATAAGAGTGGTGGGGTGTGCACGGGCTGGAAACGTAAGGACTATACCATTGACGGCTGTATGCACTGGCTAGTAGGCACCAACTCGGCAAACAAATTTTACCACATCTGGAAGGAGCTGGGGGTGGCGCCGAGGTGGAATATCGTTGACCACGACCAGTACATGGTTGTTGAAGGAACAGGAGGCAAGGTCTTTACTGTCTATGCTGACATTGACCGTCTGGAGCAGCATATGAAGGAGCTTGCCCCCGAGGACGAGGGTGTCATCGAAGAATTTATCAAAGGGGTGCATGACTGCACTCGTGTGGATATGCCGATAGAGAAAGCTCCCGAGCTATATGGCCCCCTTGATGGACTCAAGATGATGTTTACCATGTTCCCTTCGTTAAGGTTTATGAGAAGGTGGGGCAAGGTTTCATCCCATGATTTTGCTAGGCGTCTCAAGAATCCTTTTTTGCGCGAGGCTTTCTCCACAGCCTTCGTCGCTGACTTTGCTGATTTTCCCCTGCTATTCATGCTGATGACGCTTGCCTGGCTACACCAGAAGGCGGCCGGTTACTTGGTTGGTGGTGGCTTAGCGCTATCCGGTGCTATTGAGCGTTGTTACCTTAGTTTGGGCGGCGAGCTTTACTGCAAATCAAGGGTTGTCAAAATCCTAGTAAAGGATGATAAGGCGATTGGTGTGCGGCTGGCTGATGGCACAGAGCACCATGGCGATATCATCATCTCCGCCGCCGATGGCCACACCACCATTTTTGATATGCTCGATGGAAGATACGTAGATGAAAGAATCCGCGGTTATTTCGATAATCCTAAGCTGTTTCCACCGCTGGTATATATCGGCCTGGGGGTAGCTCGCTCGTTTGATAATGCGTCCTCAGTAGCCGGCACGAGCTTCCCTCTGGACAAGCCGATTACTATTGCTGGACAGGAGCATAAGCGACTGGGCATGCAGATTTACAACTTTGACCCCACCCTGGCTCCAAAGGGCAAGGCGGTGTTAAAAGTGCAGTTCAATACTGACTATGATTACTGGAAGAAATTGAGGCAGGAACCTGAGCGCTATAATGCAGAAAAGGAGCAGATTGCCGAGCTGGTAATTACCGCGCTTGACCAGCGTTTCCCCGGGCTAGCTGCTAAGGTGGAGATGTATGATGTTGCTACACCCATAACTTGGGAGAGGTACACAGGTAACTGGCGGGGTAGCTATGAGGGGTGGTTACCCAGCAGTAAGTCTCTGATGAAGCGCATGAGTAAGACCCTGCCGGGACTGCACAATTTCTATATGGCTGGACAGTGGGTTGAGCCGGGGGGTGGTCTGCCCACAGCCGCGATGTCCGGTCGCAATATAATGCAGATAATCTGCAAAAGGGACAAGAAACGATTCGTGACAACGGTGGCGTGATGTTGGCGTCTGCAGAAGTACTATTGTTCATCTCCTATCCTAAGTTTACTCTGAATAGCATCACTCTTTAGTTCTCTGAGAGCATCGGCAGCAATCCAGCGAGCAGCCTTGGAGTCGAGTTGCTGGATTTCCGTGGCGGCATTTATCGCCACCCGGTTCAAATTGAGGTTCCTTTTCCCGATGTTTCTCAGAGCCCAGTTCACGGCTTTCTTGACAAAGTTACGCTCGTCCGTAGCCTCTCGTATTATTATAGGAAGCAATTCGATGAATTTCTCATTAGTCGTGCAAACAAAACAACCGCCTGACTGTTGATTATTCAGGGTCAGTTTCTACACTATATTATTGCTCTTGGCTAAGGGTCTAGACGATTCCTGTTTAGATAGCGACTCTCCCAAAATAAATTAGTACGATGACGATGATGAGTAAAAACCAGTATAAAGCAGGAACTGGTCCCCACCATTGTTTGTGCCACCAGATTTTTCCTTTGCGGAAGTTTTTAATCCCATAATGTGGATTTAAAACAAACCACAAGAAGTCTTCTAGAAAAACCATACCGACATAAAAGCCAAGCATCAGACTTTCTAACCGCCAACTCCACGGAACAAAAAACAACGGTAGATGAACTATGGCAATCAGGAACAGCGTCATAAAAAAGTGGTAGCCGGTTATCGGGCGTCCACCCGCTAACTTGACCAGCCATCCCTTTTCTATGCGCCAGCTGGGTAACTTCGATGCCCAACCATCCTTACCCTCGATTTGGATTTCCCAGAAGGCAAGTAGAAAAGCCAAGAAAATCATAAAAGCTAATAATCCTATAATCATTACTAGCCTCTTTTGTGGTTAGTTTACCATTTTTCAATCCGTTTTGATGAAACGGGTTGCAAGACAAAGCCGAGTACTGTTGTTCAATCTAAAGCCCCATTGACCCCAAGATAATCGTTTTGTAAGATTGAAAATTGGCTACTAGAGCCTTTGTTTTTATATATTTGAAAGATATGAATGTATTGAAGGTTCCCAAATTTTTTCATATTGAAAGTCGAATCGTTAGGTACACTTTCTATGCGCTATTTTGCATAATAGTTGCGGACGGCCTGATAACTCAGTTTCTGGTGACAGGTGGACATGGATTAGAAGTGAATCCTTTCTTGAGAGCTTGGGTAAGCCATGAGTTGTTTCTGGCTATAAAGGTATCAGGTGCGTTTTTAGCCACGTTACTTTTATGGATTAAATATAATGTAAGACCCAGACTCATATATACAATCACAGTAATGTTTTTGGCATTCTATACAGCCGTCGTGTTCTGGAACTTGTTTGTATTTCTTTTTATTGCTTAACCAGCCTATCTGGACAAGGACACCGCGATCATACGATAGGCAGGAATGTCGGGTAACAATCCAGGCTCCTGTGTGGTAGGAAACAGAGAAACTGTACTGCATTTGCAGAAATCGTGACACAAAAGTTATTGCGAGGCTCTCCTTCTACGCACAAAGAAGACTCCCAGCCCTACCACTACTACCGCCGCGATAGCACCACCGATAAGAGTCCAATTACTACCTAGTTCCTCTGGCGGCACTATCGCCTCGAAGTTAGCCCTTAAGGAATAATTGCCGTCCATAGTGGTGGTGGTCTGGGTGGCATTGACGTTGGCAATGGTGTCCACATCGCCGGTCCAGTTCACAAATTGGTAGCCCTCGTCAGGCTTGGCTACCAGATTGACTGCTGTTCCCTCATCATAGGTGAAAGTGCCCTCGCCAGGGGTGGTTACCGAACCACCGGCGGTGCTGGAGATGACCAGCTTGTACTGAATCACTGGGGCAGCAATGATAGCAAAAATGGTGAAGTGGGCAACATCGGCAGTGATGGTATTGGTTTCTACATAGACTATCGAGGGCAATTCCACCCACTCTCCCGTCTCCGCATCATAGTATGCCACAACCAGATCCTCTTCTCGGACGTTCTCAGGAATATCCACTGGGTCGTATTTCCAGGTCAAAGTTACAGGCGGCTCGAAGGTAGCGCCATCCGGTTCTAGGTCATAGATTCGAGCGACGCGTGTCGTCCCCTGTGGTAAGGGCGGCTCAATTACTTCAACCATAGTGATTTCTGAAAGAGGCGTCCCATCGGCACGGAGCCCGACCGTGTCCTTAGGTATTGTCAGCCAACAGTCCCTATCGTGGGAGTAAGCGACAATCTCTTGAGTAAAAATGCCCTGATGGCTGATAACTCCGGTTAATTTGGTTGTCTTCACAGACGCCCCGGCTGGAGGTACGACATAAATCACCGTGCCCAGCACTTTGGACTGGGGCAGGTACTCAGTCACCTCATTTAAGCCGAGAAAGGGGATGGTAAGGGTTGCCCGCTCCAACTCGCTCACTACCTGATAGATCCCGGGCTCGCTCCTTGGTGGAAACTTGAGCGGCACCGTCCTTTCTATCCTGGACATGTCGCCCTTTTTTGCTGGGAAGGGCACAATGGTTACCGTATAGCCTGAGTTGAGCGTCACCTCAGCGCCGCTCACCTGGTGGCGGGCTATCACCCGGCTGGTAATCTCGGCCTTGCTGGGTGATGCCGGGAAGTCTTTCGTGCATGTTGCCTCACCATGCACAAAGACGGAGAAAGATTCATCTTCGCTGACCTCTGCCTTGCTCAGTTCCCCCTGGTAGCTGTAAGTAAAGTAGTCCCCCAGGCTAAAGGCAGCCACTCCACTGCCACCGGCGTCTGCCAGCAGCGCCATGCTCGAGGCCAACACCACCTCCAGACAAATACTGATACTGATTATTTTGGTCGCTCTCTTCATAAGCTTAGTCATCCTTCTCCAACAGCACAGGAACTGTTTAGTTCTTCCAAAATCTGTTGCTTATGTTATATCACCCTCGTATTGTTAATCCTCCATCACCAACCATCACCCGATTAGCACGGGTACAAGTACAATCTTAGAGGTTTTACCCGTCAATTTCCATCTTCTCGTTGCGGCACCTCCACGTTTATTGTTTCATATTCACCTCGTCCTTCAATAGGGTTCTGCAAAAGCTCTTATCTTTCTCCTTTCAAAATAGGGTTGCTTCAGCTACACCTCGCCACGACATTGGAGGTCGAGGCAGAGGGTAGATTCAGCTGCGGCAGGAAAATAGAAGAAGCACGGAGCATAAGTCTATACGTGCTGAGATGGATATGATGGGAATCAGGATAACACTCTACCACGCACATTTAACCACCAACTTTATATTAGTCTTACAGCACTAGCGTACTACTAATTTTCTCTTTGCTCTTTTTCCCATTTTGCATACCTTCGCCAAGTCCTGAACCAGATACGGGCAATGGAATCAATGGCGTCGGCCAAAACGGCAACACTGAGCTCCTCAAAGGATAAGCCTCCTAAAGATTGCCAGTTTTTCAGTGTGACGTTGGTATGGTTCCACTGTTCGGGCAGAAAACAATAGGAAAGAAGGTAAGAATGCTGGCAGATAGCTTTCGTGAAGTCCCATACATTTTTGTTTCCGGTTCCGAAAAAGTCCGTGAATTCCCTCTTAGACAGTTCATCCTCAACTTTTTTCAGATATGATGATTTGTATTTTTGGTCTTTAGTTGGGTTCCTTAACGGGTACCCGCCTGGGTCATAGAAGAATCGCTCGTTCCTCTTATCACTCTTATCGGTTTCATAGTATTTTCCGATCTCTTTATCCCATTCTCCTTCCATTTTCCCGTGTATGTTCGCTCCTTCAGAAAACTGCCTGCCGTCACAATGGAAGGGCACGTGCGCATCGGCAACATAGTGACTCAACATGAAAAGCCACAGTGCCACCTGGTTATCTGTGGGCGATACCGGCGACCCTTTCTCCTCGCTCTCCTGCACCTTGAGATGGTCAACGACGGAATGTGTGAGAGATTCACAGCGGTCGGGCAGGTTATCCTTTTCATCAACCAACTTGAAACCCTTATTCCTTACCGGAGAGCTTTCACCATACTTATAGCTCAAGTATGTCTCCGGAAGCTGCTTGAGCTGCTTCGTAGTCTCATCAGAGGGCTCAAATTTGAGGACATGGCTATTACTATTATCCTTTATCAATGAATCAGGATACCAAGCTCCCCGTATGACACCATCTTTGTTGCTCTTAAACCACTTTATGAGGCCATCGGCATACTCGTGGTCATCAGGGGAAAGTATGGCGTCTTCCAATCTCTTTATCGCCATAAAGGCTAACCAGGCATGGGTGAACTGTTTCATTTATGAAACCTCCTTTGTTAATTATTCAAACCTATAAATCAAAAGGGCATCAGCTACTGCCATATCACTTAAGCAGTTCCGGTGCCCTTCTTTCATCACCTCATCTCACACACCAATATATTATTCTAATGCCGTTTCATATGTTATGTCCTGAGTCTAGTTGTCATTTATGTGCTTGTCAATGCCCTGTACTTATCATGGTTTGCTGGGCATCGCAAAATGGACTAAAGTTTATCTTTTAAGCTTACTCTGAATAGCATCGCTCTCTAGTTCTCTGATTGCATCAGAAGCAATCCAGCGCGCAGCCTTTGAGTCGAGTCGCTGGATTTCCTCGGCGGCATTTATCGCCGCCCGGTTCAACTTAAGGTTCTTTTTGCCGATGTTTCTCAGAGCCCAGTTCACGGCTTTCTTGACGAAGTTACGCTCGTCCGTAGCCCCTCGTATTATTACAGGGAGCAGTTCGATGAATTTCTCGTCACTGGCCTTCTTATCATGCCAGGCCAGACAAGCTATCAGTGAGAAAGCAGTCCTTTTGACAAACTCTTGTTCTCGCTCAGACCAATCGACAATTTTCTTCCAGGCTAATGGGCTCTTTTCAAAAAGATTCATGCACACTTGGTCGCAGATATCCCAGGAATCAATGTCTTTCACCCAATCTTCCATCTGCTCTTCAGTTAGCTCAGCCGGGTCATCAACCATCCCAGCCAGGATTCTGGCTTCAGCTATTCCAGTTCTCCATAAGTCCAGTGCCAGCTTGTGGTCTCTCCCTATCTCTTTAGCTAGTTTTCTCATATCAGGAACTGAGACGCCTAATCTCTGTTCCACAGTCATGCCGTATTTAGCCATTCCCTTTAACTGTTCTGGCTGAGCCTGGCTCCGGAGTTTGTCCAGCACGTCCTTCACAGAAGCCATTTTTTACTCTTATTCCGTCACTTCAGAGTTACCAATATATTGAATTATAGAGGCCTGTTGAACCATTATCAATGTGGATGATTGTAGGTGTTCCTCATTACCTATTGGGTGTGCAACGAGATAGCACCTTATTTTGCTGCGTTCGGGATGAGGTTGGGAACGCAAGCATCTTGGCTTCTAATGGTATAATTGGCGGTCAAGGATTCGGCTTGAAAAAATAGCAGGCAAATTGTCTCGACGTGCAACTTGCTGAAAAGGAGGTTTATTTTGGATTGGAAAGAAATTCTGGGATTCATCGGTGGAGCTTTGACCACGCTAGGATTTGTGCCACAAGTATGGCGTCTGTTTAAACTCAGGAGCGCCCGCGAGATAAGCCTGCCATTCACCATCTGCTTCATTTTGGGCATTGCTTTTTGGCTGTCCTACGGGATTGTGTTGGGCCGGCCATCGATAATTATCTGGAATGCTACAACGTTTGTTTTAGGATGTGGCATGTTGTATGCCAAGCTAAAGTATGGCAAATAGTGCGAGTAGGTATGCGAATTCTGGCAATTCCCAAGAAGACAGGATATCGGGACTAGAAGCTTCACTCGGTAGGATTGAAATTTTTGAGTGATTATGCAACCAACCGGGCTTCTGCTGTTTTCTTTGTTTTATCCTCCCGGGGGCATCTTAATTGCCTGCTCCTCTGGAGGCTTAACGATTTCGCCCATCATCCACTCATGACCGAGTGTAGCACTCCATTGGAGCATATCCCGTCGGAATGTTTCATAATCTTTCTGAAGCATATCGTACGCTCTCAGATTTTCCAAAGCTACGGCACCAAGGTTAGCAATTGTCTCTACAAAATGTATATCATTCTTGGTGAACCGGTATGGCTTTGCAGTATACACCCTTAATACCCCTATGGCCTCTCCTCTGAGCTTCATAGGGACGGAAAGTATAGAGGCGATCCCTTCTTTTTTGGCCTGTTCTCGGTATACTATGCGGTCATCTGTAGTTGCGTCCAAGACAGCTACTGGCTTGCCCTTTAGTACATCGGAGATGATTTTGGTAACCGTTACTGGCCCTTTTCGGAGGTACCAGTCACTCAGCCCATAGGCAACAATATGTAGTAATACATCTCTTTCCGCTGTCAGAAGCATGAGTGAGCAGGCTTTTGCCTCCATAGCTTTGGCTACACTTTCAACTATAGAATGGAGTAAACCCTTTGAGTCACGCGCCGAGTTCAATATTGATGCTATCTGATATACACTCTCATAATAGTCTCGCCTTTGTTTAGTCATCTCTGTAGCACCTCCTTGCTTGTAGTGGCTACTGCCCTCTGGACGGGTTCATTATGGCTTAACATGTCCCGGGTCGTCAAACCACGGAAAGTTAGCTAGCGTTATTTTGAGATTTCTTTTAGGGAATCAATGTTAAGAAGTTCAAATTTTTCGAATTCATTCACTGGCGCAATATTTTAGTGAATTTTGAGAACCTCCTTAGTAGGCGACGGTGAATCGTTGGCGAATATGTTTGGGATGCTCAAGTTCGTCAAGCATAGCCACAGCATAGTCCTGCGTGGAGATTTTGCTTTCGCCCTTTTCGTCCTTAAGGAGTTGGTCTTTGCCGACTCGGTAATGCCCAGTGCGCTCACCGGGGGCAATTGAGGCCGGTGGACTCAAGAATGTCCACTCCAGTTCCTTTTCTTTCCTTAGCATGTAGAGTACCTCCCTGGTTGCCAGCACTCCACCTTTTATATTCTCGGGGAAAGTTACGATATCAATAAGCTGCACGCCAGGGGTGACTTCCAGGCTGCCTGCTCCGCCGACAACCAACAATCTTTTGACTCTAGCCTTCTTGACCCCGTTGATAATCGCCTTATAGCCTCTGATTTGCTCATTGTAGATATCGGGATTGCTCCAGCCGGGATTGTAGGCACTTATGACTGCGTCATGGCCTTTCACGAGTTCGTCGACCTTATCCTTGAGGATGTCTGCTTTCACGACCCTAAGATGCGGGTGTCGCACGGTTATCTTCTCAGGATGGCGCACAATGGCAGTTGCCTGATGTCCACGCGCCAGAGCTTCATCGCGGATGAATGAGCCAATATTTCCACTGGCTCCGATAATGGCTATTTTCATAGATGTAACCCCCTTCATGCTTTCAAAGTTATTTTTTGTACAGGTTTCCTCGAACTAGACTTGCTTGTACCTATTATACAGCATTCTAATCGGATGAACACAGCGTAGCATGGGCAAGGGCATTCCTTAAATTGAATAGGGTCGAGGTTGAGTTCTCGACCCTATTTTTGGCTCTCGCCGGCGGCATTTATTTAAGTAGCGGGATTCAGAATGCGCCCGACGAAGAGAATGGAACCTGTGTCAATGTCGCGAATGAGGAAGATAAAGGGGCGGTCTATGGTGACTTGCACCGGGGGCTCCACGGGCATTGAGGTTGTCCCGACAACCACTGCGGTGGCAGCAGCAGCTTCGGTGCCAGCTTCATCTACAGCCACGAACGCCTTGTGGACAACGTCTGAGATGAACAGCTCGCGGTTGCCAGTCATTCCGGAGAAATCTGCTTCGTTGGGAGAAAAGGCAATAGGCATGCCCATCCCGGCGAGGGTATCCTTCAGGCTGAATTTTGAGTCGAATTCAAATTTGGGCATGGTCAGGGTGACCTCCGTGAGTTGCAGACTGCTTATGATATCAGAGACTTTCTGAGCCTGAAGTCCTTTTTCAAAAGCCTCGAAGTTCCCGGAATCGGGGAGCAAAATCACCATGGAGAGTTCATCGCCGTCGTATAGCAGCTCAACTGCCTGGTATCCTTCCCCCTCGGCATAGCGAAAAGACTTCGTCTGTTTCATCATCGGCACTGTTACCTGCCTGCCGTCAAGAAGGTAAAACGAGCTATCGGCTGTCAGATGCTTATCGAAAGGATACTCCCAGGCAGCGTTGAAGTAGATAGCATTGGTTAGCACAAGGCGGGTTAGTTCGTTAATCGCGCCCTGTGGGATAAGGTCTTTGATGCGACCTTCCGTCTGGTCACTGACCCAGTCATTGATGATGAGGCGGGACTTTTCTGCCTCCGTTATGAAGTCCAGTATTCGCAAGCCGGCACCGTAGTTCTCAGCCAGGACATCGAGGAAGTCAGAAAGGAAGGTGTAGTCTTTTTGTCCCCAGATGGCATTGACAATATTCAATCTGAACCCTTTGCCATCCTTGCCTTGACCACCCTGGCCCCTTCTGGCAAGCTCGGCGTCGAGCCAGTTGAACGCCGGATGCATCCTTTCTTGTTCAAGCATGAATTGAAGGGCAGCGGCCATCTGCTCGGCAGTTTCGCCACGCGCTCCGGCGTAGGTCATGGCCAGCGCCAGCGAGATGCTATAAGGAGAGTAGAAAAGATTACCGTCCTTCTCCCTGAGCGCCCGATAAAGCTCGAAGGCGAAGGCACTGTTTCCTTCAACAAGTGTTGCTCGCTCGCTTGCGCTGACATCTGGTGAAGTTATCCGCGCTTTATCGGATTTGACCACCTCGCCTGCTGCTGGCTGGGCTGGCTGAATAGAGGCTACCAGTGGCAGCAGAAGCACTGCGACTAACAAGACTATCACTCTCTTGTTCATATCACTTACCTCCAGATTCGGCACCCGCGGATGGTTCCTCACTGCGGGACTCACCAGGCAAATACTCGTAAGGTACCCAGTCTGAGGATGGAAGCTCGACTTCATTTATATATTCCAGATTCTCCAAGTTGTTCATCTTTATCTTGGCGTCTGAGATAGTGTAGAGAACGTCGTCTATGTAGAGCGACCTCGTCACCACGAAGGGAGACCAAAAGTACTGATACGCTTGCTCAGGGTCAGCGATATTCTCGATATGCGTGATTTTTCCCTTCTCGCCGATACCCGCATCTAGATATATATTGAATACGTAAGCGCCTTGCCAAACAGGCTCGCCATAAGCCCACACAAGATCCTGCTCGGAATACTTCGTAGTGTCTACCTTTGCCTCCAGAATAGGTATCACGAGCAGGTTCCTAGACTTATCAAACAGGAAGGCTTTGTGGTCCCACAGAACCGGTGACTCAGTGCCCCTGTGCCCTATTACCTCAGTGTCTATCAGCGTTGGCTGGCTCACATTGCTGACATCGAAGAGCGCTATCTTGACTCCTTGATACCACGCAAATTCCCCCTGCTCCGTGGTTTCCTTACCTATCCCTATAAGGTGATTCTCATCATAGGGATGGAGGTAGCTTGAATAGCCAGTTATCTTCAAGTACCCCAGTTCTTCGGGATAGCTGGGGTTACTGAGGTCTATGACGAATAATGGGTCAACCTGCCTGAATGTTACCAGGTAGCACCTATCTCCCATGAACCGGGCAGAATAGATAGTTTCTCCGGATGCGAGGCCTTCCAGCACGCCGACAATGTTAAGTCCCGTATCCAAGATGTATACATTGTTTTGAGTCGTCAGAGCGTGCGTTGTAGTAGCTACTCTGAAGTAACCATCATACTCGTCCATGGAGAACTGACTCAGTACCATACCAGGCACCTCGCCACTGGCGGCGGGCTCTATTTGGGCACCATTTATCTCAATCCGGTGGATGGAGGTTTTGTCAAAATCCCCCACGCCTGTTCCCCAGACCGGAAAGGTGAGATAGATGTTATTGAGAGATACATACAGGTTGCTGCTGGCTCCCAGCAGGATGGTTTCATATGCTGGCTCTTCACCATCGTTCTGCGTGTTTATGGCTATGATAGTGGTGTACATGTAATAGCGGTCAGAGACATCAGAATAGTAGATTTCTGTAGCTGGTATCTCCTTAGGCTCGACGCCAACACAAATCTTGGGAAGATTAACTTCATTGTCTTGTTCATACACGGGTTCATTGACTACCACATAAGCATAATCTCCTATCATTCGTGAACTGACGTATTGACCATTGGCGGAAATCTCCCTTTGCAGTTGGGGGTTTGCCCTGTCTGAGACATCATATACTTTGATGAATGTCTTCGGTGATATGTAAGGCATGTAGATTTTTTCTTCAGTCTCCCACCGAACATCATAATAAGGGTAATAAGGCACTTTCTCTTCAATCACGACCAGCCTATCATGGTTTATGAATATGCCTATGACTGTTCCCTCCAGTTCGATTTGGGATAGGATTTGAGCTTGTTCAGGTGGATATGCTTTCACTATGAGAGTTTTGTTCCCCGAGGCGAGGTAGATATATTCACCGTCGGTCTTAACGATATCTACCTCGTCCACCCCGGCCACCTGGATGTTGGTGGTGGAATAGCCTTCCGAGGTGACGACAGCGAGGTCGTAGGTTTCTCTACCACCTGACACTGACGGAGCGGATCCTTTCCAAAGAAATCCTACATATTGTGCATTGCCCTTAACGAAATCTCTCAATTGCTGATAAGAAGCGAACTTGTCGATTTGATTTCCTCCAAAGTGCACAAGGCTAGGCTGAATCGCTGCGAAAAACCCGGCCACTGCTATTAGAAGCACAGTGGCGGCAACTGGGGCTAGCATCTTTGCCCAGTCTATACTAATTCGCTTCCTAAAGTACCGCGAGCTAAGCAAAGCCATCCTTAAAGCTCGTTTATGGCCGGCAAGTTCAATCTCCGGCGTTTTAAGGTTTTCTAGTTTCTTCATTAAGTCTTCGTATTTCATAGACTTTACCTCCTTTCACTACTGAAAATGCAGAACCCCGAAAAAAGTTGCATTATTTGGCTCAGAAAGCCTTGCGATTCTCGTGGGATGGTCTAATCTGTTTCTCTTAATTTCTCCAGTGCCCGGTGGAGCAAGGATTTTATCGTTCCTTCTCTTTTCCCGAGGATTTCAGCGATTTCTATAATCTGTTTTTGCTCGAAAAATCGAAGAGCGATGACCTCTTGATATTTGGTGGGGAGTCGAGCAATTTTCGCCTGGATTTCCAGAAAATCCTGATGTTGTTTTAGTTTTTCCTGCGCTTCTATTAGTTCGCTTTCAGGGTCATAAGGTGATGCAGGTTCAAAACCCTCTTCCTGCAACTCCTCCAGTGATACGGATTTTCTGTAGGCAGCCTTCCTGAAGTACTGGTTAACCTCGTTGCTGGCGATTTTATATAGCCACGAAGAAAAAGAGATATTGCGCCAATGAAATTGCCAGAGCTTCTTCAACGCCTTAAAGAATGTCTCGGAAGTAATGTCCTGAGCGACTTCTAGATTAGCAGTCCGCCTCAGGGCGTAGCCAAAGATTTTAGGATAATACTGGTCGTAAAGCTTGGCAAAAGCATCAGGGGCTTTCTGCGCCTGTCTGACGAGCTTCCTTTCTTCGCTTAAATCCATATTAGCCAGCGAAAAATAGACATACCCCATTAGTATAACGCACTAGCAACAATTTAGTTTCCCCAAAAATCTCGGTTCATACTGTATCACTCTCCCGCACAGTGTCAAGCATTTTTGCATCCTTGCCAGATTTTCGGCGGACTGGTGAGGAGTCGGCGAGTTGAGTGAGAAGGGGCTAAGCTTCGTGTCCCATACCCACCATAATGGCAAGCTGATAAGCGAGAAAACAGTTCAGGCTTTTATGCCACTCCCGGCATTGCTTGATTGTAACAAACACGGGAGGTTGCAAAAGGTCATGATTTTGTATAGGCTTATTAAGCTAAGGAATGGTATTTTGTTCGTGGTGGAAAACCCTGTGAGTTTTGCTTGCTGGCTATAGAAAATGTAGGGCTTCTTTGGTGAAGTAACTGACGATGGAAGAAGGCAAGGGAGTTAAGAAAGCCGCCGATGCAGCTAGTTCTGAGTTAAATCTAGCTGATGAGGGCAGCAAGGCTGAGAAATATTATCGTGGCTTTATGGCATTGAGCCGAGTCTCAGCGGCAATCAGCGGTCTGCATGAGTTGGATGCCATTCTTAAGATTGGCTTGGACAATGTGCTTAACATCATGAATGGAGCCGTGGGAGGGATAATGCTTCTGGATGAGCCGAGCCAGACGCTGTTTTACCGTGTTTATCATGGTCTATCTGATAAGTATGCTGAAGAGATGCGTCTTAAACTTGGCGAGGGAATCGCCGGGAAGGTAGCTCAAAGTGGCCGGGCAGTGCTGCTGGAGGACATCTCCTCGGAACCAAATGCCGCTCGGATTGACCTAATAGACTTAGAGGGTTTGAGGGCGTTCATCAGCGTCCCTCTCCGAGCAAAAGACAATGTTCTGGGGGTGATGAATGTTGCTAGCCGCGTGCCACATCACTTCAGCAAGGAAGATGTGCATATCTTACACTCGATTGGGGATCAACTTGGCACTGCCATCGAGCAGGCAATGCTGCAGGAGCGGCTGAGAAAAGCACGGGAGAGATTACGCAAACTGGCACGGCAGAATCTTGTAGCAGAGGAGGAGGAACGGAGGAGGATTGCCCGTGAGCTACACGACGAGACCAGTCAGTCGCTCTCCGGGATAGCACTTCAGCTAGAAGCGCTGGTGGAAATGGCTGCAAAGTCTGGTAATCAAGATGCTCAGTTTATTGACGGACTAAAAAAAGTCCAATCACTGACAGTACAGGTACATAAGGAAGTAAGCAGAGTAATTTCCAATCTCCATCCTACTGTATTGGATACGCTAGGGTTAGTCGCTGCTGTTCGCCAGCATGCTAAGAATAGTCTTCAGCCCTTAAACATTAACGTAACAATAGAGGTTAAAGGGACTGAGAGGCGGTTTCCTCCTGATGTAGAAGCTGCTCTTTTCCGTGTTATTCAGGGAAGCATTGGCAATATTGCCGAGCATTCTAAAGCAAAGAATGCTTCCATAGTGCTGGTATATCAATCAAATGAGTTCTCGCTAAGTATTAGTGATGACGGGCAAGGATTTGACGTTTCCAAGCTCACCGATGTGGAGGCAAGTGGGCGAGGCCGTGGATTATTTAGTATGAGAGAGAGGATCGGCTCCCTTGGTGGCACCAGTGGTGTTGAGTCTAAAATTGGAGCAGGAACTACGGTTTGGGCCAAGATTCCAATAGGTCAAGACATTAGATATGGCGAAAATAAGAGTACTGGTAGCTGACGACCATGCCATCGTACGTGATGGTATTTGTGCCTTGCTTGCTCTTGCTGGGGATATAGAAGCAGTAGGTGTGGCTGCCAATGGCCGGGAGGCGCTGGAAATGGTCCCCAAACTCTCACCTGACATAGTGCTTATGGACATAGTTATGCCTCTTATGGATGGGCTGGAAGCAACTCGCCGAATACACAAGGAGTTCCCGGGGACAAAGGTGATAGTGCTGACGCAATACGAAGACAAGGAGTATGTATTGCCTGTTATTGAAGCTGGAGCCAGCGGTTTTATCAGTAAAGTAGCGGCGTCCTCCGAGCTTATGTCAGCCATTCGGGCTGTGTATCGTGGAGATTCTTTCTTATCTCCATCCATAGCTAGACTCTTAGTCGAGGACTATCGACAGATAGCCAGAGCGGGGAAAAGCAAGGACGCCTTCGAAGAATTAACAGACCGAGAGAGAGAAATACTGAAACTACTAGTAGAAGGGCACTCTACTCAAGAGATAGCTCGAATGCTGGTCATTAGTCCCAAAACTGTAGAAAGACACAAAACCAATCTGATGGCCAAGCTGGATATCCACAACCGCCTTGACTTGTTCAAATATGCCCTGCGCAAGGGCATTATCACCGTCTAAGATTGTTGCCTCGTAGTCCTGACAAGCCGGGACGGCACTGCTTATTTCCCACACTTAAGTTGTGGGAAGCGTTATCTACATAAATGAGCGATTAACTCCAGAAAATTGCAGTGACATTTCACTACATTCTGGGGTAAACACCTCTATTCCTTCCCTAGACTGTTCATTATACTTTGTAATAGCAAGCTAAGATAAACTCCTAAAAAACATGTAGTTGGCAAGGGGGTAAAAGATGGAAAGGAGTACTAAGGTTCTGGTGGTGGATGATGAATCGGACTTCATTGCGGATATAGAAGCTAAATTACTGGCAAAGGGTTGGCAGGTGCTTACCGCTGGCAACAGATTACAAGCAGAGGAGGTAGCGCGTCGCGAAAAACCTGACCTGATTATTTTGGGCACAATAATGCCACGTGGAGATGCCTTTCGGCTGCACCAATGGTTGAAGCAGAGCCCCAATTTCCGAGAAGTGCCGCTCATTGTAGTTGATGCCCCGCAGGAGAAGCGTCTGATTAAGGGGTGGCGTATGGATGAAGGCTTGAAGCTTGAAGCCGAACAATATCTAGTCAAGCCAGTCGAATCAGCTTCAATAATAGCCTGGGCTGAGAAATTCTTGGATAAGACACTGAGAAGAATCAAGGTGCTGGTGGTAGATGACCACGCTGTAGTCCGGGAAGCAATTTGCGCCCTGCTGAGTCTGCAAAAAGATATGGAGGTGATAGGTGAAGCTGTTGACGGGCGAGATGCTATTGATAAAGTGCAGCGTCTGGCGCCGAATGTGGCGGTGATGGATATAGTCATGCCGGTGATGAGCGGACTTGAGGCGACGAAACGAATAACCGAGGAATACCCAGAGACAAAGGTTTTGATTCTAACCCAATATGACGAAGAAGAGAACATGTTTGTTGCTAAACAAGTAGGGGCTTATGGCTTTATTGCCAAGAGCGCTGCCAGTTCTGACCTCTTGACTGGCATAAGGACAGTAGGTGAAGGAAGATACTTCCCTCGGTCTTTTGCCTACGTGTCTGCAAACTGGCCGGAAGGTCGAGATAAAAAGAAGTAGCCCCTTTGGAAAGCCTTATCCCCACCTGCTTGTTTATGAAGGAGGATGTTGGTTTGCAGCCGATAACCATTACCCTCGATGGTCGTGAGGTAAGTGGCTACCCGGGGATGACCATCCTAGAACTGGCATGCGAATCTGGCATAGAAATTCCGACACTCTGTCACGATAACAACTTACCTTTGACTGGTGCTTGCCGCGTGTGCCTGGTAGAGAATGAACAAAATGGAACGTTACTGGCATCTTGTGTTACGCCGATAGCATCGGGGATGGTAATCAACACACATTCCCCACGAGTCATAGAGCGCCGCAAAACCATAGTTAAGTTGATGCTTGCCAGCCACCCCGATTCTTGCCTGGTATGTGATAAAGGCAATCGCTGTCAGCTACGTCAAATTGCCTCAGACCTAGGCATCGGATTGGTGGAGTTGCAGAGGATTCCCCAGATGGCCAGCATCGAGGAGGTTAATCCTTTCCTGGAACGGGATTTAAGCAAATGTATACTGTGTGCTAAATGCATTCGAGCTTGTCAGGAGCTAGTTGTTGAGGGCGCTATTGACTACTTCAGACGAGGATTTACCACTATACCGGCGACGCTGAACAATGTGCCGCTGGAGAATTCCGAGTGTACTTTTTGTGGAACGTGTGTGGCGCTGTGCCCTACAGGCGCGCTGACGGAGCAAGAGAAAGCGTATAGAGGAACAACCCAGACTGTTGTTCAGACAACCTGTC
>Ga0129301_1000449_pt1 | contig 22655 bp, 20 predicted proteins | sample ConPoolayeHmetaG_FD_94489 | JGI IMG/M metagenome (GOLD analysis project Ga0129301, IMG submission 94489) | Hot spring microbial mat communities from California, USA to study Microbial Dark Matter (Phase II) - Cone Pool mat layer H metaG ...
GAACAGTCGTATTTAGCTCTGCAGACCTAATGGTTAATCAAAAGGATCAGGCCCTCAGCGCAAATATACCATTTAGAGCGAGGTTTGTCGTCTGCCTTGCTGCGATGTAAGCTGGAAGTCGGACATTTTAGTGAACTAGGAGGTCAAGTCAGGTCTCCGCAGACACATGACGCCTCATCCACGATTTCATACAACTCCTTTAAACCCGTCTTAGCCAACGCGGACACTGGAATATACCTCTGTTGCCATGGTATCTGCGAGAGCGCCCTGCAAAGGAGGAGTGCGGAGTCCCTCTGGCCACCTTTACCCTCTTTAGCGACCGTTTCTTCAAGATAGCTCATATCAGACAGCAGCTTCTCGATATCCTGCCTGACGCCTAGATCAGCCTTGCTGATAACCAGTATAAGGGGAAGACCAAGCCTAACCTTCGTGATAGTAGCCTGCATCAACAAAACAGACAAGGATAGGGGATCATTTGCCAGTTTCGATTCAACGAGATATACGCCTGCAGCTCTGCTTCCTCCACAAATCTTCTCCAATAGCTTCGGTCCTGAGTCACGGTAGAGTAGGACTTCAAGCTGCCCGGGGGTATCGAATACCCGGATCTGGCCACCTAAGCAGTCGACGTGGCTTATCCAAGAGTTCACTTGTTCGCTCATAAGATCCACAGCCCTCAAGATGGCGCCATTCGGGCCCAATCCTTCCCCGACCATGACATCTCTCACGTCTATGAAGTCTTTGATGTCAAAGTCAGGAATGTAGGGCATATATTCTGAGGCAGGATCCAGATTAGACACTATCGAAGAAATTTGGTTGTCGTTAAGCCACCTGTTAAAGGCATAGGCTAGAGATGTCTTTCCGCAGCCCGCGTTGCCAACAAAGAATATGTTATAATGCACGTCTAAAAGTCTGAGGGAGACCATAGATAAGAGTTTAGATCTGGACATGTGTTGTAAGTTGAATACCTCACAAAACCTCATCGGCTGGCTTTGGCCCACCTACAATTTTGTCTTTGATTCAGTGTGGACAAGGACCGCTTGTTTGCGACGATCTTCGACCTTAGCTCATCGACTATGGTCGACTCAAGTATTCTGCAGGACACTGAACTTCAGCATTGGGTATTACAGCAACCTTTGGCGCGTGATCGAAGCTGGACTTCAGTTCTTCGATCACCTCCCTCCAGCTCCTAAGCCAAAGGGTTTCACACCTCGAAAATGGTAGAAAAGGATCCGGCGTCGGATATTCCGAGTACACTATTACCTTGCGGAACTGTACATCGCATGGAAAGCTGTTACCTGGGGCGAACTGCAGCTTGCCGAATTTGCCGTAGAGATAGTGTGTTGTCTGCCCTTCTGGGGCTTGCGCAATGATCACCATTACACCATCCTTCTTTCTTATCCGATGCTTCCACGTGCCTAAGGCTATGGTCGCCTCATTTGCCTTCGCGTAAGTGTTTGCGACTATGACGTCGACGTCTTCAGGCACTTCTGGCGTGAGATAATGGGTCTTCGCCAACTTGACCCCCTCCAAGAATTCCTGCTGCAGGTCTCCAGCAAAGACGTCTGTGCTTTCGCCTATGCCATTCACCAGGACGTCGATCTTCAAGTCCATGCCAGCAATCTTTCCAGCCTCATCTATGTCAGCCCTTGTCACGTTGTCTCTGAAGTATCCCATGTATGTGTCCATTGGAGGATTCTGTCTATGCACAACAACATGATTATGGTAGATCATCTGATATGATGCTATCCCAGGCAGGATTATCTTGGCACCCCCACCATATCCGACCATCGGATGGGGCACGATCAGTCCGATGCCTATCTTCAAGTCACATGAGTTGTATTCTGCGTTTATCTCAACAGGAGTACCCATCTTGGTCTCACCTACCTTCACACAGTTGTTAAAGGGGCTATGATTGTATACAGGATATTTTGCCACAAAGTCTTCTCCTATCTTCTTTGCAAAGTCGTATCTGTACCATGCACCGTGTGTACCTCCTCCCATTATGAATCTTATACCATCATCAGGGACACCGGCCTTCTTCAATTCTTCCATCACATGTGGAACAATCTGGTAAGCTCTTGTAGGCCTCGTCATATCGTCGACGACGACCACCACATCCCTCTTTCCTTCAGCAAGCCTAGAAAGAGGCTTGCAGCCTATCGGCACCCTTATCACCTTCTTGATTTCATCATCTGAGATTCTCGGTTTCATGTAGCCTTTCATAGGATAGAATTCTATAAGCCAGTCTTCGGGGAACTCAAGCCCGAGCATCTTCTGCCCGAACCAAGCCAAAGTCGGAACTTCAAACCTATTATACTTCAATAGAGTCCTCCTCTAACAAAGCCATCCAAAGAACATATTTATGGCTTTTCAGATCAAGCTCAAAGGCTTGCTCGAGAGACACGTCTCCAATTACAGCCATGAAAGCCATTGAAAAATGCTAAATATCTCGGCCGTGACTCGTAAGATGTGAGAGTTTTTGAAGGCAGCTGAATATATCGCTCGAATTCTCAAAAGCGAAGGTGTCAGATTCGTTACATGCTTTCCCCCTAATAGGCTCATCAACCCTTCCGCCGAAGCCGGAATAAGAACCATACTGACGAGACAGGAGAGGGTCGCAGTCAATATCGCAGATGGATACAGTAGAGTCAGTGGGCAACCGGGGGTCGCATTAGTAGCAGCAGGTGTAGGCGTCGAAAACGCCTTCTCAGGCCTGTCACAAGCGTACTCGGACTTTGTTCCCATCTTGCTTATCGCCGACCAGTTGGAGACAAGTGTACTTGGTTCAAGGGCAGAACAGGATTTCGACGCCCTGTTCACGTTACATAAGGTGACAAAATGGGCTGAGAGGATCAACCGCCCAGATAGAGTCTCAGAGTTCATGAGGCGAGCCTATACATACTTGAGGAGTGGACGTCCATCTCCAGTATTCCTTGAGCTGCCAGAAGACGTCGCTGGCTCAGAAGTCGACGAGGCCAAGATGGATTATAGACCGGTCAAGGGGTGGAGAAGTGGAGGAGACCCAAGAGATGTTGAGGTGGCTGTTAGAGCTCTCGCCAACTCCAAAAATTCCCTTCTCTATGTTGGCGAAGGAGCATACTATGCAGGCGCATGTGATGAACTGCTTGAGCTTGCGGAGCTTCTCAATATTCCCGTGATGACCACGTTGAAGGCGAAGGGCGTCTTCCCCGAAGATCACCCCCTCTCTGTAGGTGTAGGAGGTAGGACTGGAAGCAAGGTGGCAGCGTACTTCATGAAGAAAGCAGACCTCATACTTTCGATCGGCGCAAGCCTCACTAGGGGCTCGCCAAACCTTTTGATCGGCGCCCCAATACCAAGGGGCAAGATCATCATTCAATCGACGATCGACGAATATGACATCAATAAGGATTACACCGCAGACTACGTGATAATTGGAGACGCGAAGTTGGTGCTGAGACAGCTTATCGAGGAAGCCAAGAGGCAAAAAGTTGGCTCAAGGTTGGCGCAGAAGATAAGGGACGAGATCAGAGCAGCTAAAGATGAATGGCTCAAAGAATGGATGCCGAAGCTGACCTCAAATGAAGTCCCAATCAACCCCTACCGTGTCGTCTGGGACCTAATTCACACAATAGACAGCAGAAACGCGATCGTCACCCATGATGCAGGATGCCCAAGAGACCAGCTCGCTAGCTTCTATCAGGCACCAATACCCAGAGGCTACCTCGGCTGGGGCCACCATAGCACACTAGGATACTCGCTTGGGGGAGCGATGGGAGCCAAGTTGGCCAAGCCTGAAAGAACGGTAGTTAACCTCATGGGAGACGCGGCCTTCGGCATGGTTGGAATCGACTTCGAGACAGCTGTAAGAGAGAAGATACCGATCTTGACGATACTACTAAACAACTCGGGCATGGGCACCTACTTCAAGGCAACTCCCTCAACTTCAACACTGTCAGGTGATTATTCAAAGATCGCGGAAGCCCTCGGAGGATACACCGAAAAGATTGAAAGACCGGACGAGATAGCGCCGGCGATAAAGAGGGCTGAAAAGAGCACCAAGTCGGGGAAGGCAGCCCTGCTCGAGATAGTGTCAGCGGTCGATGTTAACTTCCAAACAAAATACTGGACTGAGCTGAAGACGTCGCTAGCATGAGCACTGAAAGCAGTCGAGTCAGCCCACTACCAAGATACTGAGAAATATGAAGGTGTCAAGTCTGGAGGCAATACCTATCCTACAGTAGCTTGACACCCCTAACATTAGAAAACATAAATATCCCTGTTAAGAGGCGCACACCTGTGTTTTCTTCTTGGGCTTGAAGTATAGTAAAGTGGAAGAGGCGGTTCCTACGGCTGAGTGAATGCTTCTGCCTGTTCAAAGTTTTAAACAACATGTTCGAATTATAGAATTATATCAGAAGAACACCATAAGTTGTGCGATAGAAAGATGGAGAAAAGAAGATGGAACGAGAGAGAAGCTGCCGGACTTGCAATGGCGGCGACAATACTCCTTTCTACGCTCACCGCCGCTATCTCCATCGTCTACGCAAATCCTATACCAGTACCAACACTTATGCTGCAGAGGGAAGACATCAGCATCTCTTTAGAGCGAATCAACAATTCGGCTGCAAAAGCTTCTGTCAGAGGCTTGTACCCGTTTTCAAATGTTGGCTACAAGAAGGTCGACATGTTCTTTCCCGTGCCAAGAGAAGCAGCCTACGCCGAGAGCATAAAAGTTTCGATCAACGGTAGACTTCTTGCATGGAAGATAGTTGAAAGCGGATACGTTATCCACGGCGGCCAAAAGACTGAGTTTACATACGAGACCATAGATGGCATATATCCTCTCTTGAAGTGGAGCATAGAGGACGTGCCGGAAAATTTTGAGATCGTAGTCGAATACTCTTACACAATGTCGGCCGAAGAAGACGAATTCAGGACCCTCTATGCGATGGCGACAGGTAGATTCGCAGACACATATGCGAAACAATGCACAGCCTATGTAAACATAGAGCTCGTAGACTTCCAGGACTACAACGCCTTAATCAGCCTGGTTCCACCACCAAGCTCAGGGATCGGAAGCAGCAGGTTTCAGTTCACGGTTGACAGTGATAGAGAAAGATTCAATGTCATCGAAGAAAGCAGCATGTTCAACGGCCTAGCACGAGATCTCTACATCACCTTGAAGTCAAAGTCTGAGCAGGCATGGGAATGGCGACCTTACCTGCCCAGCAACCTAAAACTGTGGGCTGAGGCCGACGAAGACGGCATCATAAACTTGACTGCGAACATCCTATTCAACCATGGTGGATACAAAGTCGACTGGGGAGAAGCCTACAATCAGCCAGATTCGAAGCTGATCATCGTCGACGCCAATATCATGGAATGGACAGGACCATCGCCGCAAGTCATAATGAACATGACACACAATTATGCAGTTGGCCCCCTTAAGCCTGGAGACTACGTCATCAACTATCAAGTGAACAACGTAACCTTAAAGACCCTCACGTTAACGGTAGCGGAGAAGCCAGAAGCCAAACAGGAGGACCTTACCGAGCCAACACTTTACATACTGCTGGGACTTCCCGTGGCGATAGCAATAATCTTGGCGGCCAAGAAGATATCGCCTCCAACTTGAATCACAATCAAAGCTTCAAAGAGAATACCATAACTCAGAGGTAGCTGAGGACCTCACGCAGATCTCTAACCTTCCTCAACCCTTCTCCTTTAAACTTGTTCCCCCTATCCACCAACACAGCATTCATTCCAACATCACATGCACCAAAGTAATCATTTTCGATTGAATCTCCAACAAACAGTATCTCCGAGGGGGGAATCTTCAGCCTTTCCACGCACCCCTCAAAGACTAACCTATCAGGCTTAACCTTCCCAAAGGTGTCTATCCCAACCCTAAGTTCGAAGAAGGTCTCTAAGCCAACCTTCTTCAGAATCACATCTATGTCACTTTCTACACCGTTTGTGACAACACCCAATTTCAGCCTCCTAAGCTTGAGCTCATCAAGAAGAGGTAAAACGTCAGGATAGAGGGATACTTCGACATGATTCCACCACTCTTCATCCAGGAGCCTCGCCAGATCGTGGACATTTCGTCTCACCCCAAGTTTTCTCAGAAACAGGAGATTGAACTCAACCCAGAAGCTCCGGCCATGTGACAGTATCTTTTCTATGATCGGCTTCCTGTACACGTCCAAGAAGGACCTTTCTATGTCCGAGAGACTCCTGCTGACACCATACGCTTTAAGAAACTTACCATATGCCTCATAGAGATCAAGTGGATCACTTCCCCGAATTAGAGTCCCACCTAAGTCAAACAGCACAGCCTTTATCATCTAGTTCACATTTCCATCTTCGCAGCCCAATAGAAATGTTTTACTGTCTCCAATAGAAGATCATCGCAGGCAGCGATCATAGCATCGACTTCTAGAATGGCCATTTTTGGGAACGTTTATATAGAGTCAATATCGACGTCGATATCGATGTCGATATGATATTCAGACATTGGCAAAGACACACCGCTTGTGTGCCCAAAGGATTACTAAGGAACACGATATTGAGAATGCTGAGCCAACAGGATATGTCAGGTTCAGAAATCATCAAAGCGATAGAGAAGGAAACAGAGGGACGATGGCGGCCGAGCCCAGGCTCCGTGTATCCGCTGCTTGCCTGGTTCGTTGACAACGGCTTCATACAGGAGAGTGCGAAGTCGGAAGATAACATCAAAAGATATGCGTTGACAGAGAAGGGAAAGAACTTTCTGAGGGAGGCTAGAGAGAAACACGTCGATTTCGAGACGCCTAGGTTCATGATTCCGCCGATGATAGGCTGGGGAATAGGATACCCTCCTTCAAGAGAGGACATAGAGTTGAGGACGGTGTTGGGCAGGCTATTTGGAGACATAGTGGACATAAGGATGGAGTGTGAACTGAAACATTCAAAGGAGAAGCTTGAAGAAGTCAGTCGCATTATAGCAGAAGCCTGTGAAAAGGTTGAGAAGATCATGGGAGAGAAAACAGGTGATATGCAACATGACAAGAGCGGGGATTGAGGAAGGAGATCAAAAAAGATATCAACAGATTCTTGGCCGATACGGGCGGGGTGGAACAGTTTGCCGATCGTAGAGGTCATGAACCTAACCAAATCGTTCAACGGAAAGGTCAAAGCAGTCGACGACGTAAGCTTAAATGTATACGAGGGGGAGATATTTGGGTTTCTTGGCCCAAATGGTGCGGGAAAGAGCACGACAATCAACATGTTGACAACCATACTTAGACCCACATCAGGAACGGCTCTCGTCTGCGGCTATGATATCGTGAAGCAGCCAAGTGATGTTAGACGAACCGTCGGCGTAGTCCCCCAAGAGTACACAGCAGACGAAGATTTGACAGGCTACGAGAATGTAATACTTTGTGCAGACCTCTATGGTATTCCAAGGTCGGTTTCTAGGCCACGCGCCCTAGAACTTCTCCGACTCGTAGAGCTGGAGGACGCCGCAAGAAGAAAGGTTGACACATATTCGGGTGGCATGAGGAGGAGACTGGAGCTTGCCTGCGGCCTCGTCAGTAGGCCAAAGCTCCTCTTCCTGGATGAGCCGACACTCGGATTGGACGTTCAGACGAGGACGGCCGTCTGGAACTATATAAGAAAACTGAAGGCTGAATATGACATGACACTCTTTATGACAACACACTACCTTGAGGAAGCCGATTCCGTATGCAACAGGATCGGCATCATCGACCACGGCAAGATCCTGAAGATCGGAACACCTGGCGAGCTGAAAGGCAGCATAGGGGGAGACATAATCGAAATCGAAGTAAAGGAGCAGGGAGAGGACCTTTCAGGCATCCTGTTGGCGCTCAAGCATGTGAAGGACGTGAAGAAGAGGGATTCCGTGTACTATGTCAGAACGGAGATGGGAGAGGAGGCAGCCCCCGAAATCATAGAGGCGATAAGGATAAGAGGCTTCCACATGTCCAAGATTTCCCTCACAAAACCCACCCTAGACGAAGTCTACCTCGAGTACACAGGCCGCAAGCTTAGAGAAGAGCAGTCCAGCTGGGAGGAGACGATGTCAATCCAGAGAACCCTGAAAAGAGCGAGGGCGTGAGTTGACCATGGCGCAAGACCGCGGTTCTCCAGCTGACCCACCGGTTGAAATGAACAGGAGCCCACTTCATGGACTGTGGGCGTTGACGAACAGGGAGCTCAAGAAGTGGTACAAGGCACCCTTCATCCTGCTCATGTCACTAGTTCAGCCGCTCATATGGCTCGCCCTCTTCGGTAAAGCCATGAACATCACCGCCATATTCTCAGGAGGCTCCTTCAACATCCCAGGGCTCAATATACCAAAGGAGGTCTTGAACAACCTAGCAAAAGAGATCATGAAATCAACCTTCGGCACATCGGACTACTTCTCGTTCCTGGCCGTCGGAATGCTTTCCTTCATAACCCTATTCACAGCCATGTTCAGCGGCATGTCGATAGTCTGGGACCGCAGACTAGGCTTCCTAAACAAGGTCCTAGGCACGCCAGTAGCGAGGGGAGTCATACCCATGAGCAAGGTCCTGAACGCAGTAGTACGATCTCTCATTCAGGCATCAATCGTATTGATGATAGCAGTCTTCCTCGGCATGGATGTCTCCAACATAACGTTAGTTGGAATTATAGGAACCTTCTTCGCACTATTCCTTATGGTACTAGGCTTCTCCTCACTCTTCGTAATGCTCGCCCTACGTTCAACAAGCTGGGAGACACAGTCGGCAATAATGAACCTCCTAAACCTGCCATTGCTATTCGCAAGCAACGCCATGTTTCCAGCAGGCTTCATGCCTGACTGGCTGCAGCCGATAGTCAAGGTCAACCCGGTAAGCTATGCGACAGACATCTCAAGGCAGCTGCTGCTCGGCTCAACAGGCATGGCAGACCTAACATTTGACTTCCTATACCTCGGATCATTTGCCATAATATTGGCCAGCGTGGGGATCTTAATGTCCTGGAGGTTCCTTAGCAGATAGGGTAACAGCCACGGCAACAGTTCTCAAAAAGATCATCAGTTGCAACCTTATGATTGGCTTTCCAAGTCTTTCATAACTTTCTGGAACATTGGCTTAAGTTCCGGAATTCTTTCTTTTACCGTTTCCCAGACATATTTCAAGTTCACGCCAAAATATTCATGCGCGACCTTATCTCTCATTCCGGCCATTCCTTTCCAGGGAATACCTGGGTATTCCGCTCTCGTTTCTTCTGGAATCCTCTTGACAGCTTCGCCTACAATTTCCAAGGCTCTTACCACTGCAAAAACTGTCTTATCATCTTGGACAAACTGCTCATATGACATCCCTTCTATGAACTTGGCAGCTTTTTCCATAGAATCAATTATGTCGTTGACATAATCTCTAATGTCTCTTTTCACGGATAAACCACCTCTTGTAGAATGTATCTTCCTATGGTTGGCTTCAAGGCTGTCCTGTCTACAAGGTCGACTCTTATTCCTAAAAGCTCCGACAGGTAATTTTCGACTTCTACGAATTTTATAAGGTCAACTTTCGCATCTTCTTCGAATTCTATTAGAATGTCCAGGTCGCTTGATTCCCTATTTTCGCCTCTAACGTAGGACCCAAAGATTCCAATTTCCTTTACACCATATCCTTTTTTTAATTCTCCCTTGCGCTCTCTTAGGATATTCCTTATTTCCTCGAGCGTCTTCTTCACCATTATTTCACCCAATCTTTATTGAACTTATCCTAAACTCTCGATGCATTAATTAAACTTTTTCTAAGAATTCCGAGACTCTACAATATTATTCGATCAAGGTCAGACATACGATAAATTGAGTTGTAAGTTCGGTTATTTTCCACTTTAGCCGTTTGAGGCTGAGAGCTAGTTAACCTGGTCTTGGCATGGTAAGGAGCCTGAAGCCAAAAGGACTACAGAGCAGATGCGGTTCTTGTCATCTAAAGAAAGACTTGGAGTACATACCCCACTTTGAATTCTTAATGCCTAAAAAATCATTGTCGGCTTTGATGGACAGACTGAAGCAACAAACGGCATCTCCAACCTATCTAAGAATGTCTGGGCCCTTCCAACTATTTCGAGCGAACGAGCGTATGCTCCATGATGGTTGAGCCTTGTTCCTTCAGAAGCCTGTCGACGTTTTCTCGCGTCACAGCCGTCGTTGTCCCTATGTCTGTTACACAGACGGCGCCGCTTGCTTCTCCTTCAAGCAGGATACGTAGTAGGTCTTCAGTTGACATCCTGTCTATGTCGAATCCCCTAGGAGGGAGCATTCTGGCGAGACCACAAATGATTCCCGCGCAGAAGGCATCACCCGCCCCCGAGGGATCCACTGTGGGAACTTTGAATGCGGGCATCTCTATCTCCTGTTTCTTGACCTTGGCGAGTAGACCGTGTTCGCCTGTGGTTACGATCGTCAATTTGGCGCCTTCTGAAAGGACTTTTAGTGCTTCGCCCAATTCCTTCTTCCCTGTCATGGCCAGAGCTTCGCTACTGTTGCAATGGAATATGTCAACCCATCCTAGAGCTGACAAGAGTGTATTCCAACCATGCTTATATGGGACAACCGGATCAACGAACGTAATGCAACCTAGCCTCTTTGCAGATTGGAGAACCTCAGCAAGTCTTTCATCAAATTCTCCCAGCAGCCCCGTCGCACCCACGTAGAAGATGAGAGGCATCTCCTCCTCTAGAGTGGCTAGCACATGGTCTGTGTTCAGCCAATAGTTTGCTCCCACGTCTGCATGGTACCTTCGGTCTTCTCCCTTTACCACCAGTATTAGGTCGACAGAGGTTGCCGCTTCACGTACCCTCTCCAGATGTGTAATTATCCCATACTTTTCCAACTCACCTTCTATGAAATCGCCGAAAAGGTCGTCTCCCACCGCGCCGACCAAACTTATTTCTCTACCAGCTAGACCAAGCTTAGTCAAGTCGATGGACAGGTTTGCGGCGTGACCGCCAATGCATAGCCTTATTCCCAGAGGAGCGAATGTGAGCTGGCCTGGTTCAGATATCTTTGGTAAGCCGGCTGCGATGATATCGGATACAAGTATTCCAGCGCAAGTCACCAGCATTCCTATTACCATAAATCGAGTCCCTCAAGCGGTATAAATCCATTTATTGCCCGCTGTTCATGAATCAATGAGGCATCAGCATTTCCACAAGAAATCTAGGGTCGTCTGTGAAAGTAATCGTGTGCAGGATCAACTATGTTACTTGTCGGTGATCTCCTCTTATCGTGTAGCCTGCCGTCGCCAATCTTTGAGAGGCTCTTTGAATAGCATTTGCCAATTCAGCAACTTTGTTTTCGGGAAGATCGTCGTAAGTAAATGTCCATGTTCCCCATTCTATGCCTGCTGCATATTTCAGCTTATCTTTAGATCGGTGGATTGGATAAAATTCTATGTGGAAGTGAAAAAAGTTATGTTTTAGATTGCATGGGGCTTGATGTACTGCCATGACATAGGGTAGGTCAAAGTCGAACAGAGAATTGTACATTGCAACTGTTACCTTGATGACGTCAGCTAGATCCCTTACTTGCTCTTCTGATAGTTCTGGTAACGTGGCTAGATGCTTGTTTGAATATATGTGGGTCTCGTAAGGCCACATCGCGAAAGAGGGCATGAAAAGGGTGAAGGATCTGTTGGAGTATAGTGTCCTTTTCTTCTCTGATCTCTCAAGTTCTAGAATGTGGCATAGTAGACATCTTCCATTCTTCTTATAGAATGTTCTTCCATTTGCGATCTCGCTCTTGATCCTGTAAGGGATGAAGGGTAGTGCATAGATTTGTGAGTGCGGATGCGTCAGTGACACACCTATTAGCTCTCCTTTGTTTCGGAAGGGAAACACATACTTTATCCTTCTGTCTTCACACAGCTTTTCCGTTTCTTCTTGAAAGGCCTTGATCACCTTCACCAGGTTATCGAATGGGATGGTGTCAAGGTCGCCCACATGCTCAGGAGTTTCTACAACCACCTTGCAGTAGCCATATCCAGATTTGACCTTTAGAATGTCTCTGGTGTCTGTTGCCTTTTGGGCGTCCGTTTTCAGGGCAGGAAACATGTTGTCGAGAACCTTGACGTCCCAGCCGTATCCTAGTTCTCGGCTTCCTGGGCAGAACGGACACTTTTCTTCTCTCCATGGTCTGGTCTTCCTCTTACTTGAGACTATATTCCAAAGGCCAAGCAGCGGGTTCCATCTTAGCTCGTTATATGTCATTTAAGATCACTTTCTATGATCGCTCCTTTGTCGACCTTGAGCATCCATCCTCTTGTAGCACCAGCCTGCAGTGCTGCCTTAAGTACCCTGCTGCCTAAGGATGTGTCTCCCACGAGCCCTATGAGGCAGCCTCCAAGCCCGGCTCCACTGATCTTCACCCCAAGCGCCCCCTGTTTAATCATCGCATTCCTTATGTTTTCGAGTTGTGGCAGGCTCAGATCATACATATCTCTCATCATGACATGCTGCTCGTTCATGATCTCGCCGAGCTCTGGAAGCCTTTCTTTGACCTGCCCTGACCTGATCAGCTTCAGCGCCTTGATCGTCGAAGTGTGGGCTTTGAGCGTGTAGAGGATACGGTTTGCCGCTAACTTGTCAACCTGTTGCAGGTAAGGCTCCAACTCCTTCTCATCTACGTCTTCCCATCTTGGTTCATCGAATCTACTGCCCAATTTTGTCTTAAGTTTCTGAGGCATATTAGATAATGCCATTAGCGTTCTTAGGCCTCTGTTGATGTCTTCTTGTCTTTTTGGATGTATGTCCGCGGTGCTATGCCTTATCCCTGAGTCAACTGTCACAAGTTCTATGCCTTCCAAAGGCAGTGGTTCTATTTCCACTGTAGGCACAGTCCGAAGGAGTATGGCCTCACCGTAGGCTGACCCGTATTGGTCGAGGCGGCCACATGGTATTCCAAATATCCTGTTTTCTGCCATATAACATTGTTCTGCTAGATCTTTTCGAGACAGCTTTAGGCCGTAATGGGCGTTCAATAGCGTGGCGAAAGCTACTTCAAGAGCTGCGCTGCTTGCTAGACCGCTTGCAACCGGTACATCACTCTTTATCACAACTTCCAGGCCCTCCATGAAGTGTCTGCCAGTGAACCGCTTTAGGGCCGCAAGTACGCTTCTCAAGTAGTTTCCAAACCATCTGCCTGGCTCAAGAGCAAAATTGTCGACATCAAATTCGTCAACGTAGCCGGTTTTCTGGCCTTTCAAGTCCAAGCTTACGATGCGAAATCTCTTAGGAAGTGTCCTTGAGGCGAACACGTATGTTCTGAGGTTCACGCCGATTGGGATAACTGGCAACCCCTTGTAGTCTTGATGGGTGTTCAGAAAATCAGCTCTACCAGGGGCTGAGGCAGCAAGGAACGGCGTGAGGCCGGTTTCAGCCTTCACCAGCCCGATCTTTGATTCTAGGCTCTTCGACGACACCTACTTAGTCTACCTGTTAAGAGAGGCTGGGTGACATGCTTGGGTATAAATCATTCGGTCGGCTACATGTCTGTGGCCCATACAGTTTCGGAAGAGCTGCAACAGAAACTGAGTAGTCATTTAAGCTGCGATCGCTAGCCTGAAGGCGTCCTCATAAGTCTCGTATTGGTGACGGCCCAGTCTGTTGATGTCGACGTTAGGATACAGTGGGCTATGTCTCCGCAGACGATGAAGCTTTCGTCAAAGAGATCTCGCCACGATTTCTGTGACGTCAAGTATCTTTACGCCACTCCCAACTTGAGACGCTGCCTCATGGAGGTTGAGTTTGCATGTTGGACAGGCCGTGACTATCGCGTCCACTTGGAGTGGAATAGATTCATCGATTCTTTTTGCCCCCAGCTTTAGAGCGTTGCTGTAGTCAGTGAACCTGAAGACTCCTCCTGCCCCACAGCAGGTAGCAGTATTTCTGTTTCTCGGGAACTCCTTTAGCTCGAAGCCATCTATCGCCTTCAGGATCCTCCGAGGCGGTTCAAAGACCTTCATGATGCGGCCTAGCTCACATGGGTCATGATAGGCTGCGGTTAGCTTCACAGATTTACTGGGGAGGAGTTTCTTGCTTGAGATAAGGTCGTCTACAAGTTGTGTAATATGGAGAACGTTGAAGTCGACTTCGCCCACAAGCCTTCGATATTCTTGATGGAATATCCGGTAGCATCGTGGGCAGCTTGTGACAAGCGTCTTGGCGTCGGTGTTCTTTACGGCTTCAAGGTTATGTGAGACGAAGTCTTTGACGTGGGCAACTTTTCCTGAAGAAATCAGATGGTCACCACAGCACCATTCTTTATCACCTAAGATCGTCCAGTCAAGGCCTGCAGCATCTAATATTGATGCTGTGGCGACAGCTACCTCTTTTCCCGGCTCTGTCATTGCAGCAAAGCATCCTGGGAAGTAGACTACGTCAGCCTTTTCTTTGACTGGTATACGGCTCTTGGCTAACCTGGTCCAATCGGTTCGAGATGTCTGGGGAAGCCCAAGTGGGTTCTTTTCTTTGAGGAAATTGGACTCCAGTTCGTCCAAGCTTTCCGGATGACTCCCCTTTTCTACAAGAAGGGCTCTGCCAGCCTTTATGGCTTCAGTTGTCTTTACAGCCGAGGGGCATCGCCAGAGGCAGTATCCGCACAGGGTGCAGTTGTAGAGACGACTGGCCACATACTTGTTTGGCTTGACCTCCCCGTCGAGCATGGCCTTAAGAAGCTGAATTTGGCCTCTTGGGCTTCCGCTTTCCCATTCGCAAAGCGCTCCGGTTGGACACAGCGGGTTACAGAGGCCACAGCTCATGCAACGTTGCATATCTTCACGGTAGTCGTCAAGGTTATAGAGCTTCTCTGTCATATAATCGCCTCTGCCGCCCTCAGCGGGTAAGGTCCACCCTTCCCTTTTCCCGGGTTGAGAATGAGATTGGGGTCGAAGAGCTTCTTCAGATCCCTCATAAGCGTCAGCGTTGAAGGATGCTCTATACCGACATACTTTGCCCTGATCAGACCGATTCCATGCTCTCCGGTGACGCTTCCTCCTGAGGGCAAAACTATCTGCTCATATAGTATGTCGAGGGAGCGTAGAAAAGCCCTGCGGTGCTCTTCTATCCTTGAGTCAAAGAGGAATGTCGGATGCATGTTGCCGTCTCCTATGTGGCCGAAGTTGCCTAACTCAAATCCTGGCACACCAACCTCCTCCGGTATCCTTTCGATGCGTGAAGCTGACTCAGGCAACTTTGTCGGAGGAACCGTGCAGTCTTCCATAACCGTTGTAGGCTTGATTCTCGCGAGTGCAGGCAGAGCAGCCTTTCTCGCGTTCACGAGGCTCTGCCTGTAGGCTGGATCGACTGTTGTCTCAAAGTAGGAGGGAGACTCTTGACGACATAGTTCAACCCCCTTCTCGAGATAGGCTTGCACCGCTTCAGGTGGTCCTCCAAAGTCCAAGAGCATAAAGTTTCCTTCAGGCACGCCTCTGATTCCAGCGTAGTCGAGTGAAACCTTTGTCGTCGTCCTGCTCATGAACTCCAGCATCTCAGGCACCATACCAGCCCTTCTGATCTTCAAAGCAGCTCGAGCCAAAGCCTCCACGGAATCGAAGATGAAGAACGCGGTAGAGTAGCTTTCTGGAAGCGGCACAATGTTCAAGGCCACCTTTGTGACAACCCCCAAGCTGCCTTCAGAGCCTACAATGAGCCTCGTCAGGTCATAGGATGATACCGATTTTAGAGTCTTTGAACCCGTTTCTACTATCTTTCCATTTGGAAGCACAACCTCCAACCAGAGGACATAGTCTCTTGTCGGACCATACTTTATCGTCCTGTTGCCTGACGCGTTCGTGTTGACCATGCCGCCGATCGTGCAAGCAGGACTGCTCGCTGGATCCGGGGGGAAGAAGAAGCCGTACTTCGACAGCTCCTCGTTTAGCGTATCACAGTACACGCCTGGTTCTGTTACGACTATCTGGTTGTCAAGGTCGATCGACAAGATTCTGTTCATCCCCGACAGGTCCAAGAGAATTCCACCTATGACAGGAAGAGGCGAGCCTGCAGCACTTGTGCCACCACTTCTCGGCGTAACAGGTATATGTTCTTCGTTAGCTATCTTCATGACCGCAGCCACATGACCTGCAGCTTTAGGTCTAACAACCACCTCCGGCCTACAGACGAAGATTGATGAGTCTCTGGCATAGCAGAGGAGCTCTTCAGTTCTAGCTGAAACATTCTCACTCCCGAGGACTTCTTCAAGTTTTGACAAGACTTTAGACGAAACCTTTCTATATTCAGGCATCATTCTACGTCACATAACGTTGCTCGGCAATAGATAAATGTTGGTCTCCCAAGCTGACTTTCTTGAGCCCTCACTTAGTAGTAGGGCGAGATGACCGAATACAATAAAGGGACGGAAGTCTTGCTCAGCTCGCCTTTCCTATCGGCAACACTTCTCTCTTGTACACCTCATTTAATACTTCTGTTAGACCCAAGTATACGGCGCTCAATCCGCAGATGATTCCCTCATAGCCTGCGATCGCACCTACGAAAGCGTTTCCAGTCAGCTCTCTCGCAGTTAGAAGGAAGAAAAGTATTGCCAGGCTCATGAACACAAACTGCAGGGCACGATTCAGTTTCAGTGTGCCGAAGAACATGACGAACGTGAACAACCCCCAAATGAAGAAGTATGCTGCCATGGCTGTGTTCAAAGGAGCAAAGTTCGAATACGACTTCGGCAACAGAATCAGGACTACAAGAGACCACCAGAAGAGCCCATAAGAGCTGAACGCTGTCGTACCGAAGGTGTTCCCCTTCTTGAACTCCATAGCGCCAGCGATGACTTGAGCCAGACCCCCATAAACCAAGCCCATCCCAAGAATCATGCTGTCGAGCGGATAGAAGCCAGCGTTGTGAAGGTTAAGCAAGACAGTTGTCATACCAAACCCCAGAAGACCCAGCGGCGCCGGGTTAGCAAGTTTTTCGCTCATAGTCTTCACCTCAGCTTTCCTTCACCAAGCAAATTTAAATCTTCCTGTCGCCACAACCCTATGAAACCTATCCCGAGCCAGTCGACTTATAAGAGAAAAGATAGGTGCCCAGGGGCAACTGGAACACTTCTACATAATGTCTTCTGTGGAAGTCCAAAGAAGACAGGACACGTACTATGATTGAGATTCGGTGGAGGAAAACAGCCAATATTAGATTATCAGCTTTAGAGAAAGTAAATGATACATAAACTTTTTTGAGGGGAATACTTCATCCTACCAAGAGAAGGTTGGACGACAGGGACCTGCAGGAATACATCAGGCAGAGAAAGATCGACGCTACGATTTACTACTTTGAAAAGCACACGATGACCGTTGATTCAGCAGTCGAACAGATGGGTGTGGCGAAAGATGTCATCGTCAAAAGCATCCTAGTCTTCAATGAAAGGGAGGAGCCTTATGTCGTTTTCGTGAACGGTGATCGGAGGGTGAGCTTCGAGAAGTTAGCTCAACTGACCAATTCCAGAGCCATAAGGATGGCGAAGGCAAGGGAGGTCAAAGAAGTCTTAGGATACGAGGTGGGAGGCGTTCCACCAATATACTATAGGCGGAATGTGACCTCGATAGTTGACAGGAGACTGCTGAACTACGACTTCGTGGTTGGTGGAGGTGGATCCACTCACGCCCTGTTGAAGATTAGGCCAGAGGATATCGTATGCTTGAACAATGCTGTAGTCGCGGACGTGAGCGAATAGAAGCCTATATTCTCGCATAAAAAAAGGGGGGAGGGTTTCGGCCTAAGCCTTCTTTTCACGTCTATGTCTTCTTCCGCTTTGATAGAGCGTATGCTGCGACGGCGACTACAAGAACTACGACGACTATTCCAGCGATCAGTAAAGTGTTATCCTGGGCTGCAGGTGGTGCAGTAGTTGTCAAGGTTGTTGTGGCCGTAGTAGTCGTGACTGTCGTGGTGACAGTCGGCGATGTGGTGGTCTGGGTGGTAGTCTGTGTGGTTGTTGTGACGGTGGTCGTGGTCACCGTTGTTGTAGTAGGTGTTGTGGTCTCCTCGTAGAGGTATGTGTTTGCTAGGGAGTCCCAGAAGACATATCTTCCAACAGGTATATCCGGACCTTTGATCCCTTTCGTCTTCACGTTCAACCAGACAAGATCGTATATTGGTATCTCTGGAAGTTCACTTGTGAGGATCGCCTCCAGCTGCTGGAGCAAGGTTATCTGTTTCTCTTCAGATGGCTCCGACAGCCAAGCGTCAAGTAGGCGGTCGACCTCCGGATTCTTGTAGAGCATCGTGTTGGAGAATGCTACTCCCGGCTTGATCCATGAAGAATGGAAGAGCTGATACGACCACAGCGTCTCCTCCCAGCGCTTCAAGAGTACGAAGTCGAACTGGTATTTTGTCTCTAGATCGAGCATAGTCGCAAAGTCCACTCTTTTGAGAACCACTTCGATGCCGACTCTTGAAAGGTGGTCCTTGATCAGGTCTGCTACAGCCGCTTCTTCAGCTTCACCAGTGCGGGTGAGAAGCTCTATCTTAAACCTCTTACCATCTTGGCCCTTCGGATACCCTGCCTTGTCTAGGAGCTCGTTCGCCTTCTGAATGTTGTAGTCATATTCTGTTATGCTTGGACCCTTGGGAACTGTGCTCTTGAGCAGTCTTGAAGTCGGTTTGCACAGGCCTAAGGTTGCCTTCTGGCTTATGTCATTCTTGTCCAACGCGTAGGCTATCGCTCTCCTGACGTCGACGTTCTTGAGTATCGTCTGATTTGTGTTCACTTCAAGCACCATCCTATATGGTGGCATCGTGTGAGCGATCACCTCCAGGTTCGGGTTTGTACCAAGCCTTGCAGCCATCTCGTAGGCCAGCCCTCTGAACACATAGTTGACGTCTCCGGTCTCAAGAGATGAAAGCAGTGTCGTCGGGTCTGTGATGAATCTTATTATCATCTTTTCAAGGTAAGGCTTAGGGGCGTCCCAGTACTTCGGATTTCTCTCGAGCAGTATGTAGCTTCCCTTGACCCATTCTTTGAACACAAATGGGCCTGTTCCTATCGGCTTCGTCCTGAACTCGCTCTTCTCGAAGTCTTGCCCTTCAAGTATGTGCTTTGGAACGATCGCCGAATCCAAGCCTGAAAAGAGGAACATCTGTACACCAGGCTGGAACTTGCCAGGCTTGATCTTTACCGCCGTAGCGTTAAGTATGTCTACACGTACGTCCTTGAAGTAGGTTGCGCCGAATATGTCGTACTTGTTGAGAATGTTTTCGAATGAGAACTTTACATCTTCTGGTGTGAAAGGTTTTCCATCATGCCATGTAACGCCCGTGCGAAGGTTGAACACGTATGCCCCTTCGTCTGCTAATATCTTCCAAGATGTCGCCAGGCCCGGTATCAGGTTCAGGTCGGGGTCGGTGTTTAGAAGCGATTCGAATATCTGTCCGGCGACAAATCCCGAGTTCCATGCTCCAGTTGTGCCATCTATGACTTTGGGCTCTGCTGCGATTCCAACGATGATTTGGCCTCCAACCTTAGGCGCAGGCGGCGCAGCGGATGTTGGCAGAAGAAACGAGAAGACAAGTATACAGAGCAATGTGATAGCGGCTTTCTTATTCAATGCCCTTGTGCCTTGCATTTGCATTACTCCGAAGATTCCGATATATAAGGTTTCTGTCAGCTTTCGCAGGAACCATCGTCCTCTCGCTGGAAACCAAAGATTTTGGCTATAATTCTAGGTCTTGCAAGCCATGTGGAACCATAGGCGAGTCTATAGGGAGACGCCTATGTGATTTTCCCTCTCCATCAGGCGGAGACCGCTCTTTGACGACTGATACTTGAAGAATTGTATCTTAGGGTTGTCCTTCAGATCACCTAATAGGTCGACGGTCTCATTCTGTTGCACCAGAAAGTAGAGGTCAACGACACGACCTTCAAATGAAATCGCAAGAACTAGACCCTTGTTCTCCATTCCATTCATGATCGGGTGGAATACGAAGTTTCCCAGGCTGTACATGATTGGCTTCTTCTTGTATGCTTCCATGGGCTGAATTGTGTGAGGATGTCCTCCTACAACCGCGTCCGCACCGAAGTCGATCAGCTGCCTGCCGAAATCTTTGACGTAGTCGAGAACAACTTCATTGTAGGGGGCTAGCCCAACCCCCCAGTGAACCTGAACTATCACATAGTCGTTTTCCTTCTTAGCATCTTCGAAGACCGCCTTCAATATGCGTAGGTCTTCTTGTAGGATATGCCCGCCAACTATGTAGGGTGCAGCCGGCTCCTCTAAAACCTCTCTTGGGTCGACGTTGATTCTTGTGATGACTGTGACCCCTGCCACGCCAGGTTTCTTCTTCTTGGCTAACGCTTCAGGCGCGAAGGTGGTGGTTATTCCGATCAGGGCGACAGCTCGATCGTCAACCTTAAGTTTCTTGGGGGCAAGCGCTTCTTCAATGGTCTTACCGTACCCATAGTTCAATATGCTGTTCTTGTTTAGTATGTTGACTGTGTTGTCTGCTTCAGCGGTTCCGTAGTCCATTATGTGGTTGTTCGCAAGTGATGCTGCCGTAACCTTGGCTTCCTTGAGGAAGCCTACGATTTCTTTGGTAGTCTTTAGGGCAGAATACTTGTTCATCGGCCTTGATAGGGGGTTGGACACTATCGGAGTCTCCAGGTTGGTTAAGATATGTCTGCATCTGTTGAAGAGTTTCCTTAAGTCTTCTCCTATGACCAGACGTGACGGAGTCTGTGCGTATATGTCGCCGCAGAAGCACAGATCGTAATCTACCATTACTTGCACCAGGTCTGCTTCAGGACCCTGTACGCGTTTTCTCCAACCGCCTTCGCGATCTCTTCATCTGAGTATCCATGTTTCACAAGCCATCTCACGATGTTTGGGTACTCGGATGGGTTTTCTAGGCCGTCTACATAGGGAACTTCCTTGAATTCTGGAAGGTTAGCTCTGAAGGCTGATGTTATGGAAAGCTCCTTTGCGAAGGCGTGATGTAGAGCAACGTGGTCTCCGTATAGGGTGTCTGGGCCGAATCCCACGTGGTCTATTCCGACGAGCCTCTCGATGTACTCGAAATGTTTCATCACAGTCTCAAGGCTGTGTTTTCTGTCCTCCATCGTCAACGTCGTATGTGGGGCAGCCTCAACACCGATCACACCCCCCTTTTCTGCGAGGGCATGTATGAGTTCGTCTGGCTTCAGCCTTCTGGAAGGCCATAGCGCCTTTGCTCCCGCGTGTGTGATGAACAAGGGCTTCTTGCTCGCGGAGATTATTTCCATACCTGCCCTTTCTCCTGCGTGGGAGATGTCTATGGTGATACCAAGTTTGTTCATCCGTTCAACCAGATCGTATCCCCGGTCTGTGAGCCCGAAGTCGTTCTTGTTGGCGATCCCAGAAGCGTATTCGTTTCCTTCGCTGTATGTGATGCCCATCACTCTAACCCCGAACCCATATAGTACGTCGACTCTGTCGAGTTCGGTTCCAATATGTGGTGCAGACTCCAGATGTATCACTAGAGCGACTTGGCCGTTGTCGTGTGCCCTTTGAAGGTCATCTAGCCTCCTCGCAAGAAACGCGAAGTCTTGGTGGTCAAGGTCTGACACGAACATGCCTATCTGGTGGACTACGTTCTCCCAAGCCCATGCGTCAGGAGACTTCGCTATTGCAACGCCATCGTTTAAGGCTTCAAAGAAGACGTCGACACCTGACGCCGCCATACCCTCGTATCCGATAGCCTGCCTGGACCTTCTAAGGTACTCCATCGTCTCCGCTGGGTCGTCTGGAAAAGTTAGAAGATGATCGTGCATCGAGACAGTAAGATATCTTTCGAATATCGATTCAACCCTTTCCTCTTCATTCTTGCTTAGAGGCACCTTGGATGATTCGACGCGCCCGACCTCCTTTGCCAGCTTGAATTCTCTGTAATCCTTTCCGGCTTCAAGGTAGCTATATGACCTATATCCATCATATCTCTTTCTCTTTGATATCATTGTAGGGCGGTTGAGTTGGTTTAGCTTATAAATGTTAGTGGCAGATCTGTCGCAGAAGACGTGGGCAATATTAGAGGATGACGTTCTTCAAACGTAGACATGCTGCAAAGTGATCCTTCGAGAGTTCGGTCAGCTGCGGCTCCTCGACGCTGCAGACGTCCTGTGCGAGTGGGCATCTTGTATGGAATCTGCAACCTCTTGGAGGATTCACTGGCGAAGGAGGCTCCCCTTCCATCGTGGGAAGGCTCTTTCCCTTTGCAGCCCTTGGATCAGGTGGAGGTATGGACTCTAGAAGACCGATTGTATACGGATGCTTTGGCTCGTTGAATATTATCTCCGCAGGCCCCTGTTCGATGACCTTGCCTGCGTACATAACCGTCACCCTGTCAGCTATACCCCTCAAGAGTGGGAGCTCGTGGCTGATGATGACATAAGTTAGCCTATACTTCCTCTTCAGCTCCAGCATCAGATTAAGTATCTGAGCTTTCACAGTAACATCTAGAGCAGCTGTAGGCTCGTCTAAGATTACGATCTTGGGCTTCAAAGCCAAGGCTCTTGCGATGCAAACCCTCTGTCTTTGGCCACCACTGATCTGATGAACGTACCTTTCGAGAAATTCTTCAGGGGGCTCGAGCCCAACATCCGTCAGCAAGCCAGTTATCGTGGAAAGATCATGCGCAATTTTATGCACCTTAAA
>Ga0129301_1000450_pt1 | contig 22633 bp, 17 predicted proteins | sample ConPoolayeHmetaG_FD_94489 | JGI IMG/M metagenome (GOLD analysis project Ga0129301, IMG submission 94489) | Hot spring microbial mat communities from California, USA to study Microbial Dark Matter (Phase II) - Cone Pool mat layer H metaG ...
CTCCCCGCGCGGAGCGCCCACACCCCCCGGCCAGCCCCAAGACCAGCGCCAGCGCGAGCAAGAGCAACATCAGCGACGCCCATCGCCACATGCGATCTCTCCCTCTCCCTGCCCTCATCGGCGGCCTAGTCGTCAGCATCCGCGGCCATGCCGGAGACGAGCTCTCGCCACTGCTCCAGCTCGGCCAGCAGCGCCCGGATGTCCTCTAGCCGCGCCAGCATCAACCCGCACATGTGCGGGTGGGCAAACACCAGCAGCTTGTCACCGGGCTGCAGACCGTGCTGCTTGCGGGCCGCCGCAGGGATCACCACCTGCCCCCGCTCGCCCATGGTCACCGAGCCATAGAAGAGCTCGGAGACCGACGGTCTGCCCTCCGCTCTGCTCATGTCTACGCTCCCGCGGTCCCCAAGGTTGCCCTCGCCCGACATTCTACCCCGTGTGAAACATACTAGTGTGAAAAACAGGACGTGTCAACGGGCGCGCCGTACCGGGGCCGTCGGAGGCTCTGGCAGGTTAGGTCCTTGGCCGCCGGCTCAGGCGAACTGGGGCAGGTACTGCGCCTGCGACCTGAGCATCTCATCCAGGATCCGCTCGGCGGCGGCGATGCTGTCCACCACCGGGTCCAGCAGCATCGCCTGAAGCGCCAGGTCGCGCCGGCCTGTCACCGCCGCCTCGACGGTGAGCTCCATCTGCTCGATATCGCGGCGGCAGAGCGCGGCGAGAGGCCGCGGGAGCTCGCCTATATGCAGCGCGTGCAGCCCGGAGCCGTCGGCGAGGGCCGGAAGCTCGACGAACACATCGGGCGGCAGATTCATGATCGCCCCCTCGTTGAGCAGGTTAACGGCCGCCATCCGCCGGAGGGTGCTGGTCTCCAGCGCGGCGATGATCGGTAAGGCGAGCGTATCCGTCCACGAGCGGGGGCCGAAGAACTCCCTGAGCTTGAGCTCCTCCTGCTCTTGCTCCGCCTCTGAGGGCGCCTCGGCCTCCTCCCCTCGGGCCAGCCGGTCGAGGTAGGCCCAGCGCTCCGGCGCGCCCTGCTCCCACTGGTCCAGGGGTGGGCCCTTCAGCCCGCACAGCTCCCACGCGTAGGGCAGGTACTCGCCGATGTGGGCGTCGCCCGGGGAGGGGTAGTAGCCGAAGACGTCGAGGAGCTTGCGGGACAAGGGCTCCCAGCCCGGATCGTGAGTCTGAAGCGCCTCCCGGAACCGCGGGTAGAGGTCCTCGCCGGTGGCCTTCAGGCGCAGGTCGAGCACCCAGGTGAAGTGGTTGATGCCCGCGGCGGTGGTCTGGATGTCCTCGCAGGCGAAGCCCAGCAGCTCGCCGATGGCGTGCTGCACTATCTCGACCCCGTGGCAGAGCCCAACGATGGGGCCGCACTCGGAGTGGCGCCGCATGGCGAGGCAGAGCCGATTCAGCGGATTGGACTCGACCATGATGGTGGCCGCGGGGCAGAGCGCGGCGGCGTCGCGGGCGATCTCCACATGGAGCGGGATCTGCCGCAGCGAGTGGAACAGCCCCCCGGGGCCGCCCAGCTCGCCCATGACCTGCCGGATGCCGTGCTTCTTCGGCACCTCGAAGTCTTGCCTCCAGAGCGAGTAGCGCTCCACCTCCACCGAGACGATCACGTAGTCGGCGCCTCGGAGCGCCTCCCTGCGGTCGGTGGTGGCCTCGACCGAGACGGGCTTGTCCAGGCGGGCAAAGAGCCGCTCGGCGAGCCGCGACATGGTGCCCAGGTGCTCGGCGTCAATATCCATGAGCCGGAGCGTCAGCGGCCGCAGCTCCGGGTGGTTGATGACATCGCGCAGCACCTTGGGTGTAAAGGTGAGGCTCCCCGCGCCGATGAGGGTGATCGTTGGGCCACTTGCCATCGGGCCTCCTCCCCCGCTGCCAGGCTGCGAACCGGCGAGGCCGCCGATTCTGCGCCAGCGGGCCTGCCTCCTGCGGGGCGGCGCGGGCTCGGGCCCTGAGGCCCGAAGTGGTAGGTGATCGGCGGCGCGGGCGCCGGTTCAGGCTCGGCCCGCGCTCGCTTGCGCCTGACAGGCTGCGCGCCGCGTGGTATAATCGTGTGGCGGGAGGCCGGCTGCGGCCTCCCTGCACTCAGGGGACAGATGTCGTTACTCTCTGCCATCTTCGACTCCACGCGGCGGGACCTGCGTCGGGCGCGCGCGCTCGTCGGGCGCATCAACGCGCTCGGCCCCGAGATGCAGAAGCTCAGCGACGAGCAGATGCGCGCCAAGACCGACGAGTTCCGCGACCGGCTGGCCCGGGGAGAGACCCTGGACGACCTCCTGCCGGAGGCCTACGCGCTGGTGCGGGAGGCGACCTGGCGGGTGCTGGGCGGCCGACAGGTGCGCTTCCTCGTGTTTCGGGAGGGCCGGCTCACCCCGGAGGAGACGATTCTGCCCCTCGCCGAGGCCGACCACCACGAGGAGCGCCTGCGGGCCGAGGGAGTCCGCTATGAGCGCGAGCGCTACATGGCCCACTTCGACGTGCAGATGGTGGGCGCCATCGTGCTGCACTGGGGCCGGGTGGCGGAGATGAAGACGGGCGAGGGCAAGACCCAGGTGGCCGTCCCCGCCCTCTACCTGAACGCCCTCGAGGGCAAGGGCGCGCACCTGCTGACCCACAACGACTACCTGGCCCGCCGGGACCGAGACTGGATGGGCCCTATCTTCGAGATGCTGGGCATGACGGCCGGCGTCATCCAGCACGACATGTACCCCGAGGAACGACGGGCCGCCTATGCCTGTGATGTTACGTATGCCACCAACACGGAGGTGGGCTTCGACTACCTCCGCGACAACACGGTGGACCACGCCGAGTGGCTGGTGCTGCGGGACCTGCACTACGCGATCGTGGACGAGGCGGACAGCCTGCTGATTGACGAGGCCCGCACACCCCTCATCCTCGCCGGCGCTGGCACCAAGCCGACCGAGCTGTATCGCCGGGTGGACCGGATCATCCCGCGGCTCCAGCGAGACACCGACTACATCGTGGACGAGAAGAGCAAGACGGTCACCCTCACCGACGAGGGCTTCCGCAAGGCGGAGGGATTGCTGGGGGTCGCCAACCTGACCGACCCCGAGAACCGGGAGCTGTACCAGCACGTGAACGCGGCCCTGCGCGCCCACGCCTGCTACGAGCGGGACGTGGACTACGTGGTGCGGGATGGGCAGGTCATCATCGTGGACGAGTTCACGGGGCGGCTGATGCACGGCCGGCGGTACGCGGAGGGGCTGCACCAGGCGATCGAGGCTAAGGAGAAGGTGCAGATCGAGCGGGAGAACGTGACCACCGCCACGATCACGCACCAGAACTTCTTCCGGCTGTACCGCAAGCTGGCCGGCATGACGGGCACCGCGAAGACTGAGGAGCCGGAGTTCGTCAAGGTCTACGGGATGCCGGTCGTCGTGGTGCCGACCCACCGGCCGATGATCCGACAGGACTACCCGGACGTCATCTACAAGACCCAGGAGGCGAAGCTCCACGGCATCACCGCCGAGATTCTCCAGCTTCGGAGCCTGGGCCGGCCTACGCTGGTGGGGACGCGCTCGATCGAGGTGTCGGAGCGGCTCAGCGAGCGCCTCAAGCCCGAGCGGCTGCAGCTCTTCGCCCAGCTCAGCCTGCTGGAGGACGCGCTCATGCAGGCCGAGGCGCTCTCGGAGGCCCAGCGCAAGGAGCTGGCCCGCGCGCTGCGGAGCCGGCTCGCCGAGGTGGAGCGCGAGGTCGCCCACCTCCAGACCGCGGTGGAGCGCTTCGACCAGAGCCCGCTGCGGATCGCGCGGCCCGAGGAACAGCGCCAGATCGAGCACCGGCTCTCGCAGCGGGCCCGCCTCGCGGGCGACATCCAGGGCCTGCTCGGGCGGCTGGAGGGCGACGGCAACCTGGGCAAGGGCGATCTGCAGCGCAGCGCCGAGATCATCTGCTACCAGCCCCTGGAGGACATCCCCGCGGGTCGGACGGCGGCGCTGCTGCGGGCCTTCGGCCGCGATCCCGATGTCACCGCGGCGCCGAACGCGCGGCGGCTGGCCGAGCTGATCGGGCTGGACGCCCAGCGCTCTGCCGAGCTTGCCGGGGTGCTCGCCCGCGGCGTGCCCCACCGGGTCCTGAACGCCAAGTACCATGAGATGGAGGCCCACATCATCGCCAACGCCGGCCGCTCCGGGGCCCTCACCATAGCCACCAACATGGCGGGCCGAGGCGTGGACATCCTGCTGGGCGGCAACCCCCTGGAGGTGGCGAACGAGGTCCTGCGGGAGCAGGGCGTCGAGCCCGACCAGGCGTCCGAGGAGCAGCGGGAGGCGGCGCTGGCGAAGGCCCGGGAGCTGTGTGCGCGGGACCGGGAGAAGGTGCTGTCCCTGGGCGGGCTGCACATCCTGGGCACCGAGCGCCACGAGAGCCGCCGCATTGACAACCAGCTCCGGGGCCGCGCGGGCCGCCAGGGCGATCCCGGATCCTCGCGCTTCTACGTCTCCTTCGAGGACGAGCTGATGCGCCTCTTCGGGCCCGAGCGCCTGGACTTCTTCCTCAGCCGCTGGCCGGAGAACGAGCCCATCGAGGCCCGCATCACCTCCCGCATGATCGAGAACGCCCAGAAGAAGGTGGAGGCCCACAACTTCGACATCCGCAAGCACCGGCTCCAGTACGACGATGTGATGAACCACCAGCGGGCCCTGATCTACGAGCAGCGCAAGCGGGTGCTGCTGGGCGAGGACCTGCGGGAGAGCGTCCTCGCCCATCTGCGGGAGTTCGTGGACGCCCGGGTGCGGGAGTTCGCCAGCCCCGAGGTACACCCCGATGACTGGAACCTGGAGGCGCTCCGGCAGTCGCTGGAGGAGGTCTATCCGGTCGGGCTGCGGCCGGAGGACCTGCGGGCGCTGCGCCACCACGAGGACCTGGTCGAGGCGCTCCAGGAGGACATCGTCGCCGCCTACGAGCGCCGCGAGCAGGAGGCCGGCCCCGAGCAGATGCGGGAGCTGGAGCGGCTGGTCACGCTCCGGGTCGTGAGCCGGCGCTGGATTGACCATCTGGCGGCGATGGAGGACCTGGAGGAGGGCATCGGGCTGCGCGGCTATTCGGGGGTGGACCCGCTGATCATCTACCGGAAAGAGAGCTACGACTACTGGCAGAACCTGTTGACGACCATCCGGGAGGATATTATCCGTTACCTGTTCCGGGTGCAGATCGAGCGGGCGCCGGCGGAGCAGGCGGTGGTGGCCGGGCTGGGGGCCACGCCCCAGGGCCGGCCGGTGGAGGCCGGGGAGGAGGACGCGATGGCGGCGGCCGCGCAGGCCCGCCTGTCGGCCGCCGGGGAGGCGGCGGGCGGCAGCGCCACCGCGCTCAAGGCGCCGCCCCGGCAGGCCGGGGCGCGGCGGGCCGCGGTGCGCACGGGGCGCAAGGTGGGCCGCAACGACCCCTGCCCCTGCGGCAGCGGGCAGAAGTACAAGAAGTGCTGTGGGAAGGGGGGGAGATGAGGCGAGGAGGGGCGGTGCCGAAGGAGGCCGCAGACAGACGCCGCGGGGAGTCGGTGTGACCCGAGGGAGGAGCGGGATGCGCAGGGGCCGGAGAGCACACATGAGTCACCACCATCCCGGCGGGAGGCGGTTGCCGCTGAGCGGTGGGCCTACCGCGTCACCCCGTAGATGGGGGGTGCAGCCCCGTCTGATCCAGGTGCCGACAGATCTACCCGAACCGGTGATCGAGTGTCGCGACAACAGGGAGTTTCTCCCGGGCCTCGCTGACGGCACGATCAAGCTAGTGGTTACATCACCGCCGTATAACATCGGGAAGCCATATGAACGTCGCAACTCGCTGGAGCGCTACCTGGATGAGCAGCGGGCTGTCGTCCGGGAGTGCGTGAGGCTGCTACACCCTGAGGGCTCCATCTGCTGGCAGGTCGGGAATCACATCACCTCCGACGGTGAGGTGGTTCCCCTGGATGTGCTGCTGTATCCAATCTTCAAGGAACATGGGCTCAAGCTGCGGAACCGGATCATCTGGCATTTCGAGCACGGCCTTCACTGCTCTCGTCGCCTGTCGGGGAGGTATGAGACTATCATCTGGTTTACTAGGGGCAGCCGCTACACGTTCAACTTGGACCCTATCCGCGTGCCGCCCAAGTACCCGATGAAGAAGCACTTCAAGGGGCCCAATGCAGGCAAGCTCTCGTGTAATCCGCTGGGGAAGAACCCGGGCGACGTGTGGCTGATACCCAATGTCAAGGCCAACCATGTTGAGAAGACGATCCACCCGTGCCAGTTTCCGGTCGAACTTATCGAGCGGCTCGTGCTTGCGCTAACGGACCCTGGGGACTGCGTGCTTGATCCCTACATGGGAGTGGGCTCAGCACTGCTGGCCGCTATGAAGCATGGCCGGGTCGGGTACGGGTGCGACGTCGAACCCGTGTATGTGGAGATAGCACGGGACCGCGTCGAGCAGCTCAAGGCTGGCACCCTGCGAACGCGGCCCATGGAGAGACCCATCTACGATCCCTCGTTGCCCAACGGGGGGCAGCGATGAGGACTGTGGCCGTGTACTCACACCTCAATGGGTGGGAGCATATCAAGGTTCACAAGCCCCTCATATGGGAGGAGATCGAAACCGTCATCGCGACAGTGGACGCCCAGGCCTGCATGACGAAGCGGTCGAAGGAGAAGACCATGCTGGGCAGGCTGCTCTACAGCCCCGCCGCCATGAACGACTCGTTCAGGCAATTGCTCCTCAGCCAAGGCTGGCACCAGGAGAGGACCTCATACTGGGTCACCGCGGACCACCAGCTAATCCGCAAGACCATGCATATGCCGCCCGAACAGCAGAAGCGGGAGATCGAGGAGGCCGGACTACAGCCCATCTTCTCGTACAACCAGACCGACTTCGTGAAGGACCGCATAGAGATCGAGGTGCAGTTCGGCAAGTACGCCTTCGTGGCCTACGACCTATTCGTCAAGCACATGGCATTCTTCATTGGGGACAAGATAGACGTGGGCATTGAGATACTGCCGATGAAGGAGCTACAGGCCCAGATGTCATCGGGGGTCGCCTACTACGAAGCCGAGCTATACAACCTGCTTCGCCAGGGGCGAGGCACGCCGGCGGTGCCGCTGGTGATCGTGGGAGTCGCTCCCTAGGACCATGGGACGAGTCGCGGGTCGGCCCGGGCCCTTGCGCCCGGCGCGGCCCATTGGGAGGTGATGCTGCGTGGCGGATTTGCAGGCGCTGCGGGAGCGCGCCGAGCAACTCCTCAATAAGGCGCAGGAACTGAGGGGTCATCTTTGACCTCGCCACCCGCGAGGCCGAGCTGAGCAAGCTCGAGGAGCAGGCCGGCCGGCCCGACGTATGGGACGATCCGGCGGCCGCGCAGCGGCTCCACGCCGACATCGCCCGCCGCCGCCGCGAGATCGAGCCCCTCCAGGCCCTCCTCCGGAGGGCGGAGGACGCGCTCGTCCTCGCCCAGCTGGCCGAGCAGGAGGGCGCCGAGAGTGAGGCGGCCGAGCTCGAGGGCACGCTGGGGGAGCTGGAGCGCACCCTCGCCGAGCAGCAGCTGGCCGCCATGCTCGGCGGGGAGTACGATGATCACGACGCCATCGTCCACATCAACGCGGGCGCGGGCGGCACCGAGAGCTGTGACTGGGTGGACATGCTGGCCCGCATGTACGGGCGCTGGGCCGAGGAGCGCGGCTACGGGTGGGAGATGATTGACCGCACCCCCGGCGATGAGGCCGGCAGCCGCAGCGTCACCTTCAGCGTCTCGGGCCGCAACGCCTACGGGCTGCTGAGGGGCGAGCGCGGCGTGCACCGCCTGGTGCGCATCTCGCCCTTCGACTCGGCGCGGCGACGGCACACCACCTTCGCCTCGGTGGATGCCATGCCGGAGGTGGCGGAGGCCGACGAGGTGCAGATCAGCGCCGAGGACCTGAAGGTGGAAACCTTCCGCGCCAGCAGCGCCGGCGGCCAGCATGTGAACAAGGCGGACTCGGCGGTGCGCATGACCCACCTGCCCACCGGCATCGTGGTGACCTGCCAGAACGAGCGCTCCCAGCACAAGAACCGCGCCTTCGCGCTGCGGGTGCTGAAGGCGAGGCTCCTGCAGCGCCAGCGGGAGGAGCAGGAGAAGAAGATGGCGGAGCTCCGGGGCGAGCAGACCGACATCGCCTGGGGGCACCAGATTCGCTCCTATGTGCTCCATCCGTACCAGATGGTGAAGGATCACCGGACCGGGTACGAAACGAGTGACACGGAGGCCGTCCTGGACGGCAAGCTGGACGGTCTCATCCAGGCCTACCTGAGCTGGGACCTCGCGCGGCGGTCACGGGCGCCCGCGAGCTAGGTTGCCCCTGGGCGAAACAGGGGTATCCTACCCCGCGAGCAGGCCCGCCCCGCGCGGCCCGGGCGAGGCCGGAGAGGTGGTGACCGGATCATGAAGGGGTGGATGGCGAAGACTCACCTGGCGGCGGCGATCGTGCTGCTTGCCGGGCTGGCCTGGGCGCAGGCGCTGGGCACGACGAAGGTGCCGCTGGATGCCCGCGACGCGCAGGTCCGCACCCGGGAGACGGCCATGGGCGACCTGGTCGCCGACGCCGCGCGGGGCGCCGTCAGGGCCGACCTCGCACTGGTGCAGGCCAGCCTATTCCGCTCTCGGCTGATCCCCGCAGGGGAGCTGACGCGGCAGGCCCTCGAGTCGGCGCTCGTGTATCCCGAGGAGCCGGTCGTCCTGGTCGAGATGTCGGGCGGCCAGGTGCTGGCCGCGCTCGAGCACAGCCTCTCCTCGCTCCCGAGGCCCAGCACCGGATTCCTGCAGGTGTCGGGGCTGACGGTGGACTTCCGCTCCGACGCCCCGGCGGGCCGGCGAGTCGTCGGCGTCCGCGTGGCCGGCCGGCCCCTGGCGCCGGAGGGGGTCTACCGGGTGGCCATGGCGCGCTCGCTGGCGAAGGGCGCGCTGGGGTACTTCCGCATCTTCAACGGGCTGGAGCCGAGGGCCGAGGGGCCGGCCCTCGGCCAGGCGCTGGCCGACCATGTACGCGCGCTGGGGCAGGTGGACATCACGGCGGGGGGACGGCTGCGCGACCTGGCGGCCCCGCCTGCGGAGCCCTAGGGTCAGGAGCTTGTCTCCTGTGTCCTGCTCCGCGGCTGGTGTGAGATGAGATGAGGCCCAGGGTCGGCTTACGAGATGTCATCTGGTGGGCCCTCCGGTTCGCCAACCTGGGGCTGCTGGTGGCGGTGGCCGGGGGCCTGGGGGTGCTCCTGGGCACCTATACGGGGATCGCGAAGGTCATCCCCCGGGCCCAGCAGCTCGGCGACATCCGCCCCGGGCTGGGCTCGCGCGTCTTCTCCGCCGAGGGAGAGCTGCTGGGCACGGTGTTCACCGAGAACCGGCAGTTCGTCCCTCTCGAGGACATCCCGCGGGAGCTCCAGGACGCCTTCCTGGCCGTGGAGGACCGCGAGTTCTACCGGCACGTGGGTGTGGACCCGCGGGGCATCGTCCGCGGCATCCTCTACGGCAGGGGCACGAGCACTATCACCCAGCAACTGGTGCGCAACGTCTACCTGAGCCACGAGCGCACCCTCTCCCGCAAGCTCGCCGAGGTAGTGCTCGCGGTCCAGCTTGAGCGGGCCTACACGAAGCCGGAGATCATGGAGCTATACCTGAACCAGATCTACTTCGGCGAGGGTGCCTACGGGGTCCAGGTGGCCGCCAAGACCTACTTCGGGAAGGATGTGAGCGACCTCGGGCTGGCGGAGTGCGCGCTGCTGGCCGGGCTGCCGCGGCGCCCCGAGTACTACTCGCCCTTCGAGAACGAGGAGCGGGCGCGGGACCGCCGCAACCTGGTGCTCGATCTCATGGCCTCCCAGGGCTTCATCACGCAGGAGGAGCTGGCGGAGGCCCGGGAGTCCCCGATCAAGCTGCGGGCCGAGCGCAGGCCGCTGGGGCTGAGCAGCTTCCGGGCGCCCTACTTCACGCACTATGTGCTCAGGCGGCTGGCCTCCACCTATGGCGCGGACGCGCTCTACCAGGGCGGGCTGACGATCCACACCACGCTCAACCTCGAGATGCAGCAGGCGGCCGAGGAGGCCGTCGCCTGGGGGATCGCGGAGGCGAAGCGACGAGGCTTCAACGCCGACCAGGCGGCCCTGGTGGCCCTCGACGCGCGCACCGGCGCGGTGAAGGCGATGGTGGGCGGCGCGGGCTGGGAGAAGACCCAGTACAACCGGGCCGTCCAGGGGGGCCGGCAGGCGGGTTCGGCCTTCAAACCCTTCGTCTACACGGCCGCCCTCGAGCAGGGCTACACCCCACAGAGCATCGTCGAGGACTGGCCCGTGAGCTACCCCGGTCGGGCGGGCCGGAGCTGGACGCCCAAGAACTACGACGGCAGGTACCACGGACCGGTCACTTTCCGAGAGGCGCTGGCCCATTCGTACAACGTCTCCGCGGTGCGCGTGGCCGACATGGTGGGCATCGGATCGGTCATAGATGTCGCGGAGCGCATGGGCATCTACCAGCAGATGGAGCACTACCTGCCGCTCGCCATCGGCTACTGCGATGTGAGCCCGCTGGAGATGGCCTCCGCCTACGCCGTCTTCGCCGCCCGCGGGATGCGCACCGAGCCCTATGCGGTCGAGAAGGTGGTGGATGCGCGCGGCCGCACCCTCGAGGAGCACACCGTGAAGGCCTGGCGCGTACTCCACCCGCAGGTGGCCGACGCAATGCGGGACATGCTCCGCGCGGTGATAACCCAGGGCACCGCCCGGGGCATCTCGGGCCTGCTCTCCTTCCCGGCCATGGGCAAGACCGGCACCTCGAACGAGTACCGCGACGCCTGGTTCATCGGCTTCACGGATGAGCTCAGCGCGGCCGTCTGGATGGGCAACGACAAGTTCGAGAGCACCGCCCCCGGGGGACGGGCCCACGGGCGCGGCATCGCGGGCGCGACCTTGCCCGCACCCGTCTGGGCCCGCTTCATGGTGAAGGCCCAGCCCATCATGGCCTCTGTGGGACAGCAGGAGCGCACCGCGCGCATCATCGAGATCAGCCCCAGTGACAGGGGCGTAGCGGAGGCGCCTGAGCCGCCTGAGGCGCTGGAGCCGCGGCCCCCTGAGCCCGCGCGGGCCGACCGCATCGAGACCAAGCTGATCTGTCCCACCTCCGGGATGCTCGCCGGCCCCTACTGCCCCCCGGCCGTCGAGGTCACCTACGACCTGAGCGCCGGCGCCACACCCCCCACTGAGACCTGCAACATCCACACCACGCCTGTCCCTGGCGAACCGCCCCGACGGGTCGAGCCGTCGCGCCCAAGCGCCCCCGCCCGCCGCGTCACGCTCTCCATCTGTCGCATCACCGGCGCCTTGGCGACCCCCCACTGCCCGGTAGTCGTGGAGCGCACCTTCGAGGCCGAGGAGGCGCCCACCGAGACCTGCACCCGGCACGGGCGTCGCCCGTCCCTCTGAGCTCACGGGAGGTGACTGCCATGACCCGATCGTTCCGGATCGCCCGCATCTTCGGCATCAGCATCGAGGTGGACTACACCTGGTTCATCATCTTCTTCCTGGTCGCGCTCGCGCTCTCCACCGGCCTGCTGAGGGACCGGCTGCCGGGCCTGTCTATGGGCGCGCGCTGGCTCGTCGCCGCGGTCGCCACCCTTCTCTTCTTCGGCAGCGTGCTGGTGCACGAGCTCTCCCACTCCGTGGTGGCGCTGCGCAACGGCCTCGAGATCACCGGCATCACGCTCTTTCTCTTCGGCGGCGTCTCCCGCATGGCGAACGAGCCCCGCTCCGCCAAGCTCGAGCTCAAGATGGCCCTCGCCGGCCCCCTGTCCAGCCTCGTGCTGGCGGCCCTCTTCCTGGGGCTCGCCTACCTTATGCGGAGCCTCTCGTTCGGGCAGGTGTACAGGACGGTCTTCTGGTGGCTCGGCTGGGTGAACGGCATGCTCGCGATGTTCAACCTGTTGCCGGGCTTCCCGCTCGACGGCGGGCGAATCCTGCGGGCCGGCATCTGGCAGGCCTCCTCCAACCTTCAGGAGGCGACCCGGATCGCGGCCCTGTTTGGGCAGGGGCTGGGGGCGGTGATGATCGTGGGGGGCATCATGCTCTTCGTCGGGGGCGCAGGGCTGGGCGGGCTGTGGCTCGCCCTCATCGGGTGGTTCCTCATCCAGGCGGCGCAGTCGAGCTACCAGCAGCTCTTGCTCCGACAGGCGCTCTCCGGGGTGCCGGTCTCGCGAGTGATGACCAGCGAGGTGCTGTGGGTCCCCGCCGACACCCCGCTCGATCGCGTCGTGGATGAGTACGTCATGGCCTACAACCACCCCGCCTTCCCGGTGCTGGACGACGGCCGGCCGATCGGCCTGCTCTGCCTGGGCGACATCCGGCAAGTGCCCCGGGAGCGGTGGAGTCAGACGGCCGCCGGCGAGGTGGCGCCCGCGCTCGACGAGGGCAACACCATCTCCCCGGGGGCCGACTCCTGGGAGGCGCTGGTGCGTATGGCCTCCGGCAACTGCGGCCGGCTGGTGGTGATCGAGGACGGGCAGCTGCGGGGCATCGTGAGCCGCACCGACATCATGCGCATGATGCGCACCCGGATCGAGCTGGGCGCGTGAGCGCCCCGCGCTAGCCGGAGGCCAGGGAGCGCTCGTAGGGCGGCCGCAGCACCCCGCGCTCGGTCACGATGCCCGCGATCAGACTCGCTGGCGTGACGTCGAAGGCGGGGTTGAGCACAGGGGCGCCCGCGGGCGCAATGCGCGCGCCGGCGAAAGTGCGCACCTCCTCGGGGCTGCGCTGCTCGATCGGGATCTGCGATCCGTCGCCGAGCGCGAGGTCCACGCTCGACATCGGGGCCGCTACGTAGAAGGGCAGGCCGTGGTGGTGGGCCAGCACGGCGAGGCTGTAGGTGCCGATCTTGTTCGCGGTGTCCCCGCTGCGGGCGATGCAGTCCGCGCCGGTGATCACCAGGTCTGCCATCCCCTGAGCCATGCACGCCGCCGCCATGCCATCGGTGATGAGGGTGGCCGGGATGCCGTCGCGCATCAGCTCCCACATGGTCAGGCGTGCGCCCTGGAGCAGGGGCCGCGTCTCGCATGCCAGCACGGTCGCCGGGTTGCCCGCTGCCCGGGCCGCGCGCACTACCGCCAGCGCGGTGCCGTCTCCTCCGGTCGCCAGCGCGCCGGTGTTGCAGATGGTCAGCACCGCCGCGCCCCGCGGCAGGAGCGCGGAGCCGTGCTCGCCGATCAGGCGGCAGGTCTCGGCGTCCTCCCGGTGGATGGCGATCGCTTCCTCTGCTAGCTGGTCGGCGTCCGCCTCCTCCTCAGCACGCCGCGCCATGCGCGCGATGGCCCAGAACAGGTTGCGGGCGGTCGGCCGAGTGGCGCGCAGAACCTCGGCCGCCCGCGCGACGCGTTCCCGCCGGCCAGCGGGGTCGCCGCGGGCCGCCAGCGCGATCCCGTAGGCGGCGGCGATGCCGATCAGCGGCGCGCCGCGCACCCGCAGGGAGCGGATGGCCTCGGCGAGCTGCTCTACGCTCTCGCAGCGCACATGCCGCTCCTCCCCCGGCAGCCGCGTCTGATCGAGGAGGACGACCGCGTCCCCCTCCCACCTGATCGGCTCAACTCGCGCGGTCCCCATGTTCGGCTCCCTTCCCGGCCGGCGGCGTTGCTGTATAATGATGGGCACGCCCCGTCGGCGGGCCGACGCCATGCGCATGCAGAGCTGCCCCCACTGCGGGGCCGACAACAGCGTCCGCCGCGAGCGGTGCTACCGGTGCCAGCACCCGCTCGCACCCATCACACCCAGGCCCCAGGCCCCGGAGCGGCCCGCCGCGGCATCCCGCTGGGAGGCGCTCGAGCCCCTCCGAGGGCGCCGGCGGCCCGCCCGCGGGGCGGATTCGTCCCCCGGTCCATCGGCCCCTGCCCCCACGGCCCGGTCGCCCCGGCGCTCGACGCCCGTCCTGCGCCAAGGCCTGTCCCATGTCCGGCGCATGACCATCTTCTTCCGCGAGCTGCACACGATGCTCCGCGCAGGGGCGCCGGTGGCGCAGGCCTGCCGGGAGCTCTCCCTCCGCGCCCCCGCGGGGCTGCGGCCGGTGGCCCGGGAGATGGCCGAGGCGGCCGCGCGGGGCGAGCGCGTCTCCGGGGTGATGCAGCGACACCCCGGGCTCTTCCAGCCCTGGCACATCGGCGTCATGCGCGCCGCCGAGGCGGGCGGTTTCCTGCCCGATGCGGTCGAGCAGATCGCGCTCGCCTATGAGACGGAGTGGGGGACGCGCTCCGCGCTGCGCCTCCGGCTCTTCTTCGCGCTCTTCTTCGGCCTGCCGGCCATCCTGCTCGTCCTGCCCGCCATCCTCGCCCTCCGCCAGCCCATCCCGGAGGCGGGCTGGGACCTACAGCTCATGCTGAAGGCCATCTGGTCCTACTTCGCGACGGTGTCGCTGCCCATTGGCGCGGGCGTCGTGGGCCTGGTCGTCATCTGGCAGGCGCTCTCCGCTTTCACTTGGTTCCAGGCTCTCCAGCAGCGGCTCGTGATTCGCCTCCCCATCATCGGCAGGCTGGCGCGGGCGGCCGCGCTCGAGCGCTACACGGCCGCCCTCGGCCTGCTGCTCCGGGGCGGCCTGTCACCAGGGGAGGCCGCCGAGGAGGCGGCGATGGCGGCCGGCAATATCGAGCTGACGCCAGTGCTCATGCGGGTCGCGCCCGCGCTGCGCGAGGGAGTCCCGCTCGCGCGGGCCCTCGCGGAGACCCGTGCCTTCGATCAGGACACCCTCAGCCTGGCCGCCACCGGTGAGACCGCGGGCAGCCTGCCGGAGATGCTTGCCCGGGCCGCCGGCTACTACCGGCTGGATAACGAGGTGAGGCGCAAGACGTTCGTGCGCGTCGCGGGGGTCACGATCGGCCTCGTCTGGATGTGCGCGGCGGGCGCGGTGTTCCTCCTCGGGGTGCGGACGTACTTCGACTTCGTGTTCCGGGCGGCGGAGTGGATGCTCGAGTAGGAGGCCGGGAGTGAGACTCGATGTAGATGAGATGTGCTTCGCCTGCGGCCAGCGCAACCCGATTGGGCTGAGGCTCACCTTCAGCTTCGACGGCGACGACTACGTCACCACCTTCGAGGTCCGCGCCGAACACCAGGGCTGGGCCGGCATCGTGCACGGCGGGCTGCTCGCCACCGCGCTCGACGAGACCATGGCGCGGCTGCTGTGGGAGAAGGAGATCAACGCCATCACGGGGCGGCTGGAGGTGAGGTACCACCAGCCGGTGCGCATCGGGGAGACGCTGCGCCTGCGGGGCCGCATCACCCGCGATCGGCCTCCCGCGGTGGAGACGGAGGCGGAGGCCGTGCGGGCCGACGGCACGGTGGTGGCCCAGGCGCGGGCCGTCAGCCTGCGGGTGTGAGCGCGCCCGGCGAGCGGGGCAGGAGACACGCTCCCGCTGTACGCGCTCACTCGCCGGCGATCCCCTCGACGCCCTCCCTGAGCAGCCAGGGCACCATGAGCAGCGCGGCCGCCGGGTCGGCCCACCACCAGCCGCGCAGGGCGTTGGCGAGCAGGCCGAGCAGCAGCGTGAAGGACAGGTAGGAGCAGGCGAGGGTCTCCTTCGCCTCGGCGCGGAGCGCGGGGCTGGGGATGCGCGCGGCGGCGCGGAGCTTGCCCGCGGCCACCGCGGGCATGATGAGCAGCGAAGCCCCCGCGAGCACGATGCCCACCACGCTCTCCTCCGGCTGACGCGCACGCCATAGGACCCATATGGCCTGCGCGCTCACGTAGGCGGCGAGCGCGAAGAACGTGATGCCGACGAAGCGACGCACCCGGCGCTCGGCGGCCTCGACGGCCCCCCGCCCGGCGCCGCGCGCCTCGAGCGCGAGGCGCCAGAAGAGCACCCCGGCGGCGGCGAACTCGATGACGCTGTCCAGCCCGAAGCCTACGAGCGCGATGCTCTGGGCCTCGCCGCCGGCCCAGAGCGCTACCCCGGCCTCGACCATGTTGTAGGCCATGGTCACGCCGACCAGCCAGAGACCAATCCGCGCCCAGTCGGGCCCTCGGGCAGGACCCTGCTCCGGCATCGGTCTCAGACTCGCATCCGACGGATGGCGACCTGTTGCCGCGGCGCGCGCACGGCTCCTCCCCTACCCCACCTCGTCGAGCTGCTCCCAGCGCTCCCGGGTGATCGCCATGCGCACCTCGTGGCGGCCGAACTGGGGGTGGTCCGGGCGGTGTCGGCTAGGCAGGAAGCCGGCCCTGCGATAGCAGGCCAGCGCGCGGCGGTTGCTGGCATGGGAGGAGAGCCGCACCTCGCGCAGGCCCAGCTCCCCAAAGGCATGCCGGAGTAGCGCCCGGGTCGCGGCGGTGCCATAGCCGCGGCCCCACAGCCGCTTCTCGCCGATCATGATCCCGAAGTCGGCCGTCTCCTCCTCCCGGTCAATGCCCCGCAGGCTGCACGTCCCGATCGGCCGGCCGGCCTCGTCCTCGATCACGAATACGCGCCGGTGGGCCTTGTCCGCGAGGACGCCGGCGATCCAGGCCCGCTCCTGCTGGACCGTTGCGGCCGGCTGGATCAGCCCCAGGTAGCGGTTGACGTCCGGGTCGCTGACCCAGCGGAAGCACATCTCCGCGTCATCGGTGGTGATAGGCCGGAGGGCGACGCGCGGCATGGGCCTGGGCTTCGGCGCGGCGGCGGCATCTCCTCCGCCTTGTGTCGCCTCGCTTCCTTTACAGCGCGCGGCGCCATCTCGTATAATGTCGCCCAGCTTGCCCCCGCGGCTGGGCCCCCGGGAGGAGAGGAGTCCATGAGCACCAGAGCCATGACCGCGGCGCCTCGTCTCGCCGGCGCGGCGCTCGCCGGGCTGCTGGCGGCGGTCCTCCTGATGGGCCGGCCGGCCGGCGCCCTGCGCCTGCCTGAAGAGCGGCGAGGATCGCGCATTCGCGTCTATGTTCAGTGGAACGGGCAGTTCCTCTCCCTCGCCGCCAGGGTGCCAGATCCGATGGTGACCGGCACCAGCGTCGCCCCCATGTCCACCCCACACCAGGACGACGCGATCGAGTTCTGCTTCGCCATCCCAGGCCCTGGCGGCGTCTCCGCGCACCGGCTGGCGATCAGCGCGGCCGGCGGCATGCTGCTCCTGACCCGCGACGCCGATGGGCAGTGGCGAGCCGACCCCTCCTGGACCACGGGCCCCCGCACCATCCGCTACGCCGTCCAGGTGGAAGGCACGCTGAACGATCCCGGGGACACCGACGAAGGCTATGTGGTCGAGTGCGCCATCCCCTGGGAGTTCCTCGGCGGCCAGCCGCCTGTCGGGGGCGAGATCGGGTTCAATGTCGTGTGTTGGATGCAGGGCGAGGCAGAGGGCATCACCAGTTGGGCGCCCGGAGTGCGGGAGCCGGGAGAGGTCGGCGATCTCACGCGCTGGGGCCGGCTCCTGATCTCCCCTGGCGGTGTGCCGGGCCCCGCACAGGGGGCGCTGGCCATCGCCCCCCTGGCGCCTCAGGCGCCCTTCGTGGACGGAAGGCTAGACGCCGCCGAGTGGCTCGCGGCAGGCATCTTGCAGTTGGAGCGGCCGGAGGCCACCCTGGAGCGCTCACCCGAGGCGGCCTTGCCCGCGGATGACGCCGGCCGGCTCCTGGCGGTGTACCGCTACGACTGGTGTGCGGAGCCCGGCCCGCTCGGAGGCTCGCCGCTCTGGGGCCCCGAGGGCCCGACGACCCCCGATCAACCCCGCCAGGGCGCTGGCCCCTGGTACCACTGGAACCGCGTGGACTGGCACCTCGAGCAGCTCGGGGAGGCCCACCGGGCCGGCATCGAGGTGCTGCTTGCCCGCTACCGCGGGGACGAGGAGTCCAGGCGCACGTGGGCCCGGACTGGACTGCTGCGGCTGGGCGAGGCGCTCAGGTGGATGCGCGCCGATGGACGCAGCTTCCCGCTCGTCGGCATGATGCTCGACACCGGGGCGCTCCAGGGCGTGGACCTGCGCACCGAGGAGGGCAGGCGGCTGCTCTATGGGATGGTCCGCGAGTTCTACGAGCACGTGCCCCAGGAGTTCTGGGCCGAGCTAGGCGCGCGGCCGGACGAGGGCGCCGCGGGAGGCCCTCCGGTGCTGCTGGGCGAGCCGGAGGGCCTGGCCGGCTGGGATGGCGCCTTCACCTCCTACTGCGCGGAGCGCTTCGCCGCCGACTTCGACGGCGCGCGGCTGGTGTGGCTGGGCAGCCCCGCCTGGAGAGCCGGCGGGGTCGAGGACTTCTACGCCTATGTGAGACTGCCCGGGCGCGCCGGCCTGAGCTTCGCGGGGGCGGGGGGGCCCTCGGCGGTCGGCCTCTCGCCTGGATATTACCCTCCCCCGGGCGTCGTCGCTGAGACCAGGCCCCGCCGGGACGGGCGAGCCTACCGCACCGACTGGCAGCGGGTGCTCGCGGTTCGGCCGGAGCTGGTGGTGGTCGAGAGCTGGAACGACTTCGGCCACGCCACCGAGATCGCGCCCAGCCGCCAGCACGGCCTGGAGTACGTGGACCGCACCCGCTACTTCCGCACCCGCCTCGCCGGCGGCCAGGGCTCCGTGGTCCGGGTGCGGGCCCGGCAGGCGCCGCCCCTGCTGCGCCCGGGCGCTGACTGCGAGCTGGAGCTGCTGGTCGAGAACGCGGGGACCGATGACCTGCGCACGGGACGTCGGGTCACCGCCGACCATCGCATCGTGCGGCTTGCGGATGGGCAAGAGGTCCAGCGCCGGAGCGCCGCTCAGGCCCTGGAGGTGCTCGCCGGGCAGGCCCGCCGTGTGCGCGCGACGATCTCCGCCGTAGACGATCAGGGCGTGCCCTTGCCTCCGGGGCGCTACGTCTGGTCGCTCACTGTGGTGCGCAGCCGGCTTCAGTACCTGCGGTCTCCCTGGTTCACCACCACCGTGGCCGAGCTGAAGGTGCCGATCACCGTCGGCGACCCGCCCGCGAGGGCCGCCACGGTCCTGAGCACCACTCTGCCGTCGGCCCTCGAGAGCGGCGCCGCGGAAGATGTCGCCGTGCGCCTGCGCAACGATGGGACCCAGACCTGGAGGGCCGGCCAGTTGTCTCTCGGCTACCACTGGGTGCGAGACCGCGGTGAGCTGACGGCCGCCCGCGGCGAGGCCCAGGAGCTGGTCGCCTGGGCCGCCGGGAGGGCCGACCTGCCGCACGACGTCGCGCCGGGGCAAGCGGTCACGGTCCGCGTGCGTGTCGCGGCCGTTGACGAGCAAGGGGCGCCCCTCCCCCCCTGCGATCCGCAGGAGCTGTGGCGCTACCAGGTGAGGTGGGACCTGCTGGAAGGGCAGGAGGGATGGTTCTCCCGCCAAGGGGCCTTGCTACGGGCGGAGCCGATCCAGGTGGTGGCGAGGGACTGGGGTGTGCGCTTCGAGTCCGCCTCCGTCCCTGTGGAGATGGAGGCGGGCGCGACGGCGAGGGCCACGGTAATCCTCGCGAACGCAGGGCGGCGCCGATGGGAGGCAAGCGACCGGTTCCACCTCGCCTACACGTGGCACCGCTGGGATGGGCCGGAGGCGCCCCCGGGCTGGGCCCCGGGGGAGCGCACGGCGCGCCTGCCCACCTCGGCCGCCCCCGGGGAACGGGTGGCGGCGGGCGTGGAGGTGCAGGCCCCGCCCGTGGCCGGCGTTTACTGGCTGAGGTGGGAGCTCGTCTGCGAGGGCGAGGGCTGGGCCCAGCAGCGGGCTCACCGCCGAGGGGACATGCTGGTGATGCCGGTGCTGGTGCAGGGCGGCAGATACCGGCCGCTCGACCTGTCAGAGCTGACCAACGTCATCGCGGTGACGACTGACGCGCAGCGGGCTCGGGGCGACTTCGACGGCCGGGGCCGCAGCTTCCCCGCGGAGTGGCTTCCGCCCGATCTCTCGGGCGCCCCGGCCAACCTCTACCCGGCCGGCTACTACTCGCAGAGCACAGCGGCGCCGATCCCGCTGCGGTTCCCAGGCGCCGAGTCGGGCCTTGGGGGCGTGGTGGCCTGTGCGGGGCAGACGATCCCGCTGGGCGAATCCGGCGCGCGGGCCCTCTGGGTGCTGGCCGCGAGCACCGCCGGCGCGCAGCAGATCGAGGCGCGGCTCAGGCTGGCCGACGGCGGCGTGCAGCCCGTCACACTCATCGTCCCCTCCTGGACGGAGCGCACGGGCCGGTATGTTGTGGGCGCCCACGCGCCCGCCGTGAGGAGCCTCCACGCCGACGACGCGGCCACGCCGGCCTATCTGCACTTGATTCCGATCCAGGCGCCTGAGGGCACCGCGGTGGAGCTCGAGCTTCCCCACGCGCCCTGGGTCAAGGTGGTGGCCATCACGGTTGAGGCGCCCTAGGGCCGGGGCGGAACATCGCAGACAGAGGGAGACGAGGGCTTGGCGAGCTGGCTGATTGAGAACGCGACGATCGTGACCGTTGACGACGCGGGGACGGTGCTGCCCCGCGGCGACCTGCTCATCGAGGGCGCCGACATCGCGGGCCTCTGGCCCGCCGGCCAGCGGGGCCGCGAGATAAAGGCCGACAATGTCCTCGACGCGACCGGCATGGTGGCGATGCCGGGCATGGTCAACACGCATACGCACTGCGCGATGACGCTGCTGCGCGGCTATGCGGACGACCTGCCTCTCATGCGCTGGCTGGAGGATAAGATCTGGCCGTTCGAGATGCGCCTCGAGGAGGACGATGTCTACTGGGGGGCGCTGCTGGGCATCGCGGAGATGATCCGGGGCGGCGTCACCTGCTTCAACGACATGTACCACTACTACGAGGCCACCTCCCGGGCCGTCCTCGACAGCGGCATCCGCGCCAACGTCTCCGGGGTGCTGCTGGGCTTCCTGCCTGACGCGCGCGACCGCATGGAGGCCGCCATCGAGTTCGCCGCCCAGTGGAACGGCCGCGGGGAGGGCCGGCTTGTCACCATGCTTGGGCCACACGCGCCCTACACCTGCCCGTCAGACCTTCTCGGGCGGGTGATCGAGGGCGCACGCGCCGCCGGCGTCGGGGTGCACATCCACGTCTCCGAGACGGCCCAGGAGGTGCAGGACAGCCTCCGGGACTTCGGCCAGACGCCCGTCGCCCGCCTCCGCGACCTGGGGATCTTCGACCTCTCACCCGTCCTTGCGGCCCACTGCGTCCACCTCACCGACGCCGACATCGCCACCCTCGCGGAGAAGCGGGTCGGCATCTCCCACAACCCCGGCAGCAACATGAAGCTCGCCTCCGGGATCGCGCCCTTGCCGCGGCTGTTGGCGGCCGGCGCCATCGTCGGGCTGGGCACTGACGGGGCCGCCAGCAACAACAACTTGGATATGCTCGAGGAGGCCCGGCTCGCCGCGCTGCTCCACAAGGTGCACGAGGGCGACCCCACCGCGGTGCCGGCCCGCCGGGCGCTCGAGATGGCCACCCGCGGCGGCGCGGCCGCGCTGGGCATCGGCGACCGGGTGGGGCAGCTCAAGGTCGGCCTGAGGGCCGACCTCGTGCTCCTCGACTTCCGTCAGGCCCATCTCTTCCCGGCCCACGACCCGATCTCGCACCTGGTGTACGCGGCGCGGGCCGGCGATGTGCGCACCGTCTTCGTCAACGGAGCGCCGCTCATGCTCGACCGGGAGCTGTGCACGCTCGACGAGGAGACGATCTTCGCGGAGGTGAGCAGACGCCTTGGGCGGCTGACCTCGTGAGCGCCCGCCGCCCCCCATCCCGGACCTCCGACCACGTTGCGCTCCCGCGCGCCCTCGCCGCCGCCCGCCGCCAGGGGCTCTTCGCGCGGCTCACGGAGGTCTACGGGGAGTTCCCCGAGACTCGGTGTGATAACTGCGCGCGCTGCTGCTTCGAGAGCCCGGGCATCTTCTTCGTCGAGTACCTGTTCCTGCTCGAGGCGCTCACGGGCCTGCCGAGGCCTCGGCGGGAGGAGCTGCTCAGGCGCGGGGTGGAGGAGTTGTTCTTCTCCTGGATCGAGCCCGCGCGGCAGTGTATGTTCCTCGAGGACGGTCAGTGCGCCATCTACGCCCGCCGGCCGCTCGCCTGCCGCCTCTTCGGCCTCGTCGCCCCCGAGGAGCGCGACCGGGTGGAGGCGGAGGCTAGGCTCGCCGCGCGGCAGGAGGCGAGCCGGCTGCGCCTGTTGGGAATTGAGGCGCCGGCGGCGGTCGTCGAGCGGTCCCTCGCCAGCTGCGACCGCGTTCGCGATCTCGCCGGCCGGCCCGTCCGCGTCGACGCCGACGCCCTCGCCGCCCGCGTCGCACACCTCGACCAGCGGCTGCTCGCGCCCACCGTGGTGCTCAACGAGTTCTGCTTCCGCTCGCTGCCCGAGCGGCTCGGCGCCGCCGCCCTTGGCGCCGACGCCGTGGATCCGATGCGCCTCCAACTCCTGCGCAGGGCGCAGCGCGGAGAGCCACGCCCGGACCTGCTTGACCTCGTCTGGGCCAGACTACGGCTTCCCCTACCCCTCAGGATGGCGAAAGGAGACCCTTGATGGCCCTTCGCTTCGGCCTCATCGGCTGTGGGGGCATGGGGCGCGAGCTCGCGCGCGTGCTGCGGGACGCCGTCGCGGACGCCGATGTCGTCGCCTCAGGCGAGCTGGGCGAGCCGGTGTTCGGCCTGGCGACTTATCTCTTCAGCGGCTACACTGAGCGGCCGTGGGGGTCGTGGCATACCCAGCGACACTGCATCGGCGGGCTGTTC